>Ga0209603_1002472_pt1 | contig 17053 bp, 28 predicted proteins | sample COGITO_mtgs_1206_FD_184812 | JGI IMG/M metagenome (GOLD analysis project Ga0209603, IMG submission 184812) | Pelagic marine microbial communities from North Sea - COGITO_mtgs_120607 (SPAdes) (version 2) | ecosystem: Environmental > Aquatic > Marine > Epipelagic ... | reverse complement strand
ACCAAAAGCTTCATCTTGGGGGTTGACAGCTTCAGCCATCATGATATAATTGACATATGAGTCATTAAATAGAGATAATGATTCATCTATCTGCTCATCAGTCATATCTTCACTAAGAAGTGTTTCATCTGTGAAATGTTGATGTTCTTTGATTAGATATAAAGCCGCCGCATATGATGCAAGACGTGAACTACCACCAGGCACTTTAGCGAGTAGCTTCTTTAGATTGGCAATCATAATATCAAAAACACCCCAAGACTTCGTTTGAGCCTTTGTGGTGAATTTCTTACGTTTGATTAATACTTTACCATCTTTATCGATAACGCCCTCTTTATACGCATCCCACTTTTCAAATGGAGTTGCTAGACGTCTTATAAATTGATATACTAGAAATAGATCAACTACCATTTTTAAATTCCTTTAAGCAGTTCGCTTATTCGTTCGTCTGCATTTATACTATCTTTGTGGATAGCCACATCATCATACACAATAACATTAGGCATGTAGTTTAGATACTCCACGAAAGGTTTTAGGAATTCGTGGTAATCATGAAGCTTCATGAAAAGCATGTTCGTAGCTTCTGGACCAAAAATATTGTAAATTACAATAAGATGATTCAGAATCAACCTTTCTTTTAAGTCATTATCTTGTCTGTACCTACCGAATAACTTCCGTAGGTACTGAAATCTTTTCAAATCTTCGTCAAACTCCACAATATCAGCGCAATTAGGATTGTCGTAATATTTAGAGGCAAACAACAGAAAGGTTGATTCTGTTAATATCATAATTTATATACTACTGCTTACGAGTCAGCTACGATGGTGTCTTCAACGGCAGTATTGCCTGTCACACCCAAGTCGCCTGCATCAACCGCTGATACTTTCATCGGTACGAGACATTCAGCGTGGTGACGTCCACCATCTGTATGGTACAACCACCAACCTGGGCCAGTAATGCCCTTTGCACGGTTAGATGCTACACCTGCTTCTGTAACGTCAACAAAGATTGCGTTATCTCTGTCGTTTGATTTGTTTGTGTTAGTCGCCGCATCTTCCAACCATGTTGGTACTGATGCTAGTGCGTCCGTTTTGCCCCATAGTGCCATTTGAATTCTCCTTTAAAGGTACTTTGTGATGTTTTATTTATTTTCTTGTGCTTTTTTTCTAGCAGTAGCAAGTCTTGCTTGTGCGTCTTTAATGCGTTTAGCGTCTTTCAACTTTTTCTCTGCCTTGTTGGCTTTAGCTTCCGCAGAGTCAGCCCTAGCCGCTTTCGTCCCTCTGACGTTGCCTTTCTTATCGGTAACTGTGTTCCGTACACCTTTAGCAATCATCTTCACTGCGCCACCAATGGCTTTGCCCACAAATTCGTCGATTTGTTGGTCATCAGTATGAGTGCCTTTTCCATCACAATGTTCACATCCCTTGCCGTTGCATTTAGGACATGTAACAGTTCCTTCTTCGACTGATTCAGCCGCATCTTTAAAATCTTGGTCAGTAGGAGCGCCATCTGATCCTGGCTTTCGCATCTTTTCACCAGAACCGTTTTTAATACGTTTACGTTTCTTGTTGATGTTAGCCCACAGTCCAGACTCGCCTTCTTCGATTTCTTCAGCTTCTTCGTTAGTCACAGCTTTAGAAATAGCTTTACGACGCTTATGCAAATACTGATCGGAGCTATCCACATCACCATCGTTATCGATGTCTTTATCTTTACGATCAGCATGTTTGCCCTTAAGAGCCTTTTTGTTTACTGCGTCAAGGTTGCCCTCTGACATATATTTTCTGAAACTTTTCATGACGTTCCCTTTGAGTTTATATTATACGATTAGTTATATTTATAAGATTTGTGTCACCACTTGACTTTATCTGCCCAATATGCCGCTGACATTTTGCCTTTAGCGATATTTTTACCGTGACGTGCCTTGAAAGACTTACGCTTAGCCTTCATATTGTCAGATTCGCCCTTCTTAGGGTCACCTGCTGTAGATGCTCCTTGTTCGCCAAAGCGTATGGTCTTTACCTTGTCTCCATCCTTAGCAACCACAATGTGGCTCTTTTTGGGGTGACTTGGTGTGCCTTTAGGTTTGTTAAAACCAGAAACACCCGCTCTAGCTAGTCTTGGGTCTTTATCAGCCATTGTTATTCTTCATATAATCACGTGCTGAATCCAAATAGTCCACTGCCTTAGTGATCTTATTCTGTACCCACTCAGGCATATTGTCGTCATCACCAAGCATAGAAATCATATCATTGGATGCGTCGATAGCAGTTTTCAACTGAGTTTTCGCCATGCCACCTTCTTGATCGTATTCACCTGGGTCTTTGGCTTCTAAAAATGTTTTAAAATTACGCATCTGGTGTATCTTTCTTTAGTTTCTTAGTAAGTTCTGGTGTGCCTTCTTCACCAGCACCACAGCTTTCGATGAATGATTCAAAAGCCGCATCTAGGTCTTTTTTCTTCTCATCTTCATCTTTAACAGGAACTTTCTTGATATCGCCTTTTTTCTTCTTTTCATCTTGCTCTTTATTAGCAAGAGTAGCGAGACTATCTTTTTCTTCTTCAACAGACTCGTAACCAGCCTTCAAAGGCTTCATACCTTTGTTTTTGTTAAGGCGATCACGCATTGCTTTGATGTCGGATTTAAGCTTGTTGTAGTTATTAGCTTTCTTAACATTTCCAAGACCAGACTTCTTAAGAGACTTGATAGAAATGTCCATCTCATCGATGTCTAGTGCTTCTGTGGCTTCCATCAATTGAGCGATCTCTAGTAGTGCATCAACGTCTGAAGACTCTTGCATTTCGTTCTTTTTCTTGAACATACGGAAACGTGCGTCTAGTTTAGGTTTCTTATCACCATCCATCAACATGTGTGGTCTTTTCATGACCTTCTGATCTTTGTATGATGCCTCGGAAACTTCTTCTTTAGGCATCCAACATGATGCGTTTAAGTCCGTTGCATCGTTAGGGCAGTCACATCCAGGTTTTGGGTTTCCTTGTTCACAGCCGCAATCTTTACAAACCATAGTTGTTTCATTAACGTCTTCTCTTACACTAGCATTCATTTTGCGCTGTCTCTCTTTAATTTTAATGCCTGGGATTAACTTCTTCGCCATCATGTCAATTCTACTCTTTGCAATCTTAGCAATTCTTTTATCGATCACTTCTTTCTCACCAGCAGACAATTCAGCATAACGTCTATTCTTAGAGAATTTTGCCTTCAATTTCACAATAGCCGCTTTACGTGCGCGTTTCTTCAGCACTTCCATAGTAGCTGTCTTGCGCATAGCTTTTTCACGACCACGTTTCATTTTGTGCTTGTTTTTTCTAGCAGAAATACCAGCCTTACGGCGTTGCATTCTGTTCATAACTTCCTGTAGTTCTTCGTCGCAAATGGACTCGATCAAGGAGTTTCCTTCTTCGGCTTCGTCCAGAGTAGGCTCTACATCCACGATGTTTTTGGAATCGAACTCTTTACCTTTAATATCGATTTTTTTCTTGTCTTTTGCTTCGTCTAGCATATCGGAATCCATTTTTGTTGAGTTTATCTTTATTTATAATTTTTAAGAAAGGAAGGTACGAAATCATAGTTTTTATTTGCAGAACTTCCCCAAATAGTAGATTCTCTTAGCCAACCTATAGCTGGTGTGGGGCTTGCTAAGTGCAATGGCATAGCAGTTCTGCGTTGCCCACGTATAAAGTAGTCATTATCAACAGCACTGCGTATACCGTTTTGTGCTAGTTCATTGATCAAGAACTTGGCTGTTCTTTTAGTCATAGCATATGCATGTGCGCCTTCATGACCATCAAGCCTAATCAGTTCATTAGGTGCGCCTGCAGCGACATGATCATATCTTGTTGGATCGTTCAGTTTATACCCAAGAACCACAATGGTATTCTCAGGTATCTCAATAGTAATAGGATGTAACATTATAGCATCATGCTCTAATACAACACCAACATTATCAGTACCATTAGCGATCTTCTGCCATATAGCGAAGTGTCCTGCTGTACAACACATAGCTTTTTGTTGTTGTGTTGGGTTTTGAATGTGGGTAAAAGGTTCTGTTGGTAGGCTAGGTATGTTTAAATTAGCAAATGCCATTTTGCCAGTTTGATTGGTAAACCCTATCGAATATTCCCACTTCAACCCAACTCTATCACAAGAGTCGGCACAAGTCTGGGCGTAATCGTGACTAAGCTTCTTGTCTATCTTTAATATGTATGCCTTCATACGTATGTTTCCTCTGCCAAGGTATTATACAAATCTATGTCTGCGCCAAAATGTCTTGATAACACGTCCACTGCTTCTTTATCAAAAACAATCTCATCATCTCTATTTGTTCTGAAATCATTTTTGTGGTTTGGTAACGGATGTGTTACTTGCAAGTTAAGTTCACGCATTAATTTACTCAACTCGTTCCCTATGTTTGGATACAACCAATAATCTCCTTGTATCTCTCCATTGTATTGCAATATACTAGATTGTAATATGGATGAGTTTGGTTCACCTCTAAAGAACCCTTGTGGTGTCCATGCTTTGTATTGTGACAAAGATGGTTTCGACCCTTTGTTCTTCCATCTCCTATAGAAATAGTAAAAGCTTTTCTGTCTATCTATGGGATTACGAATAACTGCAATTGATTTGTACTCAAATGCCTGTGCTTTCGTAAGAATTCCATTACCTACCAAATCCTGTAGCGTAAAGTGGTAGTAGGCAAAATTAAGCTTATACTTGTCCATAACTTCTTTACTCAAAGTCCCCCTAATATTGGAGTCTTCTACTGGTGTGTAGATAGCATCAGGATCAGGTATGTTCTTGATGAAGAATTCTGATAGACTACTACTAGCAGTCTTTGGTGTTCTGAGGAAGATTAGTTTATATTTGTGGCTTACGTACATTATACACCCTTATCATATGTTATACTATTAGCATGTCCTGTCGAACCCCACTTATGATCAGCATACACTTTATCAGGTCCGTCATATCTCTTAGCACCACCAATATAGAATAGTGGAATGAAATAGTGACTAGGCCAAACGGTAAGCTTATGCATCCAGTGTGGTACGTGACGTGACAAAAACAGATTGCCTGTCGATCTAAATGGCTCTGGGCTTAGTTCTTGTGGCGTCAATATATGCAACGTGTCGATCACATGTTTGACAAATTCGTTCTCTGGATTACACGCCATGATGGGTTGAATGAAGTTATGTCTACCTCTTTCGTTTTCATAACAAGAGTATGCATGATCATCTGGTGAGGTAAATAGTTCCTCTGTGTTTTCTAAACAAGTCATATCAGCCTCAGGCCAAAATCCACCTTGTTCGTATAAGAGTTCGTATCGGATGAGATCAGATACTCCTGGCCATTTGCCTGTATTGTAGTAGTGTTCGATAAGATGTTGGTTTTTCCACTTGCGAGACTTTAACATGTTGTCATCAAATATGGAATACTTCCAATCAGGATGTTTATCTCGCCAAGTGTGCATCCATTTAACTGGTGCGGGTTTGGGACCTATCCATATCTGACTTATCTTTTTCTCTATCACTTCTGCACCCACCAAATAAAGTCATCTTCAACATTCCATGAGTTCTCCCCATAGAATTCTGTAACTGCTTGTTCAACTGTTGGGAAATGAATGTCGTGTCCAAAGACAACACCACCTTTACGCACCTTTTGATCCCAAGCTTTAATATCTCTTAGGCAACCCTCATACCCATGATCTGCATCAATAAAGACGAAATCGAGTGTACCATCTGGAACCATCTTTGCGGCTTCAGTAGTATAGTCTTTGATAATCATAGTTCTTTCGGGATTTTGAACTGAGAACTTTAGCATATTATCATAGTATTGATTGTGGTTCCAAGCGTGACCGTTTTCGCCCGCTGTCCACTTCTCAGGTCCGTTATTTTCTGGTTGTGCTTCATATAAGTCTACACCGATTAGATGTAGATTAGGGCAGTTGTTAATTAAGAAGCGATAATTAACACCATCATGGATACCAAGCTCTGCGCCTCTAGTCCATCCATTGGTATTCACAAACCTTGCAAGTGTATTCCACCTGTAGACATTTCCACCATCATTACCACGATCTCTAATTATTCCCATAATATATCTCCACTTAAACGAAAAAAGGTAGACTTTCGCCTACCTCTTTATTTATGCAGATTATTTACCGCCCTTTTTCTTCTCACCTTTAGGCTTTACATAGGTGTGATCTGGGTCGATCATATTATATCCTAACTTGTTTTGTACATGTTGTGTTTAAATTCTGAAATTTCATTAGCGGCTTTAATATGCCCACTTTGTCGTAGTTGTCGGATTGCCATACAGTACGAACGGTATTCCATTGCTTTTATAAAACGTTTAAACATTGTGTTTCCTCTTTCTTACATCTTTTTGCAGTCAAAATATGACTTTTCTAATTGTACTGGCACACCACCTTTTGCGATGCATACTTCTTTCCAGTTTGGTTCGTTGAATTTTTCAATCACTGCATAAAAACCAAAGGCTATGCAAATAATCAGTAATGAAGTCATAACAACAAACATATAGAAACCTAACTTCTGCACTACCTGTGCTGATATTTCTATATGCTGATCACCAACCATTACACTGCAAACATTAGTAGTAATGCTACCAAGAATGCAAAGATACCTAATGCTTCTGCAAATGCGATGCCTACGAACATTGTTCCTGTATCTGGCTTTTTAGGCATTACTTTAAGTACACTACCTACTATAATTCCTACAGCAATAGCCGCTCCACCCATTCCTAAAGTTGCAATCCCTGCGCCAATTAATGCGCCCATTGTTGCTATATCACCAGTCATTATTTACTCTCCAACATTAAGTTTCTTGCTTCTTTGTGATAGCCTTGCTGGCTTAGAATTGATGCCGCTCTTGCTCTACCTACTGATTCACCGAATGCCCAAAACCCCATTGCAAATGCAACTATGTATTTACCAAGTGTTCTGATAAACTTCGGTGTTTGCACTGGCGTATTTCCTACCGCTTCCATTATACTGATCCTTCCAAATTTGGGTTCACATTTACATGTGGTCTTGCGTCACGACGGTTATTGTCTTCCCAAATATCCATTGCAATAGCACGGATGTCACCACGGCTGATGCCAATGTCGTTTAGTTCACGATCTGATAATGATTGAAGTGTTTTGAAAGTTTCTCTTTGCTCTTTGCGTTTAGCTAAATCTTGAGCAATCTTTTCAAAGAAAGTTACTACTCTGTATGCCGCAATTGCCAAGCCATTTGTCTCGCTGTTTGGTGAAAATAATGTGTGTGCCATTAGTCTTAATCCTTATTAATAAGTGTTTCGTTTGTTCCTTACAATGATATTTAGCACCTATTTGGCAAAAAACAACGTATTTAGCCTTGCTCATTCAGCATAGTCGTGTTGCGTTTTAGGAAACTGTGACAAGTTGCCATTTTATAAATAAAATAAAACGAAGAGACTTAGAGGAGTAAACCATGGCAATTTGGAACAAATTAACACAAGCATATTTGCAAGGCAATAAAACACTATTCGAAGCGTTTATGCTTTCAGACAAAGATGGAAACATCATCAATACTTTTGGTGAAGCGGCTAATATCCCAATTGCTTCTGGTCTTGTAGATGGTTATTCCGCAGTTCACAAGTTTGGGCTTATTGATGGTACAAACGATACAAGTTGGTCTACTGTATGGACTCAAGGTGAAGTTAGCGGAGACCAACTAGTACCTTGGAAAGATGTTGCTGATGCGGGCGTTGTTACAGTTACTTCATCCCTTGCTAGTGATACCACTGATGTTACACTTGAAGGTTTAGATGCAAGTTATAATTTCCAAACTGAGACATTAACTTTAGCAGGTACTGCTGATGTAGTTGGAACTAAAACTTGGCATCGCATTAACCGTATGTTTATGGTAGAAGAAACTAACGTTGGCAATGTTACTGCTACGGTTGACGGTGATGTAGTAAGTTCTATTAAAGCAGAACGTGGTCAAACGCTTCAAGCATTCTATACAATTCCTGCTGGTAAAACTGGTTATCTTACTCACATGCAGGTATCTTCTAATAAAAACCAAGCTGTTGAAGCATCACTCTTTGTAAGACCATTTGGTGGGGCATTTAGAGTAAGCGGTGGAACATTACTATATCAAATGGAACACACTATACACTACTCTTCCCCCATTGTAATTACTGAAAAGAGTGATATGGACATTAGAATAATTGGCGCATCTAATGGTTCTGCATCAGCCTCGTTTGATTTAATATTAGTTGACAATCCAACTTAATTTTTCAGACGCCTCTCAAGCGCTCTTTTTACTTGTAACATAAGAGTTTCTTCAGTTTTGTTAACCCCAGACCATTGTGATCTGGGGTTAATGTATTTCTTGGTCTTCTCTTGGTGTTCCATATAGCGAGACAATGCTTTCAGTAAAGTAGAAAGCAACATACGATCTCTCGTAAGAACTATCTTCCTAACAATTTTATTCATTATTCACTAACTGATCTGAAATTACTACAGAAGAAGCTGGGGACAGGTCCTTGCCCAAATCCAGAGCCAAGGTTCAACTTTCTTGCCAATGCATTAGCATCAGTTTTAGTGAGAAAGAGGGGGATGATTGTATCCCACTCTGTTTCGTGAATGTGGTACTTTCTTCCAACTTGTTTAACTACGTAGCTCATGTGATACCCCCTGCGCCAAATAGGCTTTTCTTTCCATTCTTAGGATTACTAAACGTTGTCTTATCGAATATTGGATCGTCAAGACCAGCTTTTGTAATTGCCTTGACTGGTGTTGTGTTCGCTGTAGTTTGACCTTGTTGAATTCCAGATTGCGCTGAGTCTTCAAGATCAAAGATTGACATCTTAGCCCTATCAATACCAACGACGAACCTTCGATACCAACTAATATCACCCCAACGATTTTTCAATTGCTTGAACATAAGTTGACCAAGACCATCAAGTTCTTCAGATGTGATCAAACCAAGAATACAGTCGGCTGTGTGGGTAATACCCATAGACTCAGAAGTATTGGTAAGATCAACATCAGAGTTGCCGTAACCGTCACGGTTGAACTGCGAAGATGTAATTACAGCACAATCGAATTCCATAGCCAAACCACGGATTTCTTCAGCGATAGACTTGACTAAGGTATAGGAGTTTGCCGCCGCCGCACCTTTAATACGAGATGAAGCACAGATGTTTAGGTAATCGATCATGATGATATCAGCTTTGAAATTGCGCTTCATCTTAAGCTCATTGAGTAGATGACGGAAGTGACCCGCATGCGCTGAACCAGTAGGATATTCTTTAACAATAAGTTTGCCAGTTGATTTGGACTTGATGCGATCAATTCGCTTCTCGTATGTAGCCTTATCCATATCCTTAATCTCATCAACACGAATACCCATCATGTTAGCATCAATACGCTCTGAGATGCGCTCTTCAGCCATCTCCATAGTAATGTAAACAACGTTCTTACCCATCATCAAGGCAGATGCCGCCGCATGACATTTGACCAATGATTTACCACCACCAGTAGTCGCCAACAATACAGTCATAGACTTGCGTGGCAACCCACCCTTAGTGATCTTGTTCAAGATATCAATATCGAATGGGATACGCTCTTCTTTGCGGTGGTAGAATTCATATCGGCTTTCGTAGTCCTCAAGATAGTCGTGACCAACAGAAGTATCAAAACTGATGCCAAGGCTATCAGACAACATCTGAGGCAATGCACCCTTATCGATCTCTTTCTCTTCACCATCGATAACCAGAATAGCCTTTCTGATGGTATTGAAGAGGTCTTTGTCTTGGCAGAACTTTTCTGTTTCTGAAACAAGCCAGTCAGTGTTGGTATCTTCGTCACGCTTCAGATTTTCTACAGTAGACATTACTTGCTTGTAAGTCTCTTCGTTCATATCCTTACGCTTATCTAAAGAGATTTTAAGAGCCTCAATAGATGGTGCGTAGTTGTATTCATCCACATATTCACTGTAAGTAGAAAAGATTTTCTTGATCCCATGATCGTCAAAATAATCAGACTTTATGTAAGGGTAAACGCGGCGATAGTATTCGTCGTTGAATACTAAGTTAGATAATACTGTTGCTTCTATCATATCAAATTCCATACGGCTGAGTTGAATGATGGCGACCAATGAAATTAGCCGCCATCTTAAGGTATATAATATTACACGAATCGTGTAATGTCAAGAAAATTATTCTTCGTTATCGTCGATCAGTTCGTCAATAACTTCTGCACTTACTTCGTCATCACGCATAATTGCGCCTGATGCACCGATAGTAAATGAATCCTTGATATATTTACCAAAGTTTGTTTCTTCAAACATGTTAAGCCAAAAGTCTTTGTTGTCAACAATTTCCTTTGCTCTCATCAACTTGTCTGAGAGTACCACGCCAGTTTCTGGATCAATAGCTTCGTACCAACCCACTTTAGGCTTAGTTAGATAGCCACCCTTCTCAGCAACTTCCATAAGACCAGACCACTTCATAATACCGCTATCCCACGATACAGAGATTGGAATCTTACTCTTCTCTCGTACATATCGTGACTTCTCAATATTAATCACAAAGTGATAACCTTGAATTTCAGTACCTACTTTGTCTTGTTGACGTCCAATAATCCAGACAGTATCTGCACTATACATGATACCAGTACCACCAGACACAACCGCCTTAGAATACATCTCTTGTGTTTGATACGTGTGATTAACCGCAATCAATGGGATGTTTTTAAGGTTAAGGTGTGGTGTTACCATACGGAACAAAGACTTGATAGATTTAGCTCTGGACATGTCAGCAACTGATTTACCATCAAGTGAATCCTGTACCTCTTTCTTAGAAGCTAGGTTACCAATAGAGTCAACAACCATAACGATATTGCCATAATGTTTAGGCTCAATTTTATCAAGTTGTTGCATCATTTCAAACTTCAATTGCTCGACGTCTGTAATTGGAATGTGAGCTACACGATCCATGTCGATGCCAAAGCTTTCGAAGTATGCTTGGGGAGTACCAAACTCTGCGTCAAAGAACATCAGAATTGCATCTGGGTTCCGTTTCATGAAAGCACCTGCCATAAGTAGGGCAAAAGCTGACTTAAAGTGTTTGGAAGGTCCTGCTAAGACTAGCAGTCCCGGTGTCAAACCGCCATCAATACGTCCAGACAAAGCAACATTGACCATAGGAACCTGTGTAGGAGCCATGTCTTTCTTGCCATATACCTTGGACTTCATAATAGGGGCAGTCATTTTAATCGTACTGTTACTGACGATTGAGTTCAATAAATCATTCATAATTTAACTACCTTCTACTATTGATTTAAGTTTGCTCTTATAAGCCTCAATCTTTGCTACGCGATCAGGCCAATAAATTGTTGATTTCTCAGAGTTCTTACATAAGTTGTCCAAGAACGGTGTTACCGATTTAAATAATAGTTCTAAACGATATTCAAGATCGTCAGCGGCGAGTTTAGCATCAGTTAGTTGATCTTCTAACGTCTGCTTCTCACTGCTAACTCTCTCAATAGCAACCTTGGCTTCAGCTTCTTTCTCTTGAAGCTCTTCATCAATGAAGCTGAAACCAAAGTCAAAATCTAAAACCTCTTCATAGGTTTTATTAGCCATTCGCAAGTTCCTTGAAGATTGACAGATCATCATCATCGTCATCGTTCATGGACATTGACGGAGCCGCTGATTGCGCCTCTGGCATTACGTTTAGTGTTGGCTCTGGTGCGTCTTTAGCACCAAAGTTTGACATGTCGAGATCGTCAGCATCTTCCGCTGTAGGAGTAGAAGATGTGAAACCATCAGCGGCAAGCACACGATAGAACTTCGCTTTAAGTTCATCATACGATTTGAAGTTCTTTGGATCAATCAATTCCTTCAATGAATGCTCTTCGTTAAAGATGCGTTCCAATTCAGAATCATCATCTGAAATAGCAGATGGTGTGTCAAAGGTTGATTTATCGTAGTTAGGATAACCAGCGACTTTCTGAATCTTCAAGCGGAAGTTAGCACCTTCCCACATATTGAATGGGTCAGCCGCAGTTTCATCATCAAACTGTGGATTCATAAGCTCTTGAAGCTTACCAAAGATTTTTGCACCATACTGATACAAGAATACCTTGCCTTCATTCTGTGGGTTTGATGGGTCTGAAACCACCAAGATATTGGAGACATACTTCAAGCGACGTTTCATCTTACGTGCTTCTGCTTTGTCCTCTTCGATACCAGAGTTCCACAACTTACTGTTGTACTCTGATACTGGATCATCACGATCCAATGTAGTCAAAGAGTTTTCGATGTACCACAGACCTGTCGGTCCTTGGAAACCATGATCCCAAATACGAACAAATGGGTAGTCTTCTCCTACTGGTGCTGGTAGAAAACGAATTACAGCAAAACCATTACCCGCTTTGTCGCGTGTAGGCTTCCACATTTTACCTTCGTTGGGGTCTGAGTAACTCTTGCTTTGAATTTTTTCAAGCTGTGAGTTTAGTTTGCTCAATGAACTTGAGCGGTTCTTTTTAAGTGTATTAAAGTCCATGACTTGTATCTCCTAATTTTGCTTTTTATAGCGTTGTGTATGTTATATTGCGATGTATAGTGAACTAAGTCCACTGCTTATTTATATCAGAAAAAGTGTTCTCGAATAACTTTCTTGAACTTTTTTTCATCAATATTCAAGAAATTTCTGTATTTTCTTGATTGTTTAATTATATCATAGGCAACGATTTTGTCAAGTAAATTCTTTTCCCAGTAGTCAAAAATATTTGCAACGTGAACCAGAATTGTAAATGTCTCTAATGTTATCTGCCTTTGTAGATATAATGATATGATAATAGGATGCTGACCTTTAACTGAAACGAAGTTGGATTGCCAATCATCGTCTAGTTGGTTCAGATCATCTTTTACCACTCGTGTCAAAGATTCTTTCTTACGACGCCATTCGTTATAGCGTTGCTTGCCTTCATCTGAGATTATGTCCCTTACCCACGCTTTCTTGTTGTGGATAAAGTTTGCTAATATGAGTTCTTCTATGTTATCTTCTTGCGACAGTCTAAAGAACGAATACACGTCATTCCGTGTCCTAAAGCTTTCTACTTTAACATTGGTTTTGCCATTGTATTTGTGGTAATCAAACTTATCAGTATTAAAGTGTCTGTGCATTGCTTGATACATGCGATATGCATCAAACGATTCTTTAGTTACATAACTCCGTGATATCTCTTTCATCTTTAGCCACCATTTTCATCTTCACTGCCTCAGTTCTTACTTTTTCTTTTAGTATTGAGGACTTTTTAACTATGTCAGCGACTGCTTCTATCTCTAAGTCATTCTGACGTGCATATTCAATTAAAGCATCAATGTAATTGACGCCCTTAGATAACATATCTGATATTTCGTGATGAACCTTCTCAGGTGTTCTTGGGGAAATTGAAGGTTGTTCTTTATCCATTAAGAGATTTGACACCCGAAGTCCAATTCGTTGCGGCACTCTCTGCCCAATGAATAGACTTTCCTTCATAGAGTTCTTCTTGGATGAATTCTTCGTTAATGAAACAACGAATTCCCGATCCGTTGTCAGTTTTAAAATATTCTGCTCGGAGCGTTTGCCCAGCCTTTTCTACAATAATATTATCGCCTGCCATTTCACTTTCCTTAATGTTAGAGGTTGCCTTTACCTGCCCACAGCCTTCGCAGTAGTGTACAGTTATCTTGAATGCATGATTATCAAAAACTATGTAATCTATACCTTTACATATAGACATATTACCACAACAACCGTTAATTGTCAAGTTATTTTTCCTCGAATAGTACGTTGTTTACGTAATCATCCTTGTCTTCTTCGCTTATCCCCATAGCAAGAATTGACCTATGAAGATGTGGGTTTAGCTTTTGGTTTGAACAGTATTTGTTCAGTAATGGAAGTGTATCACGGTTTGATACAACAGCATGCTCTTCCATGTGTTTTAAATAGTATGTGACTAATTGAGATGTAACCGAAATGAACTGACCTAGCTCATCACCTTCTCGTATGTTACCAACTGCAATCATATCCTTTGAGAATATCTCTGTAGCCCAATCTGGCAACTCGCGTGGTTTATTCCATGATAATCCTTGCGTAGCCACATGCATATATTCATTGTATGGGTGATCGTATCCATGCAGTGGAGAAAAGTCCATAAACGATCCAGTGATCTTTTTAGGTCCTGCCACAATGTCAAAGCCCATGATTGGCAATTCTACACCTTCATTTGGAAAAATGTTAATATGCATCAACCACAAAGACTTGGCATCCTTAGGTTGGATGGTCTTTAGATGACACTTCCCAATCTTATCACTACGCCAAAACGTATCACTCCACCCCTCGAACTTCATGTTGTCGGTGTACTTGGGATTGTCGTATCGAACAAAACTGTTGTCGAAACGTTTTGTCAAGCTGCTGGCGTAATCGTTCAATTGGTTCCACAATGGAAAATTCATTTTTTGTTCTCTCTATAACCATTCATAAACTTAGGATAATTCGTAGATCGTTTGATCTTTTCATATTCCTCTTTGTCTACAACATGTGTTTTGATAACAACTTTATCTTCGGACATAGCATGCAAGTACATTAGTGGATCACCACACTCAAAATCGTACTGCAAGTCTTTAGTGATAAACATGTTAATATGTGTACTGTGTTGGTACTTATAATTAACAACACCTGGGGGTATTAATATAGTAGAATTGGTTGTGTTGAATGACCAGAATGCCTGTGTCTGATAGAAGTTGATATCAGAATTTGTTTTCAAAAACCATGGAGATAGGATTTTGATATGCACTTTTGGTGCAAACGCTTTGATAGGCGAAGTTTCTGGGTCATTGTGGTATGCCGCACCATAATCATAATCGGAATGAGGGAACTGTTTATAGATGCCTTTGTCTGTAGCTTTGACAACAAAGTCTGACCAAGCTGGGATAGTAAAGCTATGCTTGAGGTTATCAATCATACCAGGACATCTCTTGAATGTCGAAGTCTGTATCACCATCTCATTTTGGACGTGAGCCTTAGTAGGCTTCATATCTTTAAACCAATCAGGAATGTAGTTCACACTAGGAGCAATTGGTGTCTTAGCAATACATTCCTGATCAGTAAACGCATCTACTGTTATAGTTTTCTTTTTAAACTTAAATAACATTATTTGTTCTTACGTTCCCTACGCAATCTATTATACTCATTAGTCGTTCGAGTTTCTATGATAGTTTTGCGATCTCTGCGGCGATCTCTAGCTGTTACGCTTTTATGAATTCGCAACGCTCTATCTTTAGGTTTAAGGTTAATTTCTTCAGATGCTTGATCTTGCATTTTAGACTCTCCTTATATAGTATTAATATCTTTATTATATAACAAAAACTTCAATTTGTCAACTATTTTGACAACTCATCAAATAGCTCTGAGGCAAAGTCGAAGCAACGTTTAGCTTCGTTTTCCATGCCATCATGTAACAGCTTTCTGAACTCTTCGATAAGAACTTTAGTGTCCCCTTCAAATTCATACATGACACCCTTACCTGGGGTCTTGGCTTTGATTATCTGACCACCATGCAATTCACCAAAGTGACGAACGTACATATGTGATAGTAGACCGTCATTATCGTCTGCGTCTGCAAGACCTTGCATGTGTACCATACATTTGCCCACAGACTCAGGGTAATGATCGATATCGTCAAAACCATAGATTTCACCCAACTCTTGAATATCTTCAAGAATGCGTGGCGCTCTATAGATTGTAGTGAGATTGGGGGGAATGATCACAAGGTCTTCAAGCATCTTGTAGACTAGATATTGGCAGTTAAGAAACTTGTAATATACAAATGGATCGATGCCACCACTGATTAATTGCTTTGCGAACTTTCGGCGTTCAGCGGCTTGGTGATGCGCCCATGTGAGTTGTTTTAGTTTATTTGTCATAATAAATCCTCATGCTAAATGTTTGATTGTATTTATACGAAAACGATAAAATGACAAAGGGGAGAGCCGAAACTCTCCCCTATTTACCCTATAGAGTAAATTTGCAGTTTTTACTGCGTAGCGTAACTTAGAAGTTGAAAGCCAACGTTACAGATGGTGCAAGCACTTCTGTATTCAAGTTATAGTTTACTGCGCCTTCTACTGTCAGTTCTGTACCCATTGTGTAAGAACCACCAACGTTTTGCGTTAGGTCATCTGTGTCACCGTTCAAGTAACCAGTGATACCCATTACAGTAGCATCTGCTTCGTAGCTTGTCTTTTCGCTTAGAGTACCGTATGATACTGCACCACCAAGACGTACACCTTCAAGCATACCTGCTGTGTCTGCACGACCCGCAAGAACCCACTCTTGGTTGTCTACGTTATAGTCAGCCGCTGTAGCCACGTCAAGAATTGATAGGTTCATTCCATATGAGAATTGTACGTTTTCCAAATCTGTGACGTCTGTACCGATTGCATCAAAACCAAGTGCAACAGTTGCACCCATTGCTGATACTTGCAAACTTTCGTCAGCCATTGTTGGTTCTTCGATTGTACCGTTTACTGCGGCACTTTCTGTATCAAACCAGATGTTACCTTGGTCACCAAAAGACAACGTTGCCGCGCCTACAGTTGTACCAATGTGCCATTCGTCAAGTGCCAAATCATTTGCACTGTCTACCTTGAAAGACAAGCCACCAGTTGCTACACCAGAAGGTGCATTAACGTCGATATCAAAAGATGTAGTTGCTCCATACTTATCGTTTGCAGATTCTGCGATTACTGTTTCGATTGATCCGCTTACCAAACCTGATGGCAAAAGAGCCTGATCAGCATGTGCTGTACCTGCAAGAAGTACGGCTGTTGCTATCGTTGTTACTAGTCTATTCATTACATCTTTTCCTTTTATTGTTTATTTTAAAAACGACTTTTCTGTTGCTAGGTAAGTCGCCAACCCCCTTTGATCATGCCGCTAGGGCATATCCAGATGGTGCGAAATTTTCATTTGCATTTAGTTTAATTGATCTATACGC
>Ga0209603_1002471_pt1 | contig 17061 bp, 11 predicted proteins | sample COGITO_mtgs_1206_FD_184812 | JGI IMG/M metagenome (GOLD analysis project Ga0209603, IMG submission 184812) | Pelagic marine microbial communities from North Sea - COGITO_mtgs_120607 (SPAdes) (version 2) | ecosystem: Environmental > Aquatic > Marine > Epipelagic ... | reverse complement strand
ATCTTTGATCAAAGGAAATTTTTTTGAAAGAAAAATTAAAAGCCATTCCCATAGTCAAAAACTTGGTTGAGTTTTTGGAAGCCCTGAAAATCCCCGGATATATTGGCTTTTCCTTCTACGATTTATCAGAGATGTACCTTTCTGGAATTGTAAACGGGGCTTTGTCCTCAAGGGCAGGCAGTATTGCGTTCAGCTTTTTCATGGCGCTTTTCCCATTTCTCCTTTTCATATTAAACCTTATCGCTTTTATTCCGATTGATAATTTTGATGCTGTATTGTTTAATTTTATCGAGCTTTTACTGCCTCAGGAAAGTCAAGGTTTCTTTACTGATATTTTTACCGACATACGCCAAAAACAAAGAGCTGGATTGCTCTCTTCGGTATTCGTATTGTCTATTTTTCTTACTGCCAACGGCGTTAGTTCTATTTTTTCTAGTTTCGAAGGGTCTTATCATGTCGTACTATCTCGCTCATTTGTTCGGCAGTATTTATATTCGATGATGGTGGGAGTTTTGCTTGCACTAGTGCTTTTGGTGGGAGTAACGGCACTCATCTTTTTTGAAATATTTATTTTGAGCAATTTAGATGAATTGATCCCCAGTGAGATCAACTGGATTAGGATTGGACAACTGTTTTTTTACACAATATTAATTTATATCTCCGTGGCGATATTGTATTATTTTGGTACAATTGAGGGCAAAAAAAACCGTTTCTTTTCTCCAGGTGCCTTGATGACCTGTTTGCTGATTTTAATCACAACCTATTTGTTTGGTATTTATATTGATAAGTTTTCCACCTACAATCAATTGTATGGCTCTATTGGCGCATTGCTAATTTTTTTGTTCTACATATGGCTTAATTCTAGTGTACTTCTTCTTGGTTTTGAACTCAATGCTACATTGAATCGACTGAAAAACAGTGGGCAAGACCCCACTTGATATTAAGCAAAGTTGTATTTTTAAAAAATGCAGTATTTCGCCGATGTTTTACTTCCTCTGGCACTGGGTAAACCCTTCACTTATGCGGTTACTCCTAGGGATTACGATATTTTAAAACCTGGTTTTCGTGTAGCCGTTTCTTTTGGAAAATCAAAAATTTACACTGCCATTGTGGTAAAACTTCATGCCACGCCTCCTCAGCGGTATACTCCAAAGTTTATTGAAATGATTTTGGAGGAATCCCCTAGCGTGACACTAAAACAATTGGCGTTTTGGGATTGGTTGTCTGATTACTATCAAAGTAAATTGGGAGATATAGTACGGGCGGCACTGCCTACTACTTTTTTATTGGAGAGTGAGACGATTGTGGTCAAGAAAAATATTTCTCCTGAGATTAAAAGTGCTTTGGATGATGATGCGTTTTTGATATATGAGGCACTAGAGGTTAAAGCTCTGAGTATTAAGGAAATCATTGAGATTTTAGGAAAAAAAAGTGTATTGGGTCTTTTACAGGATTTATTTTCTAGAGGAGTGGTTGATATTCACCAAAAACTTAGCGAGAAATACAAACCCAAGCTTGTACGTTATGTTCGCTTATTTTCGTCAGTTTTAGAAACCAATAAGCTTGAGGACATTTTTGACTCCTTAAAGAACGCACCCAAACAAAAGCAGCTATTGATGGGAGTGTTCGATCAAAATCCCAAAGGAGACGAATGGAAAAAAATCAAGGAATTGCTCCATAAGACGGGGAGTGGAGCAGCTGCCCTTAAGGCATTGATCAATAAGGGAATATTAGAAGAGCAAAACCTTCGGGAGGATCGTTTGCTTTATGATTTTAAAAAAAGGGACCAGGACAAAGCTTTGTCCTTGGCCCAACAAAAGTCTCTTAAGGAAATTACTACTTCTTTTGATCATAAATCTGTGGTCTTATTTCAAGGGGTAACGGGATCGGGAAAGACAGAAGTTTATATTGAATTGATTGCTCAGGCCATTAAAAAAGGGGAACAGGTTTTGTATCTTCTACCTGAAATTTCTTTGACTCCACAAATGGTTCAGCGATTACAGGAACGTTTTGGAACTGAGGTGACCGTTTATCATTCTAAATTTTCTGTTCACGAGCGTACCGAAGTTTGGAATAATATTCTTTCAAAGGATGTAAGAGCCAAAATTATAGTAGGGACGCGTTCCGCACTATTTCTTCCTTTTCAAAATTTAGGTCTTTTGATAGTGGATGAGGAACACGAATTGTCCTATAAACAATTTGATCCTTCTCCACGATACCACGCCAGAGATAGTGCCATTGTCTTGGCTGGAATACATCAGGCCAAAGTTCTTTTGGGATCGGCTACTCCATCGATAGAAAGTTCCTTCAATCGCATAGCTGACAAATACGGTTGGGTTCAACTCCACGAAAGATATGGTTCGGTGGAACTACCAGAGATTGTAACGGTGGATTTAAAGTTGGCCCACAAAAAAAAACAAATAAAGGGTGGTTTTACTCAAACCCTAATTAAGGAAATGGAACAAACATTGGCGATGGGTAAGCAAATCATATTATTTCAAAATCAAAGGGGTTATGCACCTGTTATGGAGTGTTTGGACTGTGGTCATATGCCCCATTGCCACCAGTGTGATGTTACCTTGACATATCATCAATACACTGACCAGCTTAAATGTCATTACTGCGGCTATCAGATTGCTGTACCCGAAAAGTGTCATGCTTGTGGATTGCCCAATTTGTCAACTAAAGGAATGGGAACCCAACAAATTCAGCAACAAGTAACAGACCTTTTTCCAGAGGTCGAAGTGGCAAGAATGGATTGGGATACCACTCGGGGGAAATGGGCGTTTGATAAATTGATTCATTCTTTTGCCTCTCAAGAAGTCAAAATATTGGTGGGAACTCAGATGGTCGTTAAGGGATTGGATTTTAAAAATGTTCACTTGGTGGGGGTTTTGAATGCAGATCATTTGTTGAATTTCCCAGATTTTAGAGCCCACGAAAGAACTTATCAAATGCTAAGTCAGGTGGCAGGTAGGGCAGGGAGAAAAGAGCTTAGAGGGAAGGTGTTGATCCAAACATACCAACCGCAGCATGTCATTATCCAACAAGTCATTGATGGAAATTATGAGCAAATGCTTGAGCAACAATTGAAGGATAGAAAAGAATATCATTATCCACCCTATAATCGATTGATCAGAATAGTGGTAAATCATACTGATATGGAGACAGTAAAAAAAGCAAGTGAGTGGATTGTTAATGTTTTGCTTCAATCGTATTCAGGACAATTACTTGGACCCATTTTCCCACCCATAGCTCGGGTGAGGAATCGATATAGAATGCAGATTTTGATTAAAATAGGAGATCAGCAATCCAGAACTCGTGTAAAAAAGATCATCAATAAAACTCTGGAACGTTTTGAGTCGATTGCTATGTTTAGGTCTTGTAAAGTCAATTTGGATGTTGATCCCTATTGAAAATTGAGGAAAGTTTCTTTAAATTCTCTTTTTTGTTTTCTGCTCAGTGGAAGTATCTCTCCATCTGTATTGACATTTTTAGTTGAGAAATTAATTACCTTTTCAAGATTGACTATATAAGATTTATGGATTCTTACAAACTGATTTTCAGGTAGTTTAGCCAAAAAAGATTTCATAGTAGACAATATCATGTAATTTTTATTTTTGGTAACTACTTTGACATAATCGCCCATAGCCTCAATCCATCGGATATTATTAATCACTAATTTTTCGGACTTGAAATTACACTTGAAATGAATCAAATGTTCCTTTTTTTTACGAATGACTTTTTGACATTCTATTTTATGTACCAGTCTTTCAATAGAGGACTTTAATCGTTCTTGATTGACAGGTTTAAGTAAACAGTCTATAAAGCCCATTTCATATGATCTGATGGCATCCATGGGATCTTTAGTCAATAAAATAATTTCGATGTTATCTTTTAATTGTTTCACAAAGTCAAATCCATCATATACTGGAAGCTCTGAGCAAACTATAGCAAAATCAACTGCGTTGTAATTAAGATACTCATTAGCATTAACGGCATCAGAGAATTCTGCTTTGAGTGTGATTTCAGGAAAATGCTTTAGAATCTGAAGAAAATGTACTCTTTCTACGGGATTGGAGTCAATATATATGTAGCTTAGTTTCATATTGGGGCTCAATTATTTACTATTTTACATCTCAAATTTAAAATTTTTTTTTAAAAAACAAATATTCTCTTGGTGTAATTTAATGATTCACTTATTTTTGCATTCCTTAAAATATATTATATGAATCATTATGAAGCTGTTTTCATTCTAAATCCCGTTCTGTCTGAGACCCAGATAGAGGAAGCAGTTAAAAAGTACGAATCACTTTTGACATCTAAAAAGTGCAAAATTGTCCACAAAGAAGATTGGGGACTTAAAAAACTTGCTTTCACCATTCAAAACAAAAACAGTGGCTTTTACCACTTGCTGCAATTTGAAGGAGAAGGAGAAATTATCAATACTTTAGAAGTTGAATTTCGTAGAGATGAAAGAGTCATGCGCTTTTTAACTGTTAAGCTTGATAAACACGCCCAACAGTGGGCTGACAAAAGAAAGAAAAAAATCCAATCTAAACCAAAAGCGAAATAAGATGGCAAAAATTGATGAACAATCCAATGGAAAAAAAGAAGGGGAAATTCGGTACCTAACCCCCTTAAACATTGATACCAACGTCAAGAAAAAATATTGTAGATTCAAAAGATCTGGGATCAAGTATATTGATTATAAAGACCCAGACTTTCTTTTGAAGTTTGTAAACGAGCAGGGTAAAATTTTACCTAGACGCCTGACAGGAACTTCTTTAAAATACCAAAGAAAAGTTTCAGTAGCTGTAAAAAGAGCCCGTCATTTGGCTTTGATGCCTTATGTTGGCGATTTACTCAAATAAAACTTATAAGTCATGCAAATCATATTAAAAGAAAACATAGAAAACCTTGGCTATAAAGACGATTTGGTAAAAGTCAAAAACGGATACGGTAGAAATTACCTAATTCCACAAGGTAAAGCCATATTGGCTACTACTTCAGCCAAAAAGGTATTGGCCGAAAATATTAAGCAAAGAGCTTTTAAAGAAAAAAAGATCATTGACGATGCCACTGCATTGGGAGAAAAAATCATGGCCTTAGAGGTTAAGATCGCTTCCAAGGTAGGGAGTGGAGATAAACTTTTCGGATCGGTTTCTGCTCTTGATTTGGTTAATTCATTTGAGGCTAAAGGCCACAAAATTGAAAAGAATGCCATTGCCATCCCAGGAAGAACGATCAAACGATTGGGAAGCTATGAGGCTAAAATCAGATTGCACAGAGAAGTATCTATTCAATTTCCTTTTGAAATTATTCCCGAGAAAAAGTAATTGTTAAAAAATATCTATACCCCACCTTGCGTGGGGTTTTTTTTTGATCTCATTTTATGAAATACGCCCGATTATCCAAGGAGCAATTTGAAAGCCTTCATGAGGAGTTTGCTCTTTTTTTAGCGACTCAATCTATCGATAGAAAACAGTGGGATCAAATTAAAACAGAAAATCTGACCCTAACCGATGAATTGTTGGATTTGTTTAGTGATATGGTGTGGGACCAATCTTTAGATAAAATTACTTATCTAGAAAACAGAAGCGATCATCATTTGTTTTTATTCAAATGCCTAGACAAACGTATTGATCTGATTTTGATTCAATTGGAGTCCAATTGCCCTTCCTTGAGAGAAAAAGACTATAAACGTTGGTTGGCAGAGCATTTGACAGACCCACAAGTTTCTATTTTTGAGTCGAGTCGAACATTTAACGAGGATTTTAAAAAAGAAAAATTTAAGTTGATGGAGCAGGGGGCTTTGGTAACAGACGGAGCAACCTTTGAGGACCTAAAGAAATTTCTTTTAAAATAATCAGAATTGTTCCATCTTTGTCTTATACCATTTGTATATGTCTAGCGTAAAACCATCCATCCCAAAAGGAACTCGCGATTTTTCTCCAGCCGTTTTGGCCAAGAGAAATTACCTGAAAGCACAATTGATTACTGCTTTTGAAAACTTTGGCTTTGAACCTATAGAAACCCCTTCCTTTGAGCGCTCAGAGTCCTTATTAGGGAAGTATGGTGATGAAGGGGATCGACTGATTTTTAAGATATTGAATTCTGGAGATAAGGTTAAAAACGCAGACCTACAAGCACTTGAAAAAGGTGAACTGGCAAAGTTTTCTCAATCCCTATCTCAAAAAGCACTCCGGTATGACCTTACTGTTCCATTTGCTCGCTATGTAGCACAATATCAAAATGACATTCAATTTCCGTTTCGTCGGTATCAGATGCAAAACGTTTGGCGCGCTGATCGACCTCAACACGGGAGGTTTCAAGAGTTTTTACAATGTGATGCCGACGTAGTAGGGGAGCGTTCCTTATGGCAGGAAGTAGAGGGTGTACTTTTATATGATCGTGTTTTTTCAAAACTCAAACTTAAAGAGGTTAAAATTCACCTCAATCACCGAAAAATTCTTGCGGGTATTGCCCAATGTATAGGGGCAGAATCTCAACTGATTGATTTTACAGTAGCATTAGATAAATTGTCTAAAATTGGGGTAGATGGGGTCGTTAATGAACTCCAAACCAAAGGATTTTTAGCAGACGCTATTAAACGTTTAGAGCCTTTTCTTTCTTTAAAGGGTGACTTTGAAAGTCAGTTAGCAACCGTTTCTGAAGCTTTAAAAGATATTGACATTGCCCAAGAAGGTATTGAAGAACTCAAATTTATTTACAATGAATTAAATAAACAATCCCTAAACTCGGTGTCCCTCACTTTTGATGTGACGCTGGCTCGGGGCTTGAATTATTATACTGGACTGATCTTGGAGGTTATGCCTCCCGAAGGAATTAAAATGGGTTCTATTGGTGGTGGTGGTCGTTATGATAATCTGACGGATTTTTTTGGATTGAAAAATACCAGTGGATTTGGTATCTCTTTCGGATTTGACCGTATCTTTTTGGTTTTGGAGGAATTGAATTTGTTCCCCAATACCCTAAACAACAAGACCCAGGTCCTGTTCTTGAATTTTGGTGGGGATTCGGCTAGATTTTGTTTTGATCAACTTACTAATCTAAGAGATCAAGACTTCCCATGTGAACTGTACCCCAATCCTGTAAAACTTAAAAAACAGCTGAATTATGCCGACCAGAGATCCATTCCCTATGTTGTGATGCTGGGGTCAGAGGAATTGCAAAAAGAGATTTTTGTAGTTAAAAATATGATGAACGGAAGCCAATCAGAACATCCTATCATTGAGATGCTCCAAGTAGTTAGACAATTGGGTTAGTTACTGCGATCCATTGTAGGTCTTTGGTATTTTTCAAAAGGCTGTCGGAGTAGACTTCCAATTTTAGTGTTTTTTTCCACATCGGGGAAAACATCAACACCATATACGATCTTTTCTCTTTCATAATAACTAAAGGTTCCCAAGAGCCTATCCCACAAAGAAAAAATATTTCCAAAATTGGTATCGGTATAGGGAAGGCGATAGTGGTGGTGTATTTTGTGCATATCGGGAGAAACTAAAAAATAACTGATCCAGCGATCAATTTTTTTTGGGAGTTTAATATTGGCATGATTGAATTGGGTTGATACTACTGAAAGGGCTTGATACAGCATTATGATTCCGATTGAAGTTCCCAAAAGGAATACACCTGCAAGGGTAAAACCAAACCTGACGATGCTCTCTAGGGGGTGGTGTCTGTTTGCGGTAGTAGTATCTACATTGGGATCACTGTGGTGCACCAGATGAATCATCCACAAGGGTTTGATTTGATGTTCAGTGTAGTGGGGGAGGTAGGCTCCAACAAAATCCAATAGCAAAACACCCAAGATGACCTCTGCCCAGAGAGGTAAATTCGGAAACCATTGCAATATTCCAAAAGTATTTTCAACGGTCCAGTCCGATGTATTTAAAAGCAGAAAAGCTAGGGCGAAATTGATGACGATGGTGGTGAGGGTAAAGAAAAAATTAGGAAGAGCATGTCGCCACTTTCTATAATTGAATTGTACCAATGGAAAAAAGCCTTCTAAAAACCAAAAAAATGCAATGCCTCCTATCAGTAGTATACTTCTGTGTAGTGAGGGTATGTTTTCGAAGTAGTTGACGATTTCCTGCATAGCTTCTTCCTTTAAAGAGCATTACTAAATTAATAAAATTGAATTACTACTGGGTAACAAAAGAATATACTCCAGAGGAGGAAGAGTTTCCATCACGGTCTATGGCCAAAACTTTCCATAGATAGGTTATGTCAGGATCTGCATCAATTCCTATTTCTATGGTATTTTCCACTTCAGTAAAGGTTTGAATAAGCGTGGAGCCATCGTTTTGATCCATATACAATTCATAGGTTTCTAAATCTCCATCGACATCGGAACTGGTCCAATTTAACATGACTTGACCATTTGAATTTAGGTTGACCCGCGCCGACGGTCTCGGGCTGATCAATTCGGGTGGGAAGGGCGCATAATTGACAATACCATTACCTGCAAGATAAAATTTCCACTCTTTACTGGTAATGGAAGCATCATCAACAAATGCGGTAACCGTCCAAGCATAAGGTTCTCCGTGTTTGAGTACGACTTCCAAGGAGCGATCCTTGCTTAGCATTTTTTGAGAATAATTATCATTGAGGTTGATGATTTCAACCTCATATTCATTGGCATTCTGACTGGCATTCCACAGGAAGGTAATTTTGCTTTGGTTATCATTGATGATACTACCGTCCAAACAAGCAGATCCATTTTCTGGATAAAGGAGATTGAATAAACCAGGTAGCAGGTCTATGGTTTCCTCTGATTGCTCCTCTGCTGAACAAGCCAGCAATAAAAAAAAGAAAGTCGTATAAAATAATTTTTTCATAAAACCTATTTTTTGATTGCGATAAAAGAATGTCTAACATGATCTGCATTCACTTTGATCAGATAACTTCCTAGCTTAAATTCAGAAGCATCGACAGTAATATCTCTTTTGCTGGGGGATAATATATGATTTCTAGAAGAAATTAATCGTCCCTCTGCACTAAAGACATCGACCTGAACATGTCTATCACTTCCACCAACATAAACTACGAATTCTTCCTGAAATGGGTTGGGTGTATAGGTCACTTCTTCCGATAGGAAATACTGTTGTTCGAATACCCCTTGACATTCATTACCTGTAGATATTTTTACAGTATTTAGACCCGTTTTAAGGGTAACTTGATGTGAAGACCTAGCGGTCTGACTTGTTATCCCATTGTGGGTTATGTTATAAACATCCCCTCCATCAAGGTCATACAATATCGTTTCTACATTTGTATCGTTTGAAAGCGAAAAAGACTCGTTTCTAGAATCCACCGATAGTTTGAGAGGGTCCTCCAATTCCAGTTGAAAACACCTTTCAAATTCACCAGGATTAACGCCCTCTACTGTAATACAAACGGAATAATCTCCTGCTTTAAGACTGGAAATATTCCATTTTCTACCGCTAAAGTTTTCTCTGGAATTTATGGCTCCTGTTACTTCAATGATGTAGTTAGGACTGCGATTAATGAAATTGATACTTATGCTATGACTTCCTTCACATCTCTCGGTTTTGTAAACATTGAAATTTTCTGAGCTTAGATAGTATATTTCACAGCCAAAGAAATTAACTTTTGTACCCAGAGGAGTATCGGGGCACTCATCTTGGGGATCCCAAATACCGTCGTGGTCTGCATCATCTGATACGTCTCCAACTCCGTCGCCGTCTCTGTCGGCCTGATTGGGATTGTAAACGACAGGACTATTGTCCTCAATATCAGGAACACCATCATTATCCGTATCATCGGTGGGAAGTGCAGGTCTTGATTGTAATTCAATACTGGTAGGAGCTCCTTCTGGAACTTGTAATTGGAATTGAGTAACAGGAACAGGAACTTCAATGGCACCATCTTCCGTATTGACATAGGTTATTTCTACCTCGTAAATATTATCCTGATTATGATCTTGTGGGTTGTCAAAATCGGGTGGGTTAATAAAGCCAAGGTAGCCTTCACTTTCTTCCTCATTTTTTCGAGTACTTGAGGGTGCACTTTTGATCGCAAAAAGATGGGCATCTGCTCCACCACTGATATTTTTTCTAATTTTCCATTTACCAACGCCCCTATTGAAAGGATTGAAATAGCGTTCATGACCTCTTCCACTGGGATCGCTATTGCTGTCCACTCCAAATACTGAAATGAAGAAAGGAGCGACATATTTGGCATTGGGAACGTCTTCTACCAATATTTTTCCTGCTATTGAGGTTTCCCCCAATTCAGTCTTAGCAGTAATGGTAAACAGCTGTTCTTTAAAAAGTTCATAATCCAATTCCCTTATCAGTACTATTTCTTTATCCCCCACCAATTTAAAGAAGCCGTCACTTTCTATTGAGACAGAGGTAATTCCATTCCCCATGGGATCAATGGCATCAAAAGCTCCAACTACTGTTCCGATTTCTATATCTTCTTTGACATCGAATGTAATCAGATTTACAATTGGGTCGGGATCACAAAGGTCTCCATAACCATCTTTGTCCTTATCTTTCTGCATTACGTTTTTGATCTCAGGACAATTGTCTTTTACATCAGGAATACCATCCTTGTCAGTATCTACTTGAGAGGGGCCACAGCCTTCTGCATTGACCTCCTCATCTTTGGGAGTGTTGGGACAAAGGTCTTTATCATTGGGTATACCATCTCCATCTTGATCGATTTGGATTTTTGAACACCCTTTTTCATCTACCGCTTCGCCAATGGGTGTGCCTGGACAGGCATCGACAAAATCAGCTACACCGTCATTATCAGCATCCCCTGTTATGGAAAGTTCGTTATTTTCAAAATCCAATGACAGATTTAAATTTTGATCTACAATATTATTGGCTACTTTGTCCAAAGTAATAACTCCGGAGGACATATCCAATAGTGCATCATAGCTGAAGACCAATTTTTCATTTTGTACGCTGAGGCTTGTTGGATTTTCAGGGAGCGCATTTAGGGTGTTTTGGGTATTACTCACATCCCCAGTTGCCACATTTTCTTTTGAAGCAACTACTAAGCTAATATTGAAATCATTCGCGGTCAATGGAATCAACTCTCCAGGTGTTATCCCTTGCTTGAATGGAGGCTCATCAAAAGTAACTGTGAAGCTATTTTCCGTATCCATTTCCATCTTTAAAATCTTTGGCCCCGCTTTGTCTAAGGTCAGCATTAATTCATCTTTTCCAGAATAGGAGTTGCCTGTGAGGTCACTTCCCGAGACGGTAGCGGTGATGATTGATTGATGAGGTAGAGGAGAAAATGGATTGAGTTGGTTTTGTGATTCAGGATTAAATTGATAACTCCAAAATGTATTTGAACTATTTTCACTCTGCATGGTTTGATCCGAAAGTAGGGAATTTGTTTGTCCTTCAGCAGTATATTCCATGTGCATCACTGGGGCATTCTCCATTGGCTCTGAGAATAAGGCAAAAACTTTGAATGGAGAATTTACGCCCATCACATTATTTTTGCTCGGATCTAAGTTGTGACTTAATTTTACGCTTGGAGGGCTCCCATCTAAAGAGAAAGTCAAGCTATCGGTTCCTGAATATAGGTTTCCATAAACACCTACAGCAGAGACGGTAATACTTATATTTCCATCTGTTTGATTTAAATTAAGGTCATAAGTCCATAGGCTTTCCTCAGAAGAGGGAGAAACCGTCATGGATTCATTTTCAAGCAGTGTCACTCCATCTTTTTTCACATTTATGGTAGCCAGAGCAATGGCTTGATTGAAGTTGGCACTAATCGATATTGCTTCATTGGGTTTGACGAAATTGGATGTGGCCGAATGAGAAAGATCTGCGGAAATGTCTTTACCGTGAATCGAGTAAACTTCGGTGGTGGTAGCTGTATTCCCTTGTTTGTCAGTAGCCGTAATAGTAAAAGTAACCGTTCCTGAGACCAAACTCTCAATCGACACAACAGAATACGCTCTGTAATACTCATTGTTCCCCATGTCGGCTATGAAGAGCGCTTCGTCGGTATCATTGGAAAATTCATTCCCATCAGCATTGTAATTGCGTATGCTTTTCTCATAGAATATTGGTTTTTCTATCAATTCTTCATCGCTGTTCAAGTAGATGTCGAGAGACTGCCCTTTGAGTAAAACACCATCTCCGTCATCATTATCGGTTATTGTAATGGTGGGGGGTTGGTGGTCAAACGAAAAAATAATTTCTTCATTCCCTGTATAGGGATTACCTACCAAATCCTCTCCGATGACATTGACCTTTACTTGGGTGACCGTAGCGGAGGAAATTTGTAAACTGTAAAGCCAAATGTTTTCTATACCAGAAGCAAGCATGGGTTCAATACGATCTATGCCTGTGATATTGATACTGGGTGGCGCTGACATGGGTTCGGAGAATTCAGCGGTAATGGTAACCGATTGAGAGGGGCCTATGGTGTTGTTGGTGTTGCTGTGAGAGAGCATCACAGTGGGTGGAGTATTGTCCAAAACAAAAGTTAGCGATGCATTGCCGAGGTATGGATTTCCCGCAACATCCGTACCCGAAACGGTTACACTCACACTTGAAACTGAGGAAGAAATACCCTCCCAACGGTAAATCCAAACGATTGAATCCGTTGTGGTTTGGGTCATCACTATTTTGTTTTGATTATCAGAAAAATAAAGCGTAGGGCTAGAAGCCATAGCCTCAGAAAAAGTAGCAGTAAGGGTAACTACATCTGAGGAGGAAATGAGATTATCGCTATCAGTATCGGTTAAAATCACCGTGGGTGGAGTATTATCAATTTGAAAACTTAGTGTGTCTGATCCACTGTAGCTATTTCCAAATTTGTCCGTGGCCGATACCGTTAAACTAACCATTGTATCCCCTGTATAAGAAACATTCCAGCTGTAAATCCAAATGTCCTCTGTGAGGGTTGGACTCATATTTGCCGTGACCCCCAAACCGGACAGCTGAACGGAAGGCGAAGATTGGATTTCTTCTGAAAAGGTAGCGGTAATGGTTACCAGTTCTTGGTTGGATAGGATAGCATCATCATCTGTATGACTAAGACTGACTGTTGGGGCCTCATTATCAACGAACAAGTTCATGGCATTAGATATCTGATAACTATTACCTGCAAGGTCACTAGCAGAAATACCAAGGACGACAATAGAACTGGTCGCTGTTGATGGATCCCATAGATAAGAAAAAGTTGAGCTGATGGCATTAGTAAAATAATCATATCTGATATTCGCTTCCTCTAGGGTAGAACTAACGTCATAGCTTATCGTATTGCTTGTGTCTAGGCTGAGGGTAGAGGAAATCAGTTGAGTAAAATAGTCAATCGTCGAACTGCTGGCTCCATTACTGAGTATTGATTCATGAGAGAGATCATAAGCGGTTCCATTGATCAAAAGCTTTGGAGCATTGGGATAAGTAGAAATGGGCTCAGAGAAAGTGACTTCCAGTTTGACAGGATCTGTGATACCGATTTGGTTGTTTTCTGTGTCGTCTATATTGACTGAAAGCACAGATATAGGGGGTGTATTGTCGATTAACAACACCAACTCTTCATTTTCGTTGTAAGGATTCCCCGCAAGGTCAGTACCTGAAACATTTACGGATACTATTGTGTCTTGTATATTGGGGATCACCCAGTTATAAGTCCAAACTGAAGTGGAGGAGGTAGCGTCCATTAAAACATTGGATGCTACCCCAGAAATGTTCAGGGTAGGGGTAGGGGTCATGGCCTCAGAAAATTGAGCTGTAATGGTAATAACGTCCGTGTGTTTGAATGAAAAATCGTCTCTATTCTTGGTAAGCATTACCGTAGGAGGAAGCGTGTCTTGTGGTATGATAACCTTATTTTCAGAGAATTTTATGGATTTGATCCAACCTGAGAAGGGGTCTGTGGGCCCCCTCGAACCATTTACAGATGTCATTTCACTTCCATTACCGATGACACCAAATCTAGGGGTTTCATTGGTATCTTGATTACTTATTGGAGCATAAGTGTCTGGGTCAGTGTATGTCAAAACACCATCCACGTAATATTTCAAACCACCCGATTTGTTGGCCTCAAACTTAACCATTACATCATGCCACTGATTGTCTCTCAAATCTCCAGAATAACCAGCATCGTATTTGTCTATGCTACCACTAGAATTGGTAAACATAAAAGCTAATTTTCCAGCTGCTAAATTAGTATTAGATGCATCACTACCGATGGTAAATCTAAAAACTGTGCTACGATCATAGGATAAAATGATTCTTTGTCTGTTGGAAGTAGAATTTGGAAGCTTAATTTTAGCAGAAAGGGTTAAATTTTCAATTTGATCAGAGGCTCCTGAAACATAATTGTGATTTTGTATTGCAATACCATGTTCACTGTTTGATTCATCAAAGAAAAAAGCATTTTCATTTGAATCAAAATAGATTTGACTGCTGTCTCCCAATACAACTCCATTATTTCCTCCACTTGATAAATCATTAACTGTATTGCCTGAACCACTATATGAGTTTGTGTTTGAAAAATCATAAGAAAAAATATTATTTTCAGGAGTAGTATCAACCCAGGTATAGGTTCCATTAATTGTTCCATTAAGATTATTTCCACTTATATCTGTAACAGTGTTTTCTGATCCTTCGTTGATTTGATAGTATAATTTGAGATTTGAGTTAACAGAGACCTGAGTATTTTTATTAGCATCAATCTCACTATCGGATCTTTCAATATCCCACATCCTGACCTCGGAAATACTCCCCTTAAAATATTGGGAGGGTGTTTCACTCCATAAGTTGGCTCCAATACCTATACGATTATTGCTTTGGGTGATGCCTGAACTGGAACCACCAACAGAAAAAGACGTGGAGTTAACCAGAGTGCCATCGATATATAATTTCTGCACTCCGCTTGAACCTGAAATATTGGTCACGAATGCCACATGATACCAACGATCCAATACTAACGCTTCGGTTGAAATTATATTAGGCCAGTCCCCGTAATGATCTTTTCTGAACCTACCTTCGATATGGGTCTCACCATTGAGGTTGATCAAATAAAGTCCCAGAACATTTTTTTTAGATATGATATAATTCCTATTTGGGCTGCTGCTATTCCCAGCACTTGATCCGGATTCAGGAAACTGATCAATTTTGATGCGTGCCTCTAAAGTAAAATCATCGCTGTTACTAAAGTCGGTAAACGAATTCGATGGAACTTCAATATAACCTTCCTGAAAATTGAGAACATTTGTTGCGGTATTGGATACATTATTGATTGTCGTATCCACCACTTTGTCATCGGGTATTGCTTCTTTAAGGATCTTGATGGAAGAAATTTTCCCAGAAACCCAATCATTGTTATCTCCTGAATCTCCTCCTATCAAAAAGTATTTTCCATTGGTATAATCAATGTCAACGTTATTGTCAAGGTATAGTGAGGCTGGAGTTGGATTACCACAAGATGATCGAGAAAGGGAAATAGATTTACCGTAGGAACTAGCTGTGGTCATAATGACCATGAGCAAAGAAGTAAAGCAGTAACACCTCGGCCTCATTAGGTTGACTTTAAAAGGGCATTTTCCTAAGGCATTTTCCTAAGGCATTTTCCTAAGGAATTTTCCAATTAAAAATTTTATAAATATAGTAAATAAATAAAAAATGAAAATTCAGTGTCAATGTAAATATTAGACAATTAATTAATTATCAGATATTTATAGGGTTAATTGTATTTTGAAATTTATAGATCTTGACTTTAGTGAAATAACAACTAAACGGAATCGATTTAATAAATCTTTTTAAGGTCAAGAGTGTCCTTCATCTTTTTTTGTAAGATCAGTAAATCCTCAAATAATTCTTTAACTGTTTCTTGATATTCATCTTCCTCAGATAGATCATTCATTTCTAGGGGATCTAGTTCTAAATCAAAAAGAAGTGTTTTTTTAGTTTTTGGATAAACAATCAGTTTGAATTGATTTTTTCTGATCATTCTTTGATGATTGATATAGGCCCCATAAATTCCCTCTGGATAAAGGGGTTGGTTCTCCAATCCTTTTGCCAAACTCAGGAAACTTTTAAATTCCAGTGATGTTGGAGCTTCAATGTTTGCCATCTCCAATGTAGTAGCCATAATGTCTTGCAAATATACTTCGTGGTGGACTGTATTACTTTTGGGTATGCCAGGACCTGCAAGGGTAAGTGGGACTCTAATGCTATGATCAAACATACTTTGTTTACCCAAAAGACCATGTTTTCCTACAGAAAGCCCATGATCGCCTGTAAAGAAAATATAGGTGTTATCAGCTTTACCAGAATCCTCAAGCGCTTGTATTATTTTTCCAATTTGTTCATCAAGGTGAGAAATGATGGCATAATATTCTCTAATGTGGGTTTTGATAGCAAAAGGTGTTCTTGGGAAAGGAGCTAATGCCTCGTCTCTAAGTGTTTTAGGATTTCCAATGTCGTCTTTTAAGGGGTATTCTGGAAGCCAATTTTTTGGAAGAGGAATGTTTTCTAGGGGATAAAGGTCTAAAAATGATTGGGGAGACTGGCGTGGATCGTGAGGAGCGTTGAAGGCCATATACATAAAAAAGGGTGCCTTCTTTTCGTTGGATTGCCTGATGAAATCTAATGCATCATCTTTAATCACTTCACTCCAGTGTTTTCCTCCTTCCCAAAAACCACCGTTAAGGGAGTCGGTAGGACTCCAGAGGTCTATTTCTCCTGCCTTTGGGCGATCATACCCTTTCTTACCTGGCTTATTGAAAAAATCTCTGGGCATACCTGGACGAACATTACGAACTGTTTGAAAAATATTTTTAGGATCTATAGAAATATGCCATTTTCCACTCATGTAGGTTTGATATCCTTTTTGTTCCAATAGTTTTCCCCAGCTAAAGTCTTTGGCTTCTAGGTTGTTTTTATTTTTCCATTGGTCTGTGAGTGTCTTTGCCCTCCAAATACTTTTGCCTGTGATGATCATGGCTCTGGAGGCCATACACACTGCTCCATTCCATCCTCCCATATTGAAAGCTTGGCTAAAATGAGTACCATTTTGAACCAG
>Ga0209603_1002466_pt1 | contig 17079 bp, 13 predicted proteins | sample COGITO_mtgs_1206_FD_184812 | JGI IMG/M metagenome (GOLD analysis project Ga0209603, IMG submission 184812) | Pelagic marine microbial communities from North Sea - COGITO_mtgs_120607 (SPAdes) (version 2) | ecosystem: Environmental > Aquatic > Marine > Epipelagic ... | reverse complement strand
GTAAGGCTTGCGCAGCACATACAACTTGAATATTTTCTTTATAACCGTAACCATTTCCATTACCCCCAGAAAAGATACTTTGTAAGGCTTGCGCGGCACATACAACTTGAATATTTTCTTTATAACCGTAACCATTTCCATTACCCCCAGAAAAGATACTTTGTAAGGCTTGCGCGGCACATACAACTTGAATATTTTCTTTAAAATTATAACCATTTCCGTTACCCCCAGTAAAAATACTTTGTATATTAAGTGCAGTACAATTAGTTTGAATACTAGATTGGAATGCATAGCCATCTCCAAGACCTCCCACATAGATGTCCTGGGCAAATGTTCTTGCAAAAACAAGCAACAATAAAAAAAGGAAACAGGGTTTTCTCAAAAGAATTATTATTTACCAGCTTCTTACACCTCGACCACCGATAGTATATACATTTTTGTCTTGATTATAATTACTATTTATCTCACCTCTAAAATCACCATATCGATTACTCACTCTTTCTCCTCCGTTACCATAGTTCCAAACACCTCTTCCTCTATAAATGTATCCTTGTGATTTCCAGTTTGGGGAATCATTTTCAGCTATTTGGCTAATTGAACCATCTCCGGGAGCGTTTGTAAATGTTGAATAATTTCCATCCCTACCTCCAATCGCAAATTCAGCTATATTACCAGTCATTTCCATTACACCGTAAAAGGTAGCCCCAGATCGCTCCCGATTAGAAGTGCTTGTTGCATCAATTCCGCTTCTTACTATAACATTGTGGTTTGGACCTAAGTAATTATCCCAATCAGTTCTAAAATAAGAATTTGAACTTCGGAAGTTTGTGGGGTTACCATGTTTATTGGTATAACTCGTTGTACCCCACGCCTTTTCATACATAACAGGAGTTAACGGCCCGCGACATGCTTTTTCAAATTCAAACTCTGTCATAGGACGAAGTGCTGTCCAATCCAAGTAAGTCAAAAGTTCTCTTCTGTTAAGCGTTACAGGAATTCCAAAACCATCATTATCTTGATTGAAATTATTATCATTAGATGCGTCTAAGCCGTAAATTGCTGGTGTATAACTACTTGTATTGTCTCCGGGAGTGACTATTTCAATCCTAACGGAACTACTATACGATTTCATTACAGTTCCCGTTGCAGAATTTGGAGGACGGCTATTTTTTAGATCTCCCATGATTTCAAGCTGCTGCTGAACTGTCAATGAATTAAGGAAATCCACATATTGCGCTTGATTTATTTCGTATTTCATAATATAAAAGGCGTTATAACCTAATGGAAAAGTTGAGGGTAGATCACCCGAGCTTCCATATGATTGCCTTTGATAAACCGTTTTAGCGCCTAAACCTGTATTTTGAACAGCCTGAGTAATCAGTAAGGGAGCATAGATGTCACTTCCTTGCGCATCGCTAAAAGCGTAATGATTGTTTGCAGTTCCACCATCACCTATATAAAATTGCCCTTCAGGTATGTAGACAACCTCAGTTCCAAAGGCTTTAAAATTATCTGATCCAACAGCAGCTGTTAATTTTAAGCTTACCGATGCTTGGGCGATGTTTCCAATTCCAATTCCGCCATCTGTACCGTTTGTTGATGTTGGAGTTGTGTTTTTACGGTGAATCATAACCCCTAAATTATCACTCGATAAACTGATTTCGATCTGACTTCCAGATATTGTGTGTCCCGTTGACGCGAGTGTTTGATGAGTCCAAGGATTGTTCATCCCATCACAATTTTGACGCTTGAGAAAAATCCAGACTGCATCCCAATTTGAGGGACCACTGGTAACACGCCAGCTGTTATCCCATTGTATAGTGAAATTGACATTATCTGTTCCATATGTTATATCACCAATCTGGAGATTGTTTGCAAATAAATAATTTTGGGCTAATATTAACATTAAAAATAGTGTGAGTGACTTTTTCATAATTATTTAGTTTAGTATAAGTAACGAGTGTGCTTTTTATAAAAATTATTTTTATTACCCTTTGATCTAACACAGCGGGAATAAATTGTAGTCGGGGGGTTGTTTGTTGCAGTTATAAAACACGCTTGGTTTTATTTGATATCTTTTCCAACACCATCTAAATTAAGAATACAATCTTAAAAATATGCTTTTTTGTTCCCCAATTCCTAAATTACTAACTAAAGGAAACCTATTTCCTGGGTATGAAACAATAAGTTTTATTTCTGGTGGAGCAAGCTAAAACAGATTGGCACATATGAATCATTTTTTTGTAATATGAAACACTATATGACTTGCATAATTTTATAAAGCATTAAATTATTATTTGCTCTTTTGAAGGAGTAGTTTTTCTATTAGAAATTTTTAATTTATTTTAAATATTTAGATTTTTCATTTTATATTGTATTATATCATTAAAAGGTTTAAGTATGAAGCCTATTCTGTAATTTGTTTTAACTTTAGGAAACAATTAATACAACTATACTTATACGATGATTTGTAAACAGATAAATTTGAGACGATCTTGTCTTTTTCTCTTTTTGATATGTCAACAACTAACAGGCCAAACTAATGTGTTATTTGAAAGTGATAAGGTCATAAATTTAAGCCTCGATGGCTCCTTGAAAGATGTCTTTAAAGACCGAGGCGAGTCTTCTTCTTATCATAAAGCATCGGTCGTTTATCAATCGGGTAAAGTACAGGAAAAGGTTCCTGTGAAGATTAAGACCCGAGGTAACTTTAGACGATCAGCAGCCAATTGTAAGTACCCTCCTTTATTGTTAAACTTTTCAAAAAATAAACTCCCGCATAACAGTTTGTTTGATGGGCAAAACAAGTTAAAACTTGTTACTTCCTGTAGGGGAAGTGAATTTGTAATTCAAGAATACTTGGTGTATCGCCTGTACAATTTAATCACTCCCTATAGTTTTAGAGCACGAGTTGTCAATGTGACCTATAACGATAGCGTCAAGGCCAAAACCATCAACCAGAGTTATGGAATTCTTTTGGAAGATGAAAAGCAAATGGCGGCTAGAAACGATACAAAACGACTCAAGCAATTAAAACTTTCTCCATTATCAATCGAACGACAACAATTCCTCAAAATGGCCGTTTTCGAATATTTGATTGGCAATACAGACTGGTCGGTGCAATATTTACAGAACATAAAGCTGATACAGAAAACACCAAAGAGTATACCCATCAGTGTTCCATACGATTTCGATCATGCTGGAATTGTTCGTGCCCCTTATGCAAAACCTGCTCCAGCACTTCAGTTGAGGAATACACTTGAGCGAAGGTATAGAGGGTTTTGTGTGGCTAATATCAATGAATTTACTCCTGTTTTTGAAGAGTTCAATCGTCTGAGAGAATCCATCTACGCACTATATCAAAACAATGCTTTGTTAGAACAAAAATACATCGATAAAACCGTTTCTTATTTAGATGATTTCTATGAAACCATTAATGATCCTGTTAAAGCTAAACAAGCGTTTTTGTACCCATGTGATAGATCGGGAACAGGAAATGTTGTGATAAAAGGATTGAAAAAACAGTAAAGCCAGTTTTTTGATTCTAACTTTATGCATCTTATGAGAGTAGGCCTATTGGTCCACTAAAAAAAACAACGTCTCTACTTGTACCTTTAATTCCATTGCGAGCTTAAGACCCAACTTCATGCTGGGTTTGTACTTGTATTTTTCAATTGAAATAATCGTTTGTCGACTCACACCAACCTTATCACCCAATTCTTCTTGGGTAAAGTTGTTTCGTTTTCGGTGTTCCTTAAGACTGTTTTTTAAGGTCATTTAAGTTGTTCTATATAGAATCAAACGTGATAACGATTTGACGATTGAAATTGAAATAATGAAAGTAAAGGCATAAAAAAGAATGTTTTCTGATAAAGAGGAAAAATCACCTTGAATAATGAGATGAACAAATAAGCCAGTCAGTACTATTTCGTAAAGATAGAACCCCCATTTGTATAATTTTAAATCAATTAATAGTTCTCTTTCATCGACGAAGTCTTTCTTCTTTTTTATGTAAAAGAGTTCAATAAGTGTAAATCCTACCGCAAAATATACGATTGATGTGATGATAAGTGCTATGACAAAACCAATCGATGCGTTAAGGTTAAGAAATAGGTCTCCTTTAAATTCCTTTAAATGGGGTAGGAACAGGAAAATTAGAATAATCCCGTAGATTAATTCTAGTAATAGGCTAAGTTCTTTTTTTGATAATTTCACGGGAGTATTGTTAAGTTTACTTTACAAAGCTAAATTATTTTTGTAAAGTAAACTTAACTTTGTGTTTTTATTTTATATGTTTAGATCGAAATGGAAAGGAGACTCTTTTAATGGATGTGTTTATTAAAAACAGTAGCTTTGGTTCGATTCTATGAAAACACATTATTTCATTTTTATTTTATTCTTTTGTTTTTGGGTAAATGGTCAAGAAACATTTATTCCCCTAAAGACAGAAAACAGCCAGATTGTCTTAGATGGAAAACTAACGGAAGAAGAGTGGGATAATGCCGCTCAAATTCCTTTGGACATAGAATTTAGTCCGGCCAATAATCTGCCTGCACGCAAGGAAACGATTGGCTATATCACCTATTCCGACCGCTATCTATATATTGCGGTATACGCTAAAGACGATCCAAATAATATCCGAGCTTCCATCCGACAACGCGATGATTCCAATATTTGGAACGACGATGTTTTTTTGGTCCGCTTAGACACCTATACTGATGCGCGCAATAACTTAGGTTTGGCCGTCAATGCTTTCGGAAGTCAGTTTGATGTAAGGCAAGTCAATTCTCTAACAGATGAGGGGCGATATGACAGTTCGTTTAACGTCAATTTTGAATCTGTGGGAACCATTGTTTCTGATGGTTATCAAATTGAAATGAAAATTCCGTTTACGGAACTACCCTTTCCCAACGGCGAAAATCAAACATGGCACGTCAACTTATACCGTCGTTATATAGAAAACGGCAATGAAATTGAAGTGAGCAGTCAAATTAGGGATAGAGACAACAGTTGTGTGGTTTGTCAAACCACCGACCGATTGGTTCTCAATGGAATTACAATCGACAAACGCTTCGAACTCTTGCCCTATGTTTCTAGTAATATACAAGGAGAAAGAAGCACGCCCCAAGAACAAGTGAGCTACGGAAAAATTAATGGAAAAGCAGGCCTTGGCCTCAATGTAGACATCAACAAAAACACGAGTCTTGAAGTAACCATAAATCCAGATTTTTCGCAGGTGGAAGCCGATGTGACCCAAATTGATGCCAACTCATCTTTTTCATTACAATATCCAGAGCGACGCCCTTTTTTCAATCGTGGAACAGACCTTGTTAATTTTGCGGATGGAGCTTTTTATTCTAGGTCAATTGTAAATCCTTCTGTTGCCGCGAAATTATTGCAACAAGGAAAAAAATCACGCCTTTTTTTACTGAATGCCTTAGATCAAAATTCACCCTATTTGGTGGGTGGAGAAGATCGATCTTATATGGGAGAAGGAGGACAAAGTCTTGTCAATGTACTTCGATATCAGCATTTATCGAGCCCTGTTTCGCGTTTTGGTGCTGTGATGACCAACCGTTTTTATGACGGGGGCGGATATGGTCATTTGTTTGGATTCGACGGCCTCTTTTTGTTGAATAAAAATTGGCGCCTCAGTTTTGAGGTCTTTAAAAATGTAAACAGAGAGCCGGTACAAGACTGGATCACGACGGATGCTGCCATCCAAGGGCAGTCCATCGCTCTAGATGGAGATCACATCAATGGCGATGCGCTTTACCTTCAGTTGTACCGAAAAACAGAACACTGGCAGAGTTACTTTTACTTTCGGAATATTTCCCCCCAATATAGAGCCGATGTTGGCTTTGCCGTAAAAAACAACAGAAGATGGGGAACTCTCTTCCATGAATATATTAATATTCTGAATAAACCAGCCATTCAAGCTTATGGCTTTGGAACCAAAATCGATGTGGTCTATACCTTCGAGGATATCAATAAAAACTTGAGCATTGATTTTTTCGCCTCCCTCAAGACGATTTGGCAAACAGAGCTTAAGTATACCCTAGATTTTGACGCTTTAAAAACCTTTTTAGGAATAGTCTTTACAAACTTACCCACCCATTCTTTTTCTATCAATGGATCGCCTAGCGAAACCCTTAATTTCCGTATAAATTACGACCTTGGAAAAGACCTTTCTGCCAATGAGATTGTGCCTGAAGTTGGCCGTCTTCGTTCCTCTTTCCTTACCTTAAATTTTCAATTGAACGATAATTTTAACATTAACCCTTCGCTGCGTTATTCACGTTTGGAACGCCTCAATGGTGGGGAAGACTATTTTAACGGAAGCATTGCCCGCTTAAACCTCAACTATCAATTTAACAGTGCATTTAACGTGCGTTTGGTTACAGAAAAAAACAGCTTTACGAACCAATTTTATATACAGCCTTTGGTTCAATGGAACCCTAATCCTGCGACTATTTTCTATTTTGGTGGAAACCAAAATACCATTGAAGATCTAGAAAACATTCATTTTGAATTGTTCCAATTCAATCGCACACAATTCTTTTTTAAGTTTCAATATTTGATTGGACTCTGATCCACGAATTGAAGTGTCGTTTATTCCTATATTTTCGCTATTTTTAGTAGAAATATATCAATATGCGACCGAACTATATACTATTCGGATTATTAATTTCTGCCCTAGGGTTTTCACAGAATCATCAAACTTATCTGAACCAATTAGATCAAAACAAGGATCGTTTTTCCAAGGTCGCCATGACTATTTGGGACTATGCTGAAATGGGTTATCAAGAAGAAAAAAGTAGTGCACTTTTACAACAAACACTTGAAGACGATGGCTTTACAATTACTAAAGGAGTAGCGGGAATACCTACTGCGTTTATTGCCGAATACAATAACGGGGGCCCTGTGGTGGCCATCCTTGGTGAATATGATGCCTTGCCAGGTATTTCGCAAAAGGCAGTTACCTATCAAGTTTCCAACGAAGGGAAAGCGGGTCATGCTTGTGGACATCATTTGTTTGGGACAGCTTCTGCTGCTGCGGCCATTAGTTTAAAAAATTACATCAAGAAAAATAAAATCAAAGGAACAGTTCGCTTTTATGGCTGTCCTGCAGAAGAAGGAGGCTCTGGAAAAGTGTATATGACCCGTGCCGGATTGTTTGACGATGTTGATGTTGCCTTGCACTGGCATTCGGATAGTAAAAACGCGGCAAACCCACGTCCAGCATTGGCCAATAAATCGGCTAAATTTCGTTTTTATGGACGCTCTGCTCATGCTGCTGCTGCTCCCCAAGAAGGACGTTCTGCACTCGATGCGGTTGAAGCCATGAACTATATGACCAACCTAATGCGGGAACATATGGACATGACAGCCCGTATACACTATGTTATTACCCGAGGAGGAGAAGCACCGAATGTTATTCCTGACTTTGCTGAAGTATATTATTATTCTCGTCACCCAAAGCGCGATGAGGTCGTTAAGTTATTTGATCGAATTGTAAAAGCAGCCAAAGGTGCTGCTCTGGGAACCGAAACAACCATGGATTATGAAATGATTGGCGGAACCCATGATCTTTTATTTCTAGATCAGTTGCAGCGAAGAGTGCACCAAAACTTGACTACCATTGGAGGATACACCTATTCGGAAGAAGAAAAACGCTTTGCAGATGAGATTTCTAAAACCCTCATTAATCCAAAATCTATGGAGTATGTGGAAGGGGTTCAACCCTATGATGTGGGTGCTGCTGCTGGTGGTTCGACTGATGTAGGCGATGTTAGCTATGCGGTGCCCACAGCTGGTTTTAGAGCAGCGACTTGGGTGCCTGGAACGCCAGCACACAGCTGGCAAGCAGTTGCCGCAGGAGGAACCTCTATTGGGGTAAAAGGAATGATGGTGGCAGCAAAAACGCTTGCGCTTACAGGTATGCAGTTATTTGACGACCCCTCAATTATTGAAGCAGCCAAAAAGGAATTTTTAGAAACGCGAGGGGAAGACTTCAAGTACACTCCTTTATTGGGAGACCGCGAACCTGCCTTAAATTACCGTAACTAAGATGAAAAAAGGGGTTCTATTTTGTTTTCTATTTGTTTCGATATTGGGACAAGCACAGTCCTTAACGGCGAATCAATTACTCGAAAAAAGCATTGCTTACCACGATCCAGAAGGAAATTGGAACAGCCTCGAGGCATCATTCCATGTGGTGATGGAAATCCCAAAGCGACCAAAACGAACAACGACCATTCAACTTAATTTTCTGGCAGAATATTTTAAAAGTACCGTAACCATTGATGGGATAACCACCGCCTCGGCCATTGATAAGGGAAACTGTACTCACTGGTATGAAGGGAGCACTACCTTTACTGAGGAAGTTGCCGCAAAGCACCGATTGAACTGTGAGCGGACGACTAAAATGAGAGACTATTATGTATACCTCTATGGGCTACCCATGAAATTAAAGGATCCAGGAACGCAACTAGAGGATAAGGTTTATACTAAATCACTCAATGGAGAATCGTTTTTATGTTTAAAAGTGACCTATGATGCTGCCGTTGGAAAAGACAGTTGGTATTTCTATTTTGACAAAAAGACTTATGCTATGCGGCACTATCAATTTTATCATGACGAATCGAAGAACGATGGCGAATATATTTTACTCTCAGGAGAGGAAATCGTTCAAGGCATAAAAATGCCCAAAACGCGGTCTTGGTATACCAACCAAGCTAACGCATATTTGGGCACTGATGTGTTAACGCTTCCTACAGAAAAGTAGTCGTTTATTCTTTTCCTACACCGGGTAATTCAGCTGAAGGAGCAGCTTGTGTCCAAGGATAGTCTTGGGTTTTAGCTTCAGGATAAACGGTGTTTAAACTGTCTCCTTCGTAGACAAAACCATTTTTAACCACAAGCTTGACTGAATTGGTATGACGAATGTTTTCAAGCGGGTTTTGATTTAGAATAACCAAGTCCGCAAGTTTTCCGTTTTCAATACTTCCGATATCCTTCGAAAGACCCAAGGCTTCTGACCCAATTACGGTGGCTACCTTAAGCATATCGTGTTCTGAAATACCGCCAGCCTGCATGCTCCACATTTCCCAGTGAAAGCCTAATCCTTGTAATTGTCCGTGAGAACCCACGCCAGCCAACCCGCCAGCAGCCACAAGGTCTTTTACAAAGACCGCATGATCTTCAAAAACATATTCTTCTTCCATGAACCAGCCTGCATTTCGACGACGCGATTTTGCGTCCAATTCAGACTTAGGGGTAAAGCGATTTATTTTTGCATCGCCCTGTACATCTTCTGTAGCATAAAAATAATTTTCCGCCCAAGGTCCGCCATAGGAAACCAAAAGAGTTGGTGTATAGGCTGTTTTTGATCCAGCGACAAAGTCAATAAAGTCTTTGTACAATGGATAAATGGGGAACGAATGCTCGTGCCCAGGATAGCCATCTAATATTTGCGTTACGTTTAATTTAAAGTCTAATCCACCTTCTGTTGTAGGCATCAATTCTTGTTCTTTTGCCGCTTGAATAATCCACTGACGATGTTGTCTGTTTCCGGTCAAGTACATCTTGATGGTTTTGGTGTTGTAGTATTTAGAGTACTGCATTAGTATATCGCGCGCATGATCTAAACTTTTGATGTTATAGCCCCAATAACCTACTCCAGGTCCAGTAGAGTAAATACGTGGCCCAGGAATTTGTCCGGCTTCTACCATATCGGCATAGGTCAAAACATCGGTGGTAGCTGTTTGTGGATCTCGGGTCGTGGTCACTCCATAGGCCAAGTTGGCGGCATAGACCCAAACATGACTTTTGTGTAAGCCCCAAGTAGGCCACATGTGGGCATGGGTGTCGACAAAACCGGGAACAATATACTTGCCTTTAAGATCCATGATTTTTGCTCCAGTGGGAATCTCAACCTCATTGGAAGTACCTACGGCAGTAATTCGATTATCCGTGATAACCACCGTTCCGTTTTGAATGATTTCATCTCCCTTCATGGTAATCAAGGTTGCGTTTTGTAAAACAAGCGTTCCTTTTGCTATGGCGCGATTTGCTTTAACAATTAAGTCCAATTCTTTTGCCTGATAGTCTTCTATAGCGTCTTCCTCTTCCTCTTCTTCGTCATCTGTTTCAATTGAAGCTACAGTTTCGGCGGTGTCAGATTCATCATCTTTTTCCTCTTTCTTAGCCGCTTCTTTTGCTTCTTTTTGCGCCTTTTCGTTTGCTTCTGCTGCCGTTATGTCATAGCGGAAAAGGGTTTTCCCTAGGGTCCAATAGACCACATTTCCAGTACTATTCCATGAAGGAAACTGTCCGCCAAATTTGGTTAGTTTACGGGAAGGGAAAGCTGCCTTAGAAGCATCTTTTACATTTACTTTGGCACCGTCTGCCCCCACATAGGGAATGGTTACTACATAGATATCGTTGTTGATTTGCGCCAAAGCATAGTCTCCTTTAGGAGCACGTAAGATGGTGTTTGCTTTTGCCGGTTTTTTGGCTGGAGCCTTGGGGGAATCAGCCAACAAATGATTTTCATCATAGGAAGAGCCATAGACCGTAATCCCGTCTACTTGTACATATTTTTTGCGATCTTTTCCATCCCAACGCATTGAGATCAAGCCATTCGAAGAGTTGAGGTAAATTCGATCGTCATTTTGGGCAAAATGAGGGTTGGAAAGCCCTCTAGCTTTGGTCACTAAGTTGGTCTTTCCTGCTGCATTTGCATTTAGCCAAACCAAGTTCGATTTTTGTTGAAATGCACGTGGTCCATCGGCATCTTTAAATTGTTGTGCCGCACCTTTAAAGACTGCTATTTTGTTGGTTGAACCCCATGCAGGCTGAGTATATACGGCTGATTCTGTGGTTAGCTGGATAGGCTTAGCAGCTTTGTCTACCCTTACTTTGTATACTTGGCCACCTTTCTCATCATCCCAACTAACAAAGGCAACTTCGCGACCATTTGGATTCCAAGTGGGCATAGCCTCAGTAAAGGAACTCATCCAATAGAGCTTGTTCAAGGCAGTAAAAACGATCGCCGTTCCATCAGGTGAAACTTGGGCGTCACGAATTTGGTTTACATCAAAGGTTGGGGTGTCTTCAATGGGATAATCAAATTTCAGTTGTGGACCTAGCGCTACTTCTTCATTGATTTGAAAAGGAATATTTATTGCTTCTCCGCCTTCTATTGGAATACGGTAAATTTTCCCACCATAGGAAGCCACTACCGATCTACTGTCAGGCGTAAACGACATGGCAGGTAAAACCCCTAAAGGAGCGATCGATTCTTGTTCGTCTCGTTGAACAGGATAGGCCAACCAGTTCTCTTCTTTCGTTGCTAGGTTGCGTTTTACTAGACCTGTTTGGTCATTGTATCGACTTCCATAGACCAACCACTTACCATCAGGTGAAAGTGTGGGCGTAAAGGCCGAACCATAACGAGAAGTCATGACTTCTTTTTTTCCGTCCTCACGATCATAAGTTGCTAATTGGTATTGAGGCAAACGGGCATTATATTGCCATGCCCCTGTGCGTTGCGAAAACCAAATATGCCTTCCGTTTGCACCAAAGGTCGGTTCAGATATTTTTAAATTATCGGGTTTTTTAATTAGCTGGGCTCCTCCTCCGCCGTCTTTGTGGTAGAGATGTAATTTAAAATTACGCGTTCCTTTACTTACAGCAACATAATTTCCATCGGGAGACCAGTCTGCCGATTGCATTTTGGAGGTGTTCCCTTTGGTGAGTTGAATGGTGTCTTCTTTTTTGCGATCAATGATCCAGGCATTATTTCCTCCGCTTCTGTCCGACAAGAAAAGAATGGAATTGCCATCGGGAGAATATTTAGGCTGAGAATCAAAAGCGAGCCCTTCGGTTAGGCGCATCGCCTTTCCTCCGCTAATGGGGAGTTCGTATAAATCGCCTAATAGATCGAAGATAATTTTTGACCCATCTGGATGAACATCGAGCGAAAGCCACGTTCCTTGATCAGTTGAGATGGTGACAGTTCGGCTGGCTTCTAGGGGTAGGTCTTTTTTATCTTTCTTCTGTGTCCAGCCGGTTGAAGTTACCGCAAAGGCAAATAGACTAAAAATTATTTTTTTCATAATAAAGTGTTGTTGAATGGTCATTAATTTCTTTTGTGCCAAATTTCATGCATTGGCTCGCCTTTACTGGTAAACCCTTTGTGGTACCAGTCGTCTTTATTTTGACGGTATTCGAAGGGGAGGACTTTCCCAACTTTTTGGGGGTCACGCGAAAAATAGTCTAAGGTTTCAACATAGGCACCATCTTTGGCCGTGTAGGTCCCTCCTCCTGTTCCTTTAAAGCTCATGTTTGCTGTGTCAAAGGCAATCCACTGAAAATAGCCATTGAGTAATATTTTCATGGTTTTACGCGATCGTGTTAAATCTCTTCGTTGCTCACCTTCGGGCTTAACCCGACCGGCCATTAACCATTTTCCTTCTAGGTTTTGGTCGAGAGTAGAGATGTTTTTCCAGCTGGCTCCACGATCATATTTTTTATACGTGAGGCTGTCTTTTTCAAAATTAGAATTGAATTCAAACTGTACCTTAAAACGATCTTTTTCCATGGTGAAATATCCCCCTCTAGAGAAGATAAAAAAACCATCTTCTGTATTGAATACCGTTTCTACCAAGTAGCTTTCATCCATGAAAACACGATGGGTTTTAGGCCCTTCAGTGAAAGAATACACCTGTGCCATTAATCCCAAAGGAAGTAGAAAGGCCATAAAGAAAAATTGAATTTTTTGCATGTGAAGTAAGCGTATTGCGTGTTTAGACTAGCTAAATGTATAATTTTTTTTAGGAATCAAAGCACGGCTTATTCTTTTCTGTTTTACATACGGGTTTGATAGGTGTATAACTCAAAGTAACGACCTTGTTTTTCGAGCAATTCTTGGTGCTTGCCTTTTTCCACAATTTCACCCTTTTCAATGACTAAGATTTGATCAGCTTTTTGAATGGTGCTCAAGCGGTGCGCAATGACCAGCGTTGTACGATCCTTCATGAGAACGCTCAAGCTATCTTGAATATAACGCTCGCTTTCGGTATCAAGGTTAGAGGTTGCTTCGTCTAAAATGACGACATCGGGTTGTGCTAATAAGGCGCGTGCAATGGAGATGCGTTGACGCTGCCCTCCAGATAATTTAACTCCTCTTTCGCCAATTAGGGTGTCCAAGCCACCATCAAATCGATCGGTAAATTCTGTGACATATGCCCCTTTTGCAGCGGCTAAAACCTCTTCATCCGAAGCATTTGGACGAGGGAATAAGATATTCTCTTTGATGGTTCCTTCATATAAAAAGTCGTCTTGTAAAACCACCCCTAAATGTTTGCGAAAACTGCGAAGATTAATTTTTGACAGATCCTGGCCATCAATCAAAACGGTCCCTTTATTGGGAGCTAAAAAGCCAGAAGCTAAACCAGCAATGGTTGACTTCCCTGAGCCGGACGACCCAACAAGCGCAATGACACTTCCTTTATTTGCTGTAAAAGAAACGGAATGCAGTACTTCTTTATTGGCTTCATAAGCAAAAGAAACGTTCTCAAAAACAATCTTTCCATTCACTTGTTTCAGGTGATTTGTTCTTATGGACGGATCGTCTTCCTCTGCAGTGTCCATCAATTCTTGGGTGCGGTCTAGACCCGCAAAAGCTTCAGTGAGTTGACTACCAATATTGCTCATCTGAACAATGGGAGCAATCATAAAGCCGAGAAAAAGGGTGAAGGAAACAAACTCTCCATAGGTCATGCTTCCTTGCATAATAAAATAACCACCAATCCCCATAATTCCTGCCGAGGCAATCCCTAGTAAAAATGTAGACGCGCTAGTCATAAAGGCAGTTGCCGTGAGGCTTTTTTTGACATTCAAAAATAAACGTTCTACGCCTTTTTCAAATGTCTTTTGTTCTTGTTCTTCTGCATTGAATCCTTTTATAACACGAATTCCATTCAAGGTTTCGGTCAAGCGACCAGTTACCTCAGCATTGATTTTTCCGCGATCGCGAAAGATGGGTCGTATGTAACCAAATGCTTTTAAAGCAATGACGGCAAAAACGCCTACGGGAAGTAAAACAAACAGGGTCATCCAGCCATTGATATTGATTAAAATGACCAACGAAATTACAGCAGTAATTGAGCCTCCAATGAGTTGAACTAAACCAGTTCCTACCAAATTACGAACACCTTCAACATCTGTCATTACTCGTGACACTAGGGCACCTGCTTTTTGGTTGTCAAAAAAATGAATGGGAAGCTTCAATAATTTCTTTTGCACATTTGCCCTTAAGACTGAGATCAAATGCTGGGCCTCAACACTCAAAATACGGGTGAGCGAAAAGGAGCTTAGAGATTGAAACAAGAGAGCAATTCCAACAGCAATTAATAAATAGCTCAATGCTTGGGTGTCTTTTGAGGGGATTACATCGTCAATTAAAGCTTTACTGGCATAGGGCAGAACCAGACCACAAAGACTGCGAACAATAATAAGGGAAAGACCAATCGAAACAACTTTTCTTCTGGGCCATATGTATTCCCTAAACGCCCATTTAAAGGAAACCTTCTTTTTTTCTTGCATACTTGTTAAAAGTACGATAATCAGGCCAGATCAACAAAGCATGCAAACTATCAATAAAGCCTAAAAAAAGCTCATTCTGCTGTTTGGTCCAGATGGTTTGATTAAATTTGCATAAGTTTATCATATGAAAACACGTTTAGGTGCTTTTTTGGTTTCGTTTTGTTTGTTGGGGACATTTTTCCTTCCCAGTATACATCAATGGATGCACCTAACCGACAATCATCATGAGGAACGCATTTGTTCGGAGACTAAGACTCATTTTCACGAAAGCGAACTGAGTTGTGCCCTGATCTTTGTTTTTACCACGCCATTTACTTTGGTGGCTCTCGCTCCAACAACACCCTTGGTAGAAAAAGCAGATGCTACTAAAGTAACAAAATATACTCAAGAGCTTTTCAGTTCTGAAACCAGTCATATTCTTTTGCGTGGTCCGCCCACTTTATTGTTTTTCGTTTAAAACTATATCGTTAACAATAAATTAAATACAATGAAATTATCTATTTATACCCCTAGCGTGTTACGCTCTATTTTTGCTTTACTATTAATCTTCGTTTTTGCACAATGTTCAAAAGACGATGATACACCTGAAGAAATTAATGAAGAAGAAGTTATTAATCGAGTAACGCTTGCCATTACTGACTCAGCAGGTGCCTCTACTTCCTATACTTGGAATGAGGGAGAAACTATACCAACGCTTAACTTAACAACTAATTCAACCTATCAGGCAAGTATTCATTTCTTCGATGCTTCTGATCCAGGAGATGTAGAAGATATTACAGAAGAAGTTATTGACGAAGCTGACGAACACTTTGTGTTTTATGAAGTAGTATCAGCAGCGGTTAGTATTTCTGCGGCCAGTAACGACGTAGTTGATGCAGATGGCGTATCAATTAACTTGAAAACAGCTTGGACTGTTGGGGATGCTGGGAGTGGAACCATTCGTGCCTTCCTAATTCATGAACCTTCTTCAAAATCGGGAAGTACAAGATCTGCTTTAGGTGGATCTACTGATGTTGAATTAGACTTTCCAGTTAGTATTCAATAATAAAAAAAGGCCATTCTTAAACCAAGAATGGCCTTTTTATACATTTTCAGGTATTGATTAAAAATATTTTCTTTTCATGTTTATTTTTAGTGTCAGCCTTTGCTTCTGCACAGGAGTGTGATAAATCAATCTTTGGTGTGGTTTATGATCTACATGATAATCATGTTTTAGAGGGAGTGAAAGTCACCTTAGTAGAAGAGAACAGGCAAATTGAAACACTCTTCAACGGAAAATTTGTTTTCCCCGCCTTATGCAAGCAGTCCTTCACGTTGTTACTAGAACATGTTGATTGCATGCCGATTACAGTTAAGATTAATTCACCATCAAACATTTTAAAACGTTTTTATTTAGAACACCATATAACCACTTTAAAAGAAATTATAGTTACTGATTTAGCCCAAAAAAGCATTACTAAAACTGGGGTTGAAAGTGCTTTATCAAAGGAGGAAATTAATCGATTTCGCGCTCAAAATTTAGGAGACGCACTAGCACAATTATCGGGTGTATCAAGTATAAAAACGGGGAATGCAATAGTTAAACCGGTTGTACATGGAGTTTCTGGTTCTCGATTGGCAATCGTAAATAATGGAATTCGACTACAAGATCATGAATGGGGGGCGGATCATGCACCTAGTATTGATATTAATGGAGCCCATGAACTTCGGTTAATTAAAGGAGCTACGTCATTAAAATTTGCAGGAGATGCCATTGGAGGAGTATTGCAACTTATTCCACAAAAACATCTTCTTAAGGACAGTTTGTTGGGTGTTATATCCACAGGTTTTCAGGAACAAGGAAAAGGAGGTTTTTTTTTGGCAGACATTACAAAGACTTTTTTCAATGGATTTTATTTTGGAGGGACGGTTTCTTTAAAAAATTCTGGAGACCTTGAGAATCCAAATTACGTCTTATCTAATACCGGTAACCGAGAACAACACGCAAAAGTAAATTTTGGACGTAATACGATTACACAAGAATGGAGAATTAATTATAGTTTTTTTGAAAAGCAAACTGGAATTTTAGCCGCGGCTCACCTGGGGTCTGTTGGCGACCTGGCGAGGGGTATAAAAAGTGAATACCCTCTGGTTATATTACCTTGGACTAGAAAGTTAAAAAGTCCGCAGCAAAACATAACTCATCACAGTTTTAACAGTCAATACAATCGACGTATTAATAATCATTTCAAATGGGATATTCATTATGGTTTTCAATCGAATCTCCGAAAAGAGTATGACCTTCGTAGGGGAGAGTTTAAATTTAGACCTGCGCTAGACATTCACTTGCAAACACATGATTTGGGGATGAATATGCAGGGAGAACTGAACGATAGTTTTCGATGGAATACTGGGGTTTCCGCACAAATACAGAAAAACTTTTCTAACCCAGATACGGGCGTTCGACGATTGATTCCAGATTACAGT
>Ga0209603_1002464_pt1 | contig 17088 bp, 22 predicted proteins | sample COGITO_mtgs_1206_FD_184812 | JGI IMG/M metagenome (GOLD analysis project Ga0209603, IMG submission 184812) | Pelagic marine microbial communities from North Sea - COGITO_mtgs_120607 (SPAdes) (version 2) | ecosystem: Environmental > Aquatic > Marine > Epipelagic ... | reverse complement strand
TAGAAAACCAGAAGCAATCGCTAATGTCATATATGCAGGTCGTATGGACAATGGCGACACCGACAGCGGAGATGGCTGGCGTTTCAGAGGCGGCGGCATATTACAACTCACTGGTAGATACAACTACACGCAATTCGCAAAAGAAATGGACATGTCACCAGAAGAAGCAGTAGACTATGTACGCACTAAGAAAGGCGCACTAGATTCAGCATGTTGGTTCTGGGATACAAATGGCCTAAACAAGTATTGTGATAACATGGACATTGTTGGTGCTACAAAACGTATCAACGGTGGTACAATTGGTTTAGATGATCGTAAGAAACATTACCTACATGCAATGGATGTACTAGGTGGCGACTTTGAAGAACCAGAAACAGATTACAATCAAACAATTAGACAAGGATCACGTGGTCCACTAGTAGCAGAAGTACAAGAGAAACTTGATATTTCTCCTGCTGATGGGATCTTTGGTCCAGGTACTGCACGTATTGTTAAAGAATGGCAGAGTTCAAACGGACTAACTGCTGACGGTATTGTAGGACCAAAAACATTGGGAAAGTTACTAGGGTAGGCGGTATGGGTGCAAAGTTAGCATTAGTAATGTTTGTTTTAATGTGTGCCATGGGCGGTGGTGTCTATTGGTATTACAATGACACACAAGAACGTATTGCTATCTTAACAGAAAATAACGTCAAACTAGAAACAGCAGTTGAAACTAATGAACAAGCGTTGGCGGCACAAACTGCCGCTTTCAAATCTATGCAAAAAGAAAATGCAAAACTTCAAGCAGAATGGACTGAAATAAACAACAGAAATCGTTCGTTAGAAAATAGACTTTCAAGACACGACATTGGTGCAAGTGGAGTTGCTAAGCCTAGTCTTACTGAAAAGGTTTTGAACAATGCAACAAAAAATGCACAGCGTTGTTTAGAAATTTTTAGTGGTAGTACACTAACTGAAAAAGAACTTAGTGCAACCAAGCCTAGTGAAATAAACAATGAATGTTGGAGAACTGCAAATCCAAACTTTGACCCTAACATACAATCCGATGCATGGAAAAGGAAAAACCTATGAACAGACATGTAGGCAGAGGCGTAATAGTTTTAGTTATTTTATTGGCGGCATTTGTTTTATCTAGTTGTACATCAACTCCGAGACAAATCGAAATTAGTGCAAAGCCAATTGAAAAACCTAAATTAGTTTTACCACCAGCAGATGAATTACGCTTAAAAGATTTAGAATGGGTAGTTATTAACGAAGAAAATGCTCAAGAAGTTTGGGAAAGACTAAAAAAAGATAAAAAAGATCCTGTACTAATTGGCTTAACTGATGATGGCTACGAAATACTTGCTATGAATATGAGTGATATTATGAAACTTTTACAACAGCAAACAGCAATTATTGCGGCTTATCAAAATTATTACGAAGAATCTGAGCAAGCACTAGAAAATGCTAACAGTGAAATCCAAGGTGCTAAAGAAGAAGTTGACAAACAAAATTCTACTCCGGAAGAATCAATATTGGGTAAATTCAATCCATTTAAGTAGTAAAGAACAAGATACATTCGAACATCATTTATCATATCGTTTTTAATCACTATTGTTGGTTGTAGTCCTAGTTTAAAAGGAAACAATCTTACCGATAGTGCAAATGGATTACTTGATTTACACGAAGTAGAAAACAGATACGTATTAAAAGAAATAATCGGAGTTGACCCAGTAACTACAGAATGGTGTGCGGCTTTTGTAAATTTTATATTAGAACTTAACGATGTTCCTACTCTATATGATATAAATCATCCTCACCCTTTAGTTGCACGTAGTTTCTTACATTGGGGTAGAGAAGTAAGTAAGAAAGATGTGCAAAGAGGGGATCTTGTTATATTTCCTAGAAACAATAGTACATGGGAAGGCCATGTAGGGTTTTACTATGGCGAAATTGAAGATGGGCGTTGGATTATCTTAGGAGGTAATCAGAATAACAGAGTTCAGTACGACCTATATAATACAAACAAAATATTAGGTATCAGACGTCATAATATTGAATAAATACATATAATATAACAAGAGGGAATATTATGTGGGAAATGATAGAAAGAATGGCAACAGATAGACTGTGGATATACACGGCTCTAGCAGGTTCTTTATTTGGTGCAGGATTTTTATTCTGGTTCAAAGATACAAGAATGGCAACATGGGCAGTAAGTAAATTTGATGCTACTCTAGAATACCTAGCAATACGTTGGGGGTGGACATGGTTACAAAATGATCCAAATGCTTGGCGTGTAAAATATCCAAAAATAACATCTAAAATAGATGAACTTGAAAAGCGTATCAAACATCTTGAGGGGAAAAGATAATGCCAAGAAAAAAACTTGATGAATTAGATGCAACCCCGGCACCAGCGCCAGTTGCAGAAACTAAACCAGATGCAGTTGTAGTTGCTACACAAGATAGTACTACACGTAAAGTAAAATTAGACCTAGAAGTAGACACAAGTGTAAAAGACTTAGGTCCTAATCCGTATGCTAAATTAATACACTTAGCCAAAGCAATCGATGCTTGGAGAATTTTTCCAAGAATGTTCTTAACTGTTTACATTGTATTATTGTACAAAGTGGTAATATGGTTCATGGAATTGCCAGCACCGAACTTTGAACAAAGTGGTTTGGTTAGTATTGTTGTTGGGGCAGGCGCGGCATGGTTCGGCTTATATACCGGATCTAGCAAATCTAGGAAATAGATACTATAAGTAATAGTATGGACTATTACCAAACACTTGGTGTATCTAAAGATGCTTCTGAGAAAGAACTTAAATCAGCATACAAAAAATTAAGTATGCAATACCATCCTGATCGCACAGGCGGCAGTGATGAAAAATTCAAACAAATCAACGAAGCATACAGTACACTAAAAGATCCTCAAAAAAGACAACAGTACGATAATCCACAACCACAGTTTGCACAAGGTTTTGGACCTAATGGGTTTCAAGGTATGGGCGGTTTTGAAGACCTATTTGGGCAATTTGGTTTTAATGTGGGCGGAAGGCAACCGCAACGTAACCCAGATATTACTATTGCCGCTCGAGTTACACTTGAAGAAGCATATACTGGTAAAACTATGATTGCTAGTTATAGACTAAGAACAGGCAAAGAAGAAGTAGTAGAAATAAAAGTGCCGCCAGGTGCAGGTCATGGAAACACTATACGCTATGAAGGTTTTGGTGAAGAAGGAATGGCCGGTCCAAGAGGTAATTTACATGTAAAAATACAAATTGTTCCACACAAAGTATTTGCTGTAGACGGTGTTAATTTGCATTGCAAAACAAATGCTAATATATTTGACTTTATAGTAGGAGGTCATGTGTTTTTAGATACGCTCGATGGGGGCAAAGTTAAAGTAAATATACCTGCAGGTACTTCTCCTGGAACTAAATTTAGTATACACGGTTACGGAATGCCTGATTTACGTACAGGACGTAAAGGAAATTTATACGTAACTATAAATGGAAATGTACCAAAAAACCTATCTCAAGATGAGATAATTACGCTTCAAAAAATGCGTAAGAGATTGGATAAAAAAAGTGTTGACTAGAGTGGATAATACTGCTATAATATAGAGAATATTTAACAAGGATAAGAATTTAAATGGTAGAACCAAGCGAAACGTTACAACTAGTATTTGACAAAGCAATTAAAGATGCTCGCCGACTAAAACACGAATATGTTACTGTTGAGCATTTATTGTTTGCAATGATGTGTGAAGAAAACTTTTTTAAAACATTAAAAGGTTTTGGTGCTGACGTTGAGTATCTTAAATCTAATTTAGAACATCATCTAAAAAAGAATTGTGATGAATTAATAATAGAAGTTGAAAAATACAAGCCTAAAAAAACACAAACGGTAGAACGTATTTTAAATAGAGCATTTACACAAGTGTTGTTTAGTGGACGTAGTCATATTGAACTTACTGATGTATTAATTAGTATTATGGCTGAAGATAAATGTGTAAGTAAATATTACATTGAAAAAGCAGGCATTGTAAAGTCTGCATTTAGTGATTATATTAATAGTGAATACGAAGACATTGATGATGGAGCAATGAGCGGTGAAGCACAACGAGCATTGCGAGCATTTACAACTAATCTTAATGATGAAGTTAAGAAAGAACGTGTCGATCCTGTAATTGGGCGTTCAGAAGAACTTGAAAGTATTGCACTTGCACTAGGACGTAGAAGCAAAAATAATGTATTACTTGTAGGTGATCCAGGTGTTGGTAAAACTGCTATTGCTGAAGGAATGGCATTTAATATTGTACAAGGAAATGTACCAGAATTCTTAAAAGAATATGAAGTTTATAATTTAGATATTGGAAGTATGCTTGCAGGTAGTAAATACCGCGGAGACTTTGAAGAACGTTTTAAATTAGTACTTGCAGGCCTTAAGAAAAAAGGCAAAACAATTATGTTTGTTGATGAAGCACACATGATGAATGGTGCTGGTGCTGGTGGTGCAAACAGTTCTAATGATTTAGCAAACATGCTAAAGCCTGCTCTTACAAAAGGTGACTTAAAAGTTGTTGCATCAACTACATGGGAAGAATATCGTAAATTCTTTGAAAGTGATCGTGCATTAATGCGTAGATTCCAACGTGTAACAGTTGATGAACCAAGTTCAGAAGTAACTAATGATATCCTCAAAGGTATTAAGAAATATTATGAAGACTATCATAACACTACTATTACACAAGAAGCAATTGACGAAGCAATTAAATTAAGTGTTAAGTACCAAACAGATAAAAAATTGCCTGACAAAGCAATTGATTTGATTGATGTCGCATGTTCAAGGTTTAATCTAAAAGAAGTTACGGGCGATAAAATTGTAGGCAGTGCAGAAATTCAATTTGAACTTGCTAAAATTATTAAATTACCTGAAGAACAAGTTGCTGAAAAAGAAACAGAAAACTTAGCACACTTAGAAGACAATCTTAAGAAAGCAGTATACGGACAAGATAGTGCTATTGAAGGAATGAATTGTTGATAAGATTCTTGTTGCACAAGCAGGACTTAAAGCAGAGAATAAACCAATTGGCTCTTTTGTGTTTATGGGTCCAACAGGTGTTGGTAAGACAGAGACAGCAAAACAACTTGCTAATCAATTAGGTGTACAACTTGTACGTTTTGATATGTCAGAATATCAAGAGAAACATGCAGTTGCAAAACTAATTGGTTCACCTCCAGGGTATGTAGGCTATGAAGATAGTGCAGGACTATTAATTACTAAATTGCAAGAACATCCTAATTGTGTGTTGCTATTAGATGAAATTGAAAAAGCACATCCAGATGTTTCACAGATTTTATTACAAGTTATGGACAATGGTAAACTGATGGGAAGTAACGGTAAAGAAGCAGATGCACGTAATTGTGTATTAATCCTTACAACTAACCTAGGTGCTTCAGAAGCAGAGAAAAATACTATTGGGTTTAGTAATGAATGGGAAAATACTTATGAAGATACTGAACTTAAGAAGTTCTTTGCACCTGAGTTTAGAAATAGACTAGACGGTACAATTACTTTTGGCAAGTTATCAAAAGAAATTATGATGAAAATTGTTGGTAAGTTCCTTGTTGAACTTAAGAACATGGTTGTCGGTAAAGGTATTACCATCAAAATTGACGACAAGGCACTTGATGTATTAGTTGACAAAGGCTTTGATCCTAAGATGGGAGCAAGACCATTGCAACGTGTTATTGATAAAGAGATTAAACGTCCACTATCAAGACAAATGTTGTTTGGTTCACTAAAAAATGGTGGCGAAGTTACTATTAATATTAATGGTGGCGACGAGTTTACCTTAGATGTAACTGAGAAAGAAGTGGTCCTTGAGAAGGGTTAAGACTACAAAACTATTTTATGATCAGTATATGTATAGGTTGGTTATTCAACACAACCTAGGTATAATCTTTCGTGATAAAAATATAGCACATGCACGTGATGTATTAGATACATTACAATTCCAAATGGAAGAAGGCAAAGACCTAGAATGGAAGCGAAGTTATAGGTACACTGTTCCTGTAACATCTGAAAGTTTCTTTACCGCACAATATTTACTAGCAGAGTTTACTGCACAAGGACATGATAACTATAAATTACGTTGTGAAAATCCTTTTATGTCTATCTATAGTAATGATATTAACTGGCTTAACAATCTTATGCGTAAAAATCTTAGTGTAGTAAGTTTTTCAGAACCTAGTATTCAAGATATTAATAACCTTCGACCAAACATTATTGTAACAGACGAAGATCCTATTCCGTTTAAATTCAAAGTTACTGTTGGTAATCAAGTATCTAGTGGATTAGGTGATTGGATTACTGCTAATCCTGACAAATGTAAAGCAGGAACTAAGTTCTTACAAGAAGTCAAAAACAGCGGTTATGTAAATGGAATGTACTTTTATGTACGAGACGAAAAAGTATTACAACTAATACAAATCATTATAGGTGGTAATATCAAGCGTGTCGACAAGTTTATCAACTCTGCGTTAAGTTGATAAATACAGTATGCCAAGTAATAGCGAAACAATTTTAACAACACAAACACACCCAGCGGATAGTACTACACAGACTGTCACGGGTACTAATTATAAAGGTGACGGATACTACGGTCGTAGTGACGGTATTCATACTGTTCAATACAGTTATACAGACCTACAAGGTACTATAACTATCCAAGGCACCTTAGCAACAACACCTACAGAAAGTGACTGGTTTGATGTACATACATATACAGAAACTAGTGCTTCAGGTAGTAAAGTTGCTAATTTTACAGGTAATTATGTATGGATAAGAGCCAAACTAGTATACACCGCAGGTAGTGTATCAAGTATTGTGCTGAATCATTGAGGTAAATCATGGAACATTTTATTAGAGTAGTAATGGAAAAACAAGACACTTTAGCAGAAGGGCTAAATGAGGACGTATTTCCAGGTAGTGAAGTAATGGAAACAGAGCAAGGTGCTACTGTATTTAATATTCCGTTACCAAGAGCACTTTCAGAACAAGAGTCAGATGCGTTTGCAGATAGACTAGTAAAGTATATGACCGAGCAAGGTTATGATGACTTTGACATTGAATGTTCGATGGAGGAAGAAGAAGAATTAACAAATGAAGAAACATACGATGACGATGATGATTTCTATGAAGAATATGGCGTTATGTGGTACAACGAAGATGACGATCCAATGGACGAAGCAGAGTATCAAGGACGCAAAGTTAAACTTGGTAAGCCTATGCAAGGCGATGTTAAGAAATTTAAGGTATATGTAAAGGATCCTAAGACAGGTAATGTAAAAAAAGTAAACTTTGGACACGGCGGATCAAGTGTTAAAGGTAAAGCAATGAGCATTAAAAAGTCAAATCCTGCGAGACGCAGAAGTTTTAGAGCAAGACATAACTGTGACAATCCAGGACCACGTACTAAGGCACGTTACTGGTCGTGCAGAAAGTGGTAAGGATTAATAAATGCGTTGGACTCAACTCAAATCTCAACTAACTGAAGCACCGATTGCACTGTCGTATTTTGCCGGCAGAGATCGAAATAGCGAAAAATATATAAGTGCTATTAGCAATGCTATGAAAGGCAATGGAACTATTTTTGTTCTTGACGCTGATAATAATGAGCATGAAGTTAAGTTTGATGGCGAAAATAATGGTAAAAAAGCATTAGGAATTTTCCAAAGCCTTGTAAAACAAAAAGAAAATCGTGAAAAAGTAAATCGTGCTCCGTCAGTTACAGGTATTGATGTTGAGAGTAATAAGCCAGTAACATTTACATTAAATAAAGTATTAAAAAAGTTTAGATCACAAGAAGGTAGTGCAGTAGAAGTAAATGTTAATGCAGGAAACGTTACAGAAGGCGCCTTAGGCTTTGCTCTAGCGGCTTTATTTGAAAATACTAGTCAACGTATTACTTTGCAAGATGCATTAGACGTAGGTAAAAGGTTTTTTGCACAACAAGATAGTACACTAAGTTTAAACGTAAAAGATAGAACAGACGATAATTTAAAAATTAAAGTAACACTGCCGAAAAATGATATTGCGGCACTTAAAGAATTAATAGAATCAGATGGTGATGGTAAATCATTACAATCCAAGTTTGGTATTTCAGATATCGCTGTTAAAAAGTTTGATAAAATGTTAGACCAAGCAGTTGACTATGCCAACAACGGTACACAACCAGGCATAGCATTAAATAAAGTAAAAGGTTACTATGGTGACGGCATTAAACAAGTTATTAATGTTGTTAGTGATGGTGCTGAAAGTGAAAATCAAAACACTACAAAAGTTGATCTAAGTTTAATTGTACAAGGTGCTGATGGTGAAGACTTTGAAAAAGAAACTCTTAGCCTGTTAAGCCTTAAAGCAGGCGGCGGTGCATCTCAGGTAGGTCAAGCAAGTGGACATGCGTATGCTAACTTTAAAAAGTTTTGGTTACAAAACTTTAACTATAACTTACCCGGTGAATACAAACAATTATTTGCTGATACTTTGCAAGATTTTACCGACGAACGTGGCAAATTACAAAAAGGCCGTGATATGTTACAAGGTATACTTGAAGGTCCTGTTAGACAAACATACGAATGGGCTAATGAAAAAATTAATAAACACCTACAAGGTGACAGTGAACCAGGCGAAGAAGAATTTCTAAAGCATTTACAAAAAGGGTTATTGTTTAATACTGCAAAAAATCAAGTTGATGGCGATGCAAGTACTAAAACCAAAGGTGATGAGGATGTAACTGTTGTTATACTTAATCCAGGTGGTGGCAAGAACTTTGTTGAACTTAACTTTGGACGTGGATTTGATCAAATGCTACGATGGTTTAATTTAGAGAGCAGTGGAATTGTTAATGCTGGCGGCGGCAAAGGATTTTATATTAGAATTACAGCAAATGTAAAAGATGGCGCTCCAGAAGAAGTAAAAGAATTAGCACAATCATCAAGAGGCAGTTTCTTAGTACAATATAGAACTGCTATTAAAGGTCGTGCAATGCGTAATACTGTAGACATTGGTCCGCAAAGTAAAGTATTAGCAAATGTAGCAAACTTCTTTAAAGAAGGTCCTAAAGAGCCGGAAGATATTGATGCCGCAAAAGCAGATGCAAAAGAAAATCCACCTCAAGAATATACAGGTGTAAGCGACCCTAACGATATAAACGACCCTAATGCAACAGTAAAGGAAAATATGATGGCACCAACACAAGACTTTGGCCCTAACTATAATATAGTAGACGATTTGCATGTGTACATGCGTAATAATGATGATATATATAGAAAGCAATACTTTCCTATGCTATGTGCAATGCAAGAGCAATTAGCAAAAGGTAAAAAAATTAGTGCAAAAGAAGTAATGATGCCTGTAATTAAAACATGCATGGCGTCTTACAATAAAAAGTATAATCTTGCAAACGAATCAACTGATATTATTACAGACGAAGATGTAAAAACATTAGTTAAAAAGATTTATACAGAAGAAATACCCTTAATTAAGAAAGGTGTTTACAAGTGAGATTAAGACAACTATACGAAGCACCTGCAAGAAAAGTAGTAGCAGTAATGCCCGGTGGATTTCATCCGTTTCACCCTGGTCATAAAAGTTTATATGATTGGGCTGTTAAGCAATTTGGGCAGACAAACGTATATGTTGCCGCAACAAACGATACTAGTTCAAGACCTTTTCCTTTTGATGTAAAGAAACAACTAGCAAGTTTTGCAGGCGTTCCTCCAACTAATTTTATTCAAGTAAAATCTCCTTTTAACCTAAACAGTTATGGTGGATTGTTACAAGACGGAACTGCACTTGTATTTGTTCGCAGTGAAAAAGATAGAAATGAACAACCACAGCCAGACAGAATTAAAAAAGACGGTACTCCGGGTTATCTAAAAAGTTATACAGATAAAAACATGGACGATCATACAGAGTCAGGTTATATGACTTATGGTCCTACACAAGATTTTCAATTTAGTGGCGGAGATATTAAAAGTGCAAGCGAATTAAGAAACGCATGGCCGTCAATGACTCCAGAAGATAAACGTAAAGCCGCAGAACAACTATATCCGGGCAAAGGTATAGAAGCCGCTAAGTTATTAGATAATGCATTAGGCACAGAGTCAGCAGAAGAAAGTGTTCAAGAATGGGCATTACCCGCAATAAAAGGTAGCAAGTATGCTTTTAAAATTGGTAAATGGTTATGGAACAACAAATGGGCTATTGCATGGTTTACCGCGGCATGGAAAACTATTGGCTGGTTAGGTGATGCTATAGAATGGGTCCAAAAATTGTTTAACCATCCAATTGCAAAAGCATTAGCAAAGTATGGACTTCCAGCAATAGGTATTGCTGTTGCATTATATGGTGGTAAGAGACTATGGGAAGAATTAGAAAACATTAAAGACGAGCGTGAACTAGATAAAATGATTAGATCGTTTGTACCTAACCCACAAGAAGTTGAAAAAGAACTAGAACTTGCAATGGCAGATGAAGATGTAAATGAATTTAATCTATTCAAAGGCACAGACAATGCTAGTGTTAAAGAACAAGATCCAAATAAATTAAAAGTACTAGATTGGATTGCTGATAGAGCAGATGGCAAGGAACACTTTTTAAGTTTTTATAGAAAAGGTGCCGCATGGAGTGGCAGACTATTGTTTATTAAACCAGATGCCGCTAAAAAGTTTAGACAAAAAGTTGAAGACAATCCAGAACATGCAGATAGAATTAAAAAAGCATTAACAAGTATAGAAACAACATCTAAACTATTCACTAATTTAAAAATTGACCACCAAGTAAGACGAGCAAATTAATTATGGATATTGCAACTTTACAAAAACTTGCAGGTATACATGAGTTTAAAGGCTACACTGAATACACACTAGAGGATATGAGCCAAACTGCTAGTGATCTAAAGAAAAAAGAAAAGAAATTAGGATTAAAACCTGGTGATAAAGACTGGTTTAAGTTATGGTTTAGTTTACCATACATGTCAGGTGCACCAAAAGGATTTAGAGGTCGCAAATGAGATTTAGAAGTATAAAAGACATTGAAAACTTTATTCCTAAAAAAGGAAGTTTCAAACATACACTACGTAAAATCGAAGAAGATGGGCGTATTGTAAAAGGTGTTAACACTACAGCAGACGTAGATGTTAATAGTATTTCAAAAGAAGCAGGAAAGTTTGGAAATAAAGTAGATAAAGACGGAAGACCTCCTACTTTAAGCAAAAAAGTCAAAGGATCTAGTACTAATGTACTGTTTAATCTAAAAGAACACGTAGAATCGGTTGACAAGACCGATGATGATGTGTTACAATACAGTATGTTAGAGGCAAAATTAGACGCAGTAGGGCAAACAAGTGAAATATATGTAGACATGGACGGTGTTCTTGCAGACTTCTTTGGCGAATGGGCTAAAGTAATGAAGGTAGATCATTATTCAAAAATAGATGATGTTGATATAAATGTAGCCTTACAGAAAATTAGAGATACAAATGATTTTTGGTTAAAGTTACCAATGCTTCCACAAGCAAAACAACTGTTAGGATTAATCAAAAAAATAAAAGGTTCATATAATATTTGCAGTTCACCCCTAGCAGATGATCCTAACTCAGAACCACACAAGCGTGAATGGATTAAGAAAAATTTAAGTTTCTTTCCACCTAAAGAAATTATTATTACAAGCAATAAACCAAAGTATGCTACACAATCAGATGGTACACCGAACATCTTAATTGATGACTTTGGTAAAAATGTAAACGAATGGGAAGCCGCAGGCGGTGAAGGTTTCAAATATAAAGATCACAAGTTCGAACGTACTGCAAAAGAGTTACAACAACATTTGCAACAACCTGCAAATGAAAGAGAACTTACAAAAGGTGAAGAAAAAGAAAAAGAACGTATTGTAAAAGGTATGAAAAAGAAAAAAGGCGACTTTAAAGACCGTTATGGCAAGGATGCTGATGCCGTAATGTACGCTACAGCAACTAAACTTGCTAAAGAAGGCAAACACATACCTAATCCTAAAAATTCATTTGTTACTAAAGCAGATACTGCATATGACTTCATTAAGATAGGTACTAATATGGCTAACTTAAAAAGTATGCCAACAGGTGCAGGCAATTATGACGAACCTGATATTATGATTGCACCTTATGCAGGTAAAAAAGAAATGAAATACCTACAAAAAGAATTAAAGAGATTAGGTTACGATGTACAAGACGCTGACGGTTATCAAGATGCACACTATGATGATAAAGCAACAAATGGAGAAGAGCCGCCACAAGTAAAAAATGAAGGGCGTCTAGGAAAAATTAAATTAAGTAAACTACGTCCAGTACATAAAAAACGTAAATTCAAAAAACTGTTTAATCAACTAAAACGTATGGGCGAAGATACTATGTCCCCTATTACAGTTGACAAGCATGGACATATTGTAAACGGACATCATCGTTATGATGCATTACGTTTAATGGGCGAAGAATATGCAACTGTAAGAATGATAGATGTACACGTTAGTGAAACATTAGATGAGAATTTTGCCGACGGTAAAAAAAAGGGCAAAAGTAAGCCAGGTAGAGTAAAAAAGGCTGGTGCTAGTTGTAATGGATCAGTAACATCATTACGCACAAAAGCAAAAAAGTACAGTGGTGAGAAAGCAAAAATGTATCACTGGTGTGCCAACATGAAGTCCGGACGTAAAAAGAAAAAGTAAATACAACATAGGAGTGCTTATGGAATACTTTTTAATACCCGAACTATACATAGATAAACAATTATTCACAAACAAAGTAAAACAACAATGCGAGTCGTGGGGCCATTTTGGCACAGGTCGTTTTAAATTCTATTCTGGAATGCCTGATGATGAAACATTAGACTATCTTGATAATGTTTTTAAAAATGCAGGAGATATTATTACAAAAGTACTTTTTAATAGAGTAAAGGCTAATAATATTATAGGACCGCACACAGACTATGGACGTGGTTGTACAATTAATATTCCTATTTGCGGAGATTTTGCTAACAGCAGTTTAGATGCATATGAAATGTCATTGCCTGTAAGTGTTGTTAGTCCAAATGAAGATTTAGAAGAAGCAGAAGAAAGCCGTTTTTATCCAAATAGTGAAATAGAAGAACAAATTAATTATACTCATCCTATTTGTTTTGATACAAGAGTGCCACATGGTGTTACTAATCAAACAAAAGAAGATAGATTTATACTAGGAGTTACTTTTAACGATAAATTTAGAGTCGGACATCTTAAAGAAATGCACGAAAGAGGAGAGTTATTACTGTGATTATTGGACAAGCATATACACAACCAAACGCATACGAAAACGGGCTATGGGTTACATTAATGTGTCCGCATAAATACATTACAGAAACTAAACTAATTGTTGAGGACTTTCATAGTAACCAACAACGTAAACAAGTAGGTATATTTGCACCTACAACGGAGGATACAGATGAAGGCTAAAGAGTTTATGAAGGAAACTACGTCAGCAGGCGGAGTAGCGGCTGTGGCAATGCCACTAGGAGCAGTACAATCACGTACAGGTCCAAAAAAGAAAAAGAAAAGTAAAACTACAAAAGAAAGTGGACTACAACGCTATACTGGAATCAAAAAATACGGTAAAAAAGGCTTTGAAGAACTACAAAAAGCAGGTAGGGACGGCGCAAGTGAAGAAGAAAAAGGCGCAATAAAAGATAAGCATCTAAAGAAGAAGTAGATAAATACTACTGTAATTCGGAGCAAGAGACATGAACAAAAAAGAGTTAACAGAAGGCCTAGCAGAATTAGCAGGCGTAGCAGAAAGAGATCACGAAGTGCAAATGGCACGTGCCGATCTATATAAAATTGCAAAATATGCAATCAAGATGCATGAAATGTTAAAAGGTGTTAGCGAAGCAGAAGGTATGGAAGGTTGGCAACAATCTAAAATCACCAAAGCGGCAGATTATGTTGGCTCAGTATATCATGCAATGGATTACGATAATAAATTTAAAGGCGCTCCGGACATCGACTTAAAAGCAGGCGCAGGCACATCTTCATCAGAAGTAAATGCGGCGGCATCAGCACAGCAATCAAGTTGGAAATCAGATCCTAGTTTCGGTGAAGAAGTTACAGAAGCAAGAGATACACATTGTTCAGACAAATGTTGTGGATCAGATGTTAAAAGAGAAGATTGTACATGTCCTCCAACATGCAAACATTGTAATTGCAATGCAAAGAATGTTGATGAAGGTAAGAGCCCACACAAAAAAGGTACTAAGAAGTACAAAAAGCATATGGCCGCAATGCATGCCGAAAGCGACTATAAAGAACATATCAGAAACAGATTAAACGAAGCACTTGCAGAATTATACGAAACTGCTAACACATGTCCAGAATGTGGTCATGCAAAAGCAAGTGACAACGAACAATTCGACGAAGCCAAACAACGCTTAGATCCAAAATGTTGGAAGGGTAAAAAGATTGGAAACCCTAAAACTAAGATGAAGGGCGGAGTTAGAGTCAACAACTGCGTACCAGCATAACCAATAATCAAACAAAACACTTGACAATCGCCTAAATACGTTGTATAATATAGACTATTATATTTTACTTAGGAGGTAAATCATGAGTTCACGTACCTACGGTGCTGAAGAAAAAGCAAAACTAGAACGTCTTGTTAACGAAGGTGTTACAGTATTGCAAGAAGTCGAAGACCTTAGCACAGGTCTTAAAGAAACAGTTAAGGCTGTTGCAGAAGAATTGGATATTAAACCAAGTCTTATTAATAAAGCAATTAAAATTGCACAAAAAGGCGAATGGCATAAAGTTGCAGATGAGTTTGATGATTTAGAAACTCTTGTTGCTACAGTCGGACGAGATAAATTGTAGTGCAAAAAGTAAAAGAATTTTGGATTAACAGTTACAAATCTGATAAGATTGCATTTGCATTTGAACTTGTCAGTTTTATTTTTACAGTGACAGCAAGTCTAACACTTGCTTTGACTGCAATGGATCCTAATATGCTTATTGTGTATCCTTTCTTTTTTGTAGGAAGTGTAACACAATGTTATGCGGCAGTGCGTAGAGGTGCGGCATGGGTAATGTTATTAACAGGATACTTTGCAGTGATAAATGTGTTTGGTTATGGAGTTGCCGCATTATGGTGGTAAAACCATATCAACCATTAGCATGGTTTAGTACGGCATGTCTACTTGTTGCCGCTACAATGGCCGCATTTAATTTATACCCTTATTACATTTACGCATTTATTGTTAGTAATATGCTTTGGGTATTAATAGGAGCCCTATGGAAAGAACGTAGTCTTGTTGTTCTTAATGCAGGACTTACAGTTATATATGTTGTGGGATTAATGTTTTGAAGATATTAGTTGCAGGAGATAGTTTTGCCGCAGAATGGCCAGGTAACTCAGGCTGGGTTAAGTTACTTGCACAAGAACACCCTGTTACAAATGTTGCACAAGCAGGCGTAAGTGAATATAAAATTTTAAAGCAAATACAAAATGAAAACTTACAAGACTATGATGCAGTAATTGTTAGTCATACAAGCCCAAGTAGAGTACATACACTTGATCACCCGTTACATAAAGATGGATTGCACAAAGACTGTGATTTACTATGGACTGATATAGAGGATAGACCGTCCCTTTTCAATCCTAGTTTGAAAGCCGCAAAAGGGTATTTTAAATATCATTATGACGACAACTATTATCAAACAATATACAGTTTATTAAGAAAAGAAATTAATAATTTACTAAATGGTAAAGCCTATTTGAGTATATCACATGTTGAAGTAGCAAAGTATTTTATATATGAAGACAACCATTTAGATTTTAGCGACTTTTGGAAGGCAAATAGAGGCACAGAAAACCATTATACAGAACAAGGCAATAGGAAATTATTCAACATTATTGTTGACAAAATCGACAATTTATGTTAATATAGTATTAACAATAAGAAACGCCCAAGAGGCATGCAGAAGGTCCGTTGGCCATAAGCAACGAGGAGATATAATTGAGTTACGTAGACGCACTATTTGATCGCGATTCTGATATTATCAGAACAGTTGAACGCAAAGATGGAAAAAGACATTTCCATGAATTCCAAGCAAAATATACATTTTATTATAAAGACCCTAGAGGCAAGTACAAGAGTGTGTACGGTGATCCGTTAACACGAGTTGTATGTAAAAACACAAAAGACTTTCGCAAAGAAGTTGCTATTAATCGTGACAAGACTTTGTTTGAAAGCGACATCAATCCTATCTTCCAATGCCTAAGTGAAAACTATCTCAATCAAGACGCTCCTAAACTAAACATTGCATTTTTTGATATTGAGACAGACTTTGATCCAGAGCGTGGCTTTGCTGATCCTAGTGATCCATTTATGCCGATTACAAGTATTAGTGTATACTTGCAGTGGATGGAAACTATGATATGTTTAGCAGTTCCACCTAAGACACTTACTATGGAACAAGCAAAAGTAGAATTAGAAGGTATTGAAAATGTAATGCTGTTTGAAAAAGAAGGTGATATGATTGACACTTTCTTAACACTAATTGAAGATGCTGATATTTTGTCAGGTTGGAACAGTGAAGGTTATGATATTCCGTATACTGTAAACAGAACTAGTCGTGTACTAAGCAAAGACGACACAAGACGTTTTTGTTTGTGGGGACAACTTCCTAAGAAACGTGAATATGAAAAGTATGGTAAATCAGCGGAAACCTATGACCTAGTAGGCAGAGTGCATTTAGATAGTTTGAATTTATATCGTAAATATACATATGAAGAACGACACACATATAGACTTGATGCCATTGGCGAAATCGAAGTTGGTGAAAACAAAGTCCCTTATGAAGGCACTTTGGACCAGTTGTACAACAATGACTTTAGAAAGTTCATCGAATACAACATACAAGATACCGCACTACTGGACAAGTTGGACAAAAAACTAAGATTTATTGATCTTAGTAACGAACTTGCACACGCAAATACAGTCTTGCTACAGACCACTATGGGTGCAGTT
>Ga0209603_1002457_pt1 | contig 17116 bp, 11 predicted proteins | sample COGITO_mtgs_1206_FD_184812 | JGI IMG/M metagenome (GOLD analysis project Ga0209603, IMG submission 184812) | Pelagic marine microbial communities from North Sea - COGITO_mtgs_120607 (SPAdes) (version 2) | ecosystem: Environmental > Aquatic > Marine > Epipelagic ... | reverse complement strand
CTTTTTCGAATTCATTCAGTGTTGCAAACTCTGCGCGCTCAAAGCATTCGAGTAGGATGTTAACTGAAGATCTTCGACCTCGATAAGTGCTTGGCTGTTGAGTCAGTTTGGAAACTTGAAGAGACTTCGCAAGTAATTCGGCCATGGTTGGTTGGCTTGTCATGTTCGAGCCATGTGCATCATAGGTTTTGAAGGCTTTTATTTGCTGTTAGAACAGCCATATCGAGTCTTGGGAGTAGACTTTGATGGCTATCAAATTGTCAAGCCGCAGTCTATTGGTTATTTGATGACAATTTCCTTGAATTCAAATGGCGTTGACGAACACTCGAGATAATGTCAGTTGGGCCGAGGGATTATTCGTCCTTCTCTCCTTTTCGTTTTTTGGCCCTTCTTCTAGAGGCCGCAGATTTTCTCCTCAAATCTGCCAGCCTGTCTTCTTTCAAATTTTTTACAGGTCTTTCTGCTTGGTTTTCAACGGAGTCGGTGGAATGTTGTTCCGCCCGCCCTGTTCCTCGGGGGGACGTCGTGCTAGTCGTTCGAGCGCTTTTTGGCGATGTCGGGCTAAATCGCCCTTCGCATCTAGCTTGGTTTCTTTTTGTATTTGTGCTGGTTATTTTGTAAGAAAGCGTTTAATTTCCTTTGAGCCTCAGTTTTTTTCCGCTTAGTCTTTGCTTCAGCCAAATCACCTCTTAACCTGGTTTCATGGTCTTTCAACCAATTTAAATTATCGTTTTGCTTTTCCTTATCCTTTTTTCTCCTCGCCTTTTTCTTCGAGGTAGCCTCTTTACTCCAAGGATCTGAAGGTTCGTGTTTTTTCGGCTTACTTTGCTTTTTCTTTTGAGCGCTCTCCAATTGAAACTTTCGTTGTTCGGATGCATCGCGTGAAAACGGATTGAAAGGTTCGGGCTTCTTTCTTCTCAAATCGTTTCGGCCTTCATTTGCTACGCTCTGTTCATCTCGGGATTTTCCAAACTTATACACTAACTGGGATTTCCGATCTGAATCTAATTGAATCAATTCGCCATATTTTTTCACAACTATGTGGAGGTTAACATCTTCCTCAAAATTGGTGTAATCAATAGGTATCTTATTAATCTCCTCGCGATGAAACGAATCAATTCCAAATTTATCTGCGACCTTATCGACGTACTCAGACCTTTTCTCTTCACTTACTTCTCTGTGTTTGACAGCCCTTTCATACCATTCTTCCACATCCTTTCTGTTCACAATTTTTGGTATTCCTCGAGGGAAATCAGGCATCGTGATGCCGTGATTGTTCTCGCAAATACGAATTTGGTCTTCTTTTGCTAATTCACTAAACTTTTTATCCACTCTCGCTGCGTATTTTATTTCGTCGAAATTAGAGTATTTCGGTATAACTAAGTCTCGAATATATACTCCTGAATCGTCGCCTGTGTATTCGTGATGAAACTCGTTCAACTTGTGAGATTCTATTTTTTCTTCGACAATTCGAAGAGCAGTCTGTTGATCTTGTTTCGCACGCGTGTACCACTCGATGAGCCGTTCAGTAAGATTGGTTTGGTCTCCGAGTAAAGTTGGAGGTTTTATTTGCGTCTCAAGTTTAAGTTCTTCAAGATGTTCAATGGCTTCTTCCTCTCGATATTTTTTAACGAGTGAATCACAAAAATCATCCAAATACCGTTTGTAGTTTTCAATACTGGGGTAATCTTGCGGACTGAAAGTGTGTTCCTTAACTTGTGTAATCGCCTCTGGAGAAACCTCTTCGTCTTCCATTTTCTTCAATATACCATTGAGATATTCAGTCCCTTTCTTCGCAGTATCCTCGATCTCCCAAAACCTCTTCGAAAAATCAGTTGATTTCGGCGCCTCCCTGTATTCTGTAGGCAAATCGAAGCCCGGGTATGTTTGCTCCCAATTTTCAACAATGGGTTGAATCTCGAGATAATCTCTGTGAGCTTGGATAAATGCATCTTCGATGAGATGAAGTTCTTGGCCTTCATCGACTTCTACGTCGAGCCGGCCAAGGTGTGGAAAGTCCTTTTGAAGTGAAGACAGTATTCTCTCAATGCCTCGAACACGTTCAATCCTTGCTTTTTCGCCAAATTTCATCTTGCGTTTCACAAATCGTTCTTCCCGGTGTTCGAGTTGTGTTTCAAAATCGAGTGCGTTTTCCATTCCGCCTTGTTGAACCCATTTCGCGAATGTTCTGTCTGTAATATCCCCATCAATATATTGATTGAGGTTCAACTCAATTATTCTGGGTCCAAATTGATTTGAAGAGGATTTTAGATGATTGTATGCGTCGGCATTTTTTTGATCGGGGGCATGCGTGTACACAACTTCAACGACTAACCAGTCGCCGTTATCAAATCGTACATACACATCTGGTTTTAGTTGGATACCAGCATCACCAGTCGCGAAGTGCCTCAACACTTCCCGTTCAACTTTCATGATCGTTTGCCCGAGCCATTCTGTTTGGGTTCTCATCTTGTGTTCGAGCAACTTTTTAATTTGGAGCGTCGTTTTCCAATGGTAACTGGATTCGCCGACATAATGGTCTCTCCTTTGGCATACTGGTGGTTTGCGGGGATCGTCATTACTTCTACGGAAATGCCATTGATTGATACCTTTTTGAGCAACGAATACTGCCGAAGCACATCTCTGATTGCCACAGCATCTGTATCTCGCAGATCCATCACCATGCTCTGCCTTCTTAGCGCCTTTCCTTAACGGTTTGACGCCCCTCCAATCTTGTTTCCTGTTCGCATCATCTGGCCAATCTTCTATGTAACCTACGTGAACTTCTTCGTTTGCGATGGTATCCCATGCATACTCTGTTCTCCGAGAACTGTCTGTTCCTTTCCGGCGTGCCACGATAATAACCTCAAGTTACCGGATTTAAACTCTCGGCCAGTAGTGCCTATTCTTTTCGATGCTCTTAAAATCCGTTTTTAGCTCAAGTCTAAGAATTGGAACCAGTTCTTCATGCGAAGCGAGGTTGCCGGATACATTTGGCTGAGACGGGAAGGATATGTTTAGAGACTATCTAAATCTAAACGCAATACAAGTTGTTCTTCTGGAGAAAGTTCTGAAAACACATCCTCCTCATAATCATCCAAAGGCTGCTCCCATCTTAATTTGATTTTAATTTGATTTAAAATCGATTGGCGTTTTTGTTCTTTAATCTGATCCGCTGCAGCTTTTTGTCGAATTTCCTCATCGAGTTGCTTGATTTTTTCTTCTTCCTGTTCCCGTTTCTTTCGTCTTTCAATCTCCCGGTCCACGCGTTCTCTCAAGCCAGTGGGATTTTCCAACTTAGATTCAATGTCCAAACCTTTCCAAACCTTGTTATTCGATTCAACGAAATCGATAATTTTTCTTGCCAAATCCAATTTCCCGACAGTATTTTCAGTTAAACGTTTCTCAAAGTAAGTGTGGCCCTCAGAGAATATCTCACGTAAACTTGGCCCAAAGCAAGTGTAGCCCTCAGAGTACTTATCAAGTAAAGCTATACCACTAAAGTCAGGCGTAAAACTATCGAGCCTTTCAAAGAGACGATGGGGCCTGAATTTTGAAAGCGCCTTTGCCAAATTTCTTACCCATGTTTTGCCTTCCACCCAATCAAGTCCAATTACTGTAAGCATATACTTGTCTAAGACTCTCGTGGACATAGGGTCCTCGCTCCTAGTTGGGAACAAGATGTCAAACAAATAATGTATGTCATAGCTTATTTGAACTCCACCACCATATTTGCCAAAGTATGCTATCCTAACGACCTCTAAAGACGTGAGTGTGTGTGATTTGAGTAGTTTGTCAACTTCCCCCCACTTGTCCCATTCGCTGTGATGCGGTAGAGACGAAATTAGGTTTTGCTGAATCAGCTTTTGTAAGAATGGATAGCCTTTTCCGCGTATAGTAATCAATTCCCTCAAGTCTGATTCGAGATATTCACAGTGCTTTATAGCCCCCGCCATGTAAGTGCTTTTTGAGGGTTCAGAAGCAGAAATACGAGTTACCGCTGTAAGTAAACCGGTAATCCATTGTTTGTACTCCGGGAATTCCATGTTTATCTCATCCCATTGCCTCTTCTCTTCTAATTCTTGTTTCCGCATCTCAGCGTCAATTATTTTTTGAGCTTTCTTTCTATCACTCGAACGCTTTTTTGCATTTTTCCGCTTTTCGTATGCCTCTCCTAATTCTGTTTGGTAGTACTCATCAACCTCTCTCACCAATGAGAAACTTTCAGCACTTCGAGATAGTGTCTCTCCGTATTTTTTTGCATTTCGTGCAATCGCATTTTCGATACTTCTGCGTTTTTGAACCATTTTATCTTCTTGCTGATACCACTTATCTACCTCCGTCACCGAAGCAAAATCACTAGGGCTCTTGGGTATATGAGATGTCCATTCACCGTATTGTTCAACATTTCGATATATTGCTTTCTGTATACGATTGAGTTTTTTGATTAATTTTTGTTCTTGCACAAAAACATCTTCTATATTTTCAATTTTGTCGATTTCACCCAGTATTTTTGGCGAGATATAGAATCCGAACTTAGTGATACACCGTGAGATTTCCTCCTCACGTGCAGCAAGGTGTTGCTTTTCGTCATACCTAGCAAAAATCTCATTCCGAATCTTATGACGATTTACCCTTAGCTCAATCTTCGATTCTTGTTGCAATGCCTTTTCGATTCCCCCTTCACGAATCCATCCGAAGAACGATTGTTCTGAATCAACAACACGTAATTTTTTCAAATCCAGTTCCACCATATTGGTGCCATAAGCATCATGTGCAGTGCGTTCGGGCGGATGGCCAAATACAACTTCGATAGCGAACCAAGTTCCATCGGTAAACTCAACATAAACATCTGGTTTGAGTTTCACCGATTTCCCATCCTTTATCTCAAAGTTTCGAAAGACTTCCCATTCTGCTTTTTCAGCTATGATTTTTCCACCCAGTTTCTTACCCGGGGTGAGAAGTCTAGCGATTGTTCGAGTGGTCGTATTGTGGTACATCGATTCCCCGCCTCTGTACATGCGTTCATTTTTGCATTTGTTCCGGTGGGCGGGGTTATCTCCATAGTTCCACTGACGTTTGAAGTGCCATGTGACTTTTGATGCCTGAACAACCTTCACGCTCACTCCACATTCAGGATCGTGGCAACATAGGTATCTTCCAATCTTGAAAACCTCGGGGTCTTCCTTTGAGTGGATCGCTTTTTTGGCACCAGGTGTCGTTGGTTTTGTCCATCGTTGCTTTGAAGTTTCTTCTGGATCCCAGTCTTCGTAATTGCCAACATAGATTGGGCGCGGTTCTTGGTTGTCGAAACCCCTGCGCGTGTCCCAAGCCACCCGGCTGAACATGGTGGCCTTCTGCATGCATAGTGATTGAGGAGGTGCATGTTGAATACAGTTGCGCCTACCTTCGATTTGCCCGAAAACTGGGCTCATCGATTCTTATTCTGCTTGATACGTTACTATGTGTTGATGTTTCACATTCTAGTTTTTTTGATAAAGAGAGGCCGAGATGCTTTCACTTTTCGCCTCCGTAATCGATTCACTTGAATGGTCCATAATAATATTGTTTCAGCAACTCTGAATCAGAGAGCCCGTTAATTGTCAATGAGTCTTTTTGGAGACCTAAGCAATTCAGCATAGCATCTTCTGTACCTATTTCATTTTCGATACACCAATCAATACGTTCCACTCTTTCCATCGTATTCCATTTTGCATTCCACTTTTCCAGTGCTTCAAGTATTCTCCTGGCTTCAGTTGTCGTAATCCATTGTCTTGTACCTCCTCTCTCCAGCACAAACAATAGTCGGGAAAAATATTCTTCCCTGTTAACTAAGTAACCCTCCATCCTTCTAACAACTCTTGCGGCATTAGAAGTTGTATAGCGCCGCCCTTTCAATGTGTCAGTTTTGGCCCTATCATATCGTTCTAATAACTCGTTTAATCCAAGAAACTCAAGATTAAAGCATCTGTGCGTTCTATTCCGATGAAGTAGTACGTCTGGACATTTTTCATCTAATTGGGGTTGGTAATTTGGTAGAGTTCCTATCTGACCTTCCAATTGATGATGAACATGTCCACGATGAGTGTTCGCCAAATATCGATAATGAGATAATTCCTCGAGAGTTTTCCTTCTAATTATGCTATTAGGTAAGATTTGTTCACTGTTTTCCTGCTCTTCGATATGTTTGCGAATTTCTTCTAACGTAGGGTTCAAGATTTCTTCGCAATCTTTCTTGATTTGTGCCAAAAATTGAGGCCACTCTGCTCTTCTTCTTTGCGCTTCATCTCGATATTCTTTCTCAGTTTCATAAGCCATTTGTACCTCATTAGCTCCCTTGACAATCCAATGCAGTTTCTCAGGGGATTCATCGTCTAATATTGTGTCTAGAGCAAGAGAGGACCTAGTATATTCGAGGTTTGCATCGAAGCCAAAGGCCTCTTTGCACCTTTTTTCCTCTTCCAAAATCGGCAGGGCGAATTTGTAAATCTCAGTAATATGTTCGGGTTTAGAAGCGTAGAATTCAGCACCTTTCACGGCAACGTCATAATGCTCTACTTGGAATTGAATGTTCAGTTCAAACCCGCTTTTTTCTTGCATTTTAAATTGCTCTATGCGCATCGGTGCTTCTAGTGCGTATGCACCTCGAACTTGTTGTGGTGATCCGACTTGATAATGCAACTGCTCGCCTTCATATCGATATTTAGGGTTGATCACAAATTCAATCTTAAAACCGTGTTCTCTCAGTTGAATCTCGATTTCTGCCTCGATTTTATCCACAAAGTCTTGCTTTATGTAAGGCGATACCTCTTCAACCGCATCAAACTGTTTTGCCGTATACCCGCTGGTCTCGTAATCATCGCTTAATCGGTCAATCTCCTCCTGGATTTTTTTATCGAGCAGTTGTCGTTCAAGAATTTCAAGGTACAACGTACGCACCATTTCCTTGCTCATTCCCTCCTCGATCTTCTTTTCCAAGTTCTGAATTGACTCTTCGGATAACAGGTGCCATTTAGTATCGGGTTCTTCCGCAACTTCGGAAAGGTATTCCTTGACAACAGTGATGTTATTTCGTTCGAAGTTCTCTTGCCTTCTCCGAAAGAGTACTTGGCGACGTTGGAGGTTCAATTCCTCCCGAAGGGCTTCTTCAATTCCGCCCTCTCGAACCCAAGAACGGTAGCATTTGATTCGCTCGTCTTCATCGCCTGAACTCAGGACAACTCGATTCGCTTCATCTCTCAAATCAATGATTGCGAGCCCTTTCCCATATAGATCATGATGCAGCCTTTTTGGAGGGTTTTTGTATACGACTTCGATGTAAAGCCGCCCTCCATCCTTCAGTACGACATGGATGTCTGGCTGAAGTGGGATGGATTCATTCTCCCGTTCAAAGGTTATCTGTTGCTCCAAGTGTACGGATTCGATACCGAACTCTTCCTTCCAAGAAGCGAGATCGAGCGTTCGAGCAACATGTCTTTTTGTCAAATTGTGGTACATTGACTCTCCAAACCACTTTCGTTGATTGATGCATCTGTTTGGTTTCCGTAGACGGCGTTCTGGCGACTGTCGGCGGAAATTCCAAGCTTGTTGTTCTCCTTGGGCAACGATACAGACGACTCCACAGTTGTCCAAATCATCGCAACAAAGGTATCTACCTTCATTTGTTGTGCCCCATTTCGCTTTCTCAGCACCTGGAATGAGAGGGCGCGTCCATGAACCATATATTCCCCGGTTTTCGACTCCAGTTTCAGATGGATCCCATTCCTGTTTGATTCCGATATGAACCATTTTCCCTTGAGGATATTTCGTCTTCATCCCCTCATCTGGAGGGTCTTCATGCCATCTTCCTCCTTCCCATGGTCGGCAATCAAAAGCCCACTGACTCTTCTCTGAAATGTCCTCCATGAGATAGATGTTAGCGTCGACCCGCTTTTAACCCTAAGGAAGAAAGTGCTGAAACGGTTCCAAAAATCCGTTTTCTTAACCGAACCTTTCATATGGCGTCGTCGATAACAGATGGTTGCCCGAAACGTTTGGACTTGTCATGGCGACTTGTCTCGACTCGAGGAGGGAATGCCATGGAAGTGCACACGCTAAACCGAAAATCCGTAAACCAAACCTTAGCCCGCCGTAGAATTGGAACTTACTTTCTGGGGGACTTTGCCCCAGATGGAACCTTCATCGTCCAGTATGTTGGACGCTCGTTGACTTGCATACGAGATCGATTGTTATACCACGCGAGCATGACTGACTATCCGGCATTCCAAGTTCACCTTTGGCCGTCCATCATGGAAACCTTCCAGATGGAATGCCTCTACTACCACCACTATCACAACCAAATCCACAACAAGCGCCATCCTGATTCACCGCGCTCAATCCCATCAGAATGCAAATATTGCAAGGCTGACCGATTGGACCGACGACGTCGTATTGCTATGGACGCTGAAGCAGCGGGGGTGGCCTGATGGCTGACACAGTTGCATTTGTTAACGACCCTGAGTTCTTGCGCTCATCCTTTGATTTTGGATTGACCGTAGATGATGGAGTACGCGAACTGGTGGACAACGCGCTTGATGCGAAAGCCACGCAGATTACCATCATCACCAAGACCACTGAAAACGCTCTCCACCTCATTGTTCAAGACAACGGGGTTGGAATTCCAAACACCATTGAAGAAGACGGAACTCCTTACCAAGGCATTCCTTACGTGATGTCGTTCGGTGGAGCAAAGAACTTCATGAAGCGCTCAAAGGGCGAAATCGGCAAGTTCGGCATCGGCCTTTCAGCTACTATCACTTGCCTCACACGTGAGCACGGTCGCGCCAGCGTATGGTCAAAGAATGAGACAAATGCACAAGGCCGACAAGTCTCGTACCGCTTCGCTGATGTGATTGCCTCCAAAGACTGCCATCTTCCTGACGAGATACATTTCAGTCAAACCCTCCCAAATTCCATGCCAACAGGAACCGTTGTCGAACTTGTCTTGGAAGACAGCGGCCACATGCGCCCTGGTGCAATCCAAACTCGTTTCCTCAAGTTCTTGGGACGAAACTACCGCAACGCCATCAACGATGGTGTGAGCATCACCGTCATCGCCATGTCTGCCAAGGGTTCACCTTCTGCAAAGCGTGTTCGTCTACGAGACCCTCTTGCATTGATGGAAGGCTCCATGGAAGTCGAAGACATTGGAATGGCTCGAAGTTACGACGTTCCAGATTTGGTGATGGACGACATCATCGACCCTGAAACAGGCGAGCCTGCACGAATCACCTTCCGCTTGTCGCTGATGCATTCGATTGCAGTGCGACGAAAGCTTGGGCTTCCACTCACTGGTCCAAGTGGGTACGCTTCTGTATCGAAAGACAAAGATGGCGATGGATTGCTCAAGAAGTATGGCATTGGTTTTGACGGCCAAGGTTTCAACCTCCTTCGTGAAGGTCGAGAACTTGCTGCGAATGCGTCACTGAACTTGTACAACAAGCACCCAGATTACAACTACATGCACGGTGACATCAATTTCCCATCCGTGCTTGATGGCTACTTCGGCGTTCAATCGAACAAGTCCCGAACAGGCATGAACTCGAAGATGAAGTTCAGCCTCAAGCAACACCTCAAACCGTTCATCTTCCAATCGTTAAATGACAGTAAGGACCAGCAGAAGAAAGGCGCAGAACTGGGCAAAGAATTGCCGAGCGAACCTTTGGCTGAAACCATTGCTAAGCGACTGAAACCTGTGCTCCCGCAACCTCGCTTGAACAAGCAAGAGATCGATGAGGCAGAGCAGATGCGCATTGCATTGAGCGCAGCCCTCAAGGCCGACGTGATGGATGAAGCCTCACCGCTCATCACCGCATTGGAGAAGACGATTGAAGCCAATCAGAACCCACGCGAACGTGAGCAGCACGAGGTTGAATTGGAGATGTTGATGGAGAACATTGCAGAGCACATCAGTCGAATCGAATCTCGGTTCAAGGTGAGTTCGCCAACTCGATTGTTCTACAAATCACTTCACTCCAACGACTTGTATTCGATGGAAGACCGAGGCGATGAAGCCCACATCACCGTCAACAAGGACACCGTCTTCTACACCGATGTCTATGCAGCCATCGAGAAAGTTCCTCATCTGCAGGTCCTCCTTGACATGATGTTGAACACGCTTGGTTATGCTGAATTCATGGCCATCAAGCACGGTGACGAGATGAAGGCCCTGTTCTGGCAACGCGCACGTGCAGAAGTCTCGCTTCACGCCAACACCTTCGTTCGAGCCATGCCGGCTTCAAAATCCGCTGAAGGAGGTGAGGCTTGATGACTGAACCAGTCCGAATGGTCAACTCTCGAGGAACACTCGAATCACTTCGACACATTGGAATTACCCTTGAAGAAGGCATCACTGAACTTGTCGACAACGCAGTTGACGCAGGTGCGAACAACATCGGCATCTCGCTTCACACCGGTGGAATTTCGGGTGAGCGAACGCTGGTGATCGCTGATGACGGCGTTGGGATCCCAGAATCGATTCCTGGCAAAGACCTCACCAGCACTGTTCAGCATGTTCTGCGCTTTGGTGGTAAAATACCACACCACGGCCGAGCTATCCCCATTGGAAAGTACGGCTTTGGTCTGTCGCAAACGGCTGCAGGATTATCGCTACGAACGGATGTTTCCTCAAAGGTTGAAGGTGGAAAATGGCGCACTTGTTCCTATGATTTGGAACAACTACGAACCACTCGCGGCTATCTTCCACCCGAACAATCGCAAGGACCGAACACAACGCTTGTCCACGAACGCTATCACAATCCTGCATCAGGAACTGTGGTTTGCCTTCACCTCAAAAGTGACCTTGAAGTTGGTGAGTTTGACGATTCATTTGTTGAGCGCATGCACGCCAAACTTGGCCGCATCTATCGAACATCGATTGCCTCTGGCTTGACCATCCATATCGATGTTGATGGCAAGAACGACTCAGAGGTCAATGTGCGTGATCCCCTGGCTCAACTTCCAAACGCTGTTGAGACACTGATGTACGGAAAGCAAGAATTGTACGCTGATGAGGTGCTCACTTTTGACGGTCAAGACATGAATAAATTTCCCGTGATTGAAGACCCCATCACTGGTGCTCCAGCTCAAATCCAAGTCCGCATGGTGCTCTATGATGTAGAAAGCGTTTCAGAGACGCTGCTTGATGAAGCGAACAAGGATGCCAAAAAGCCAGTCACGAAAGTCAAAGGGTTGCTTGGTCGATATGGTTTCAATCCTAAGAATCAAGGATTCAGCGTAGTGCGTTCAGGCCGAGAAATCAAGAATGGGCAAACGCTTGGCATGTTCACCAAAGCACATGACTTGAATTATTTCAAAGGGGAAGTTCAGTTCCCTGCGGCTTTGGACCATCTGTTCAACGTGCAAGTCATCAAGGGTCGCTACACCATTGAGAAGCGACTTCGAGATGTGCTTGAGGGACGGTATAAATCGACCATCGCCCAAATGAAAAAGAAGACCGATAAACAGCGTGCAGCACGAAATGCTCGACCTCGTCCTTCGGTTCTTCCACGGGCTGAATCACGAACACAAGGCATGCGGAAGACGATTCAACGCAGAACCATCAGTCCAGCGCTCCGTCAACGCAAGTTGGAAGAATTGGCCAAGAAGAAGAAGAGCATCATCGCAGAAGTCGTCGCTTCTGAAGATGCTAAGGTCAAGAAAGCACAGATTGCTCTTCAAGAAGCGAGCGACCGTGGCGATGTTCAACAGGCGAAGGTGCTTAAAGCCAAAATGGAAACCATTGAACACAATGCAAAGAAAGCCAAGGATGATGTTCGACGCCGATTCGAAAACGAGGCGTTCATGCGCAAACATGTGCGACCGCTCGCCAATGGCGACTTGTACACTATCGAGGATTACGACGATGAAATCTTTGTCATCATCAACAGCGAGTCGGATTTCTTCCGTTCAATGTACTCCCGTGCAGCACAACATGGAGATGAGCAGGATTTGCTCGACTTGATGATCTTCGCTATTGCATACGCAGAAGCAGACCGTTCGAACAGTGAAGAAATGGACCAGTTCTGGCAACAGACCCGAAGCACCGTCTCTTCGCTGTCGCACATCTTTGTTTCAATGCTGAACCATGTCGACCCTGTTGACGAGACACCTGCAAGTCAAGATGAGGCTGAAGAAGTGGAAGAAGAACCAGAATCTCACGTTCAACTCTCGCTAACTGACTCCTTTGGGGGAAGCCCCTGATGCCGTTCACAGAGGCTCAACAACAAGCCATCGACCACCGAGACGGTCACTTGCAAATCATTGCATGTGCTGGTTCTGGAAAGACACAGGTGCTCGTTGAACGCATTCTTGGACTACTTCGAGAAGGCCATCCTCCAAGCAGCATTGTGGCGTTTACCTTCACCGAGAAAGCAGCTGCAGAACTGCATGACCGCGTTCGTCAAGCGATCAAGCAATCCAGTATGTCCGTTCAAGGACTTGTGGAGATGTACATCGGTACCATTCACGGCTGGTGCCTCGAGTTCATGCAGACGCACCTCAATCAGTTCCTCAAGTACCGAGTGATGAATGAAGTGCAAACCAAGTTGTTGATTCAACGCAACTCCAACAAGTCTGGCCTCACCTCGATGTCCTATCTCTCCGGTCAAGACCTCAAACGAGGGAAATGGGATGTTCGCAATTATCATGCCATGCTCAACATTCTTCGAGAAGACCAATTGAATTGGGACCAAGTTCCGCACGAAGCGCTCGAAGCGTTGGACATGTATCGTGAACTCCTGGATTACCATGCGGCTTTCGATTACAGTGAACTCTTGAGTCGAGTTGTTGACGGGCTTCAAAGCGGACAGAATGAATGGACTGCAGCCAAGGATGTTCTTCGAGAACGCATCAAGCACGTGATGGTTGACGAGTATCAAGATGTCAATCCAGTGCAAGAGAAACTGGTCGGAATCTTTGCCTCATGCGGGGCAAACATCACTGTTGTCGGTGATGATGACCAGACCATCTACCAGTGGCGAGGCTCAGCGGTCAACAACATCCTGACCTTTGCTCAACGGTATCCAGATGTGACAACGGTGAACGTGACAACGAATTTCCGTTCCACACCAGCCATCGTCAGTCTTGCTGAACACGTTGCTCAACTCAACGAGAACCGTCTTCCGAAGGCGTTCCTTTCTGGCAGCCATCTTGAGTATGAAGAAGGGGACATCATGTCATTGCAGTTTGACACTGCGGAAGAACAAGCGGAGTACATCGCAGATCGAATCGAGCGTTACGTCGGCCATCCATTCCAAGATTCTCCCGATGAACCACTTCGAGGCCTTGCGTATTCCGACATGGCCATTCTGTTGCGCAGTGTTCGCAAGGATGCTGGGCCACTGATGGACGCCCTTCGGGATCGTGAAATCCCCTTCATCGTTCGCGGCGTGCAACAACTCTTCGAACAGCCTGAAGTTGAAGCTGCTCGATGCATTTTCCTTTACATCGCTGGAGAACTTAGCACCCAATTCCTCAAAGATATCTGGATGGAAGCAGATGTTGGTGTCACTGAAAAGAACGTTGAGAAGGCCATTCAGGCGCTTCCAGACATGTTTGACGAAGGTGAAATGTGGAAATGGCGCGGCCTTCAGGAGGTCTACCTCAACTTCCTCAAGAACATCGGTTTGATCGAAGACAACATTCCCGACCCGGGTGAAGTTGGAACCGGTGCTACCGTGTACTACAACCTCGGAATGTTCAGTGAAGTTATCTCGGATTTCGAAACCATCCACTTCACTTCAAAGCCAGATGGCAAGTACAAAACCTTCGCTTACTGGGTCGAAAATGATGCACCAGATTACTACGATGAAGGAGGGCTCGGTGGCAACTTCCACACCCCAAATGCGGTTGTTATCACCACTGTTCACCAGTCCAAAGGATTGCAGTGGCCAGCCGTCTTTGTCCCTTCATTGCAACGAAACCGTTTCCCTGCCAAGAAGCAAGGCGGTCGAACCGTATGGCACATCATTCCCGAATCATCGGTTGATGATTTCGAACGCTATGTCACCAACATCGATGATGAACGTCGCCTGTTCTATGTGGCGCTCACACGAGCGAAGAAGTTCCTCTATTGCACGTTTGGACCAGGTGAAAGCCGCCTCTATCAGCAACCATCGGTGTTCCTCGATGAGATCCATCACCTTGCTCAAGTTTGTTTGGAAGAACCACCCCGTGAGTGGCCTGAATCATTGCCTTCAGTCTCGAAGGTTGAAGTCCCAACCGTGCGGCTTTCGTTCTCGGAATGGAAGTACTTCTCACAGTGCCCCTACATGTTCAAACTGCGGTTCCTCTATGGATTCAACGAACCTCTTGCAGAAGCGTTGGGCTATGGAAAATCACTGCACGATGCGCTGGCTGAGATTCATCGGCTCGCCATCAACGGTGAAACGGTCAAGCCAAGTGATCTCGGGCGTATTCTCGACAAACACTTGCATCTTCCCTATGCCTACACTGGCCTGAAAGATACCCTGGGCGATGCAGCACTCGCTGCTCTCCATCGCTACACAACGCTCCATGCCACGAACCTCACTGAGGCAACTCACTCAGAACAAACGGTGGAGTTCTCTCCGCAAGATGGACTTCTCGTGCACGGCCGTATTGACCTCATTTCGATGAAGGATACCGGCATTGTGCGTCTTATTGATTTCAAATCCAGCAACCGAGCGCAAACTGAAGACATCACTGAGGCTCAACTCAATGTGTATGCAGCGGGCTATGAAGACCTCATGGGCCAGTTGCCGGATATCATCGAAGTGTGTAACCTCGACCCGAAAGGGAAAGCAGTTCAAACTCCGGTGGAACGAGCCAATGTCGATGCAACCATCGAGCAAGTGAACGTTGCAGCAACTTCGATTCGCAGTAATGAATTCCCTCGGGTTGACTTCGAGAGTGGAGCCTGTGGCACATGTGGAATGCGTGGAATATGTCGCAAGACAGCTTGATTATCGCACTTCAAATGGAAATCATGTAAACAATTAATCGGCACTGTATTCGGAGAAGTCAAATTCTTCTCCACTGAGGCATTTGTCAAATTCGGAAAGCCACCAGTATACATCACCTATGTCCCTTCGTTCTATTTTACGTTGTACGATGGCTTGGTCCTCAGCTTCCTTACACTCCCTTAAGTGATCAAAAAAAGGACCACAATTCGTTGCTTGAAGTTTGTTGATGAAAGGCTGCATTTCTTTTTCAGTTTCTCTTAGAAACCGTTCTTGACTTTCTGCCGTATTATAACTTTCACCCCAATTAACCATGTACGGAATGAAGTGATTTTCCCAAAAATCAATGAAGTTTTGACAACAGTTAGAGGCATCTGCGTCTTTACAGAGAACAATTTCCAAAGGCTCCTCAAGTTGAGAAAAATCCTCCATTATTTGCAGAAGAGTTCCACCAGAGGGTATTCTCTGTCCTGAAAATTCGGATACAATCTCTGCAAGAGAACGCGCGTTGCACATGACGCTTACTTGAATAGCGAGTATTTCATGTTTTTTGGACCTTACCAAAACCGTTCACAACCCATCTTACTCAAGGGCCCTTCTCTGCAAAGTGATATAAGAAATGATAGAATGGACCGAATATGAAAAGAACAGTTTCGTGGGTTAGCGATATGTTTTACAGCACTAAAACTAACGAATCCGTTGGAAGGTTCGATACTGAGGATAGTAAGGAATTAGAGAATATGAGTTTTCCTGATTGGCTAATCTATATTTTGGGCGATGGATGGAGATTAGAACGCATATGTAAACATACTCCAGAAACCTGGAATAATGTCACATGGGGCGGATATGCATTCGACGATGAAGATAAAATTCAAGGTTATATGTGTGTCTTAACTTCCGTTGATTGAGTGGAACTCTAGAAAATACTCAATGGGTGAATGCGCATACCCACTGATTCGCTTTGGCCCAATCAGAGGGATCGCAGTTGGTCGAATCAAACGCTACATTTGCTAAGCTGGCGACTACAAACGTATGCAGGAGAGTGGCTTCATGAACTCAATTTAACGCTTAAGATGCAATTTTTTCTCTTTCGGTGTGGAACTTGGCTGAGTAGTCTCTTGCTCTTCTTCTTCGAAGACATACATCCGTTTGATGATGGTCACCCAACGGAATGTGCGCTTGAGAACATGTTTGATTGAGACTGGAAGCTTGACGATGGGCTCTTTTCCATTTTGTACAGTAAGATGTTCCCGTTCAATTTTCACATAGACATCCCCCTCATTGGTCACAATGACCTCATCGTTTGGGCTGAGGTATCCCCACGCTTGTCGAGAACCGTTCAATCCTCTGAAGTCCAACCGGTCCCAATCCGGCTCGGGTGGCTGCGGGCCAACTCTACGCATCAGCCCCACCCCCAGTCTCTTGCGCCCTTCTTTCGATTGCATTTTCGACATCCTAGGCAAATGTTGTTCGGGTCCTTTGACGACCCACCTTTCACCCATGACTTTCGATGATCAAACTCCAACAAAGTAGGGTCACTCTCGAAGCAATAGACGCACCGTCCACCGTCACGTTGCACGACGATGACTTTGACCCATTGGGGGATGTAACGGTTATCTTGAACCTGAATGGAAGGCTCAGTTGTGATTAGACTCGGCGTGAGTGAGGCCAACACATCCTGTATCTTCGGAGTCTTGTAACGAATCGTCCGACTCTTGCTGATGAAATCGGCATGAGTGACTTGACGAGATGAGATCCAGACATGAGTTTTGTAGAGCCAAACGAACCAGTCTCTGCTGGTTTGGTTGAACATTCCAATGAGGTACGGGGACTCAATGCTCTCAATCAACATGCTCTTCCATTTCACAATGGCAATGACTGTTGAGAAGAAGGAGTTGAGGTCAAAGAAGCCGAGCAGTTCGCCTTCAATGAAGCTCCACTGCTTTGTTGGAACCCGTCTCAATTTCACGACATCACCTCCTTCAGAGTGATGAGGATGGATTTGGCGTGGCGAGTTTGTCCGCGCTCAATCTCTTCCAATGCTGCTGAAATGATGCATCTTAGGTTGGCGACATTGTCATGCCCTGTCCCCAGTTCAAGTCTGGGAGCGGGGACCACTTCTGTAGACATCAGATTTT
>Ga0209603_1002455_pt1 | contig 17127 bp, 20 predicted proteins | sample COGITO_mtgs_1206_FD_184812 | JGI IMG/M metagenome (GOLD analysis project Ga0209603, IMG submission 184812) | Pelagic marine microbial communities from North Sea - COGITO_mtgs_120607 (SPAdes) (version 2) | ecosystem: Environmental > Aquatic > Marine > Epipelagic ... | reverse complement strand
GGTTTTGCTGCACTTTTTGCAGTAAGCTAAAACAGTTTTAAAGCTGCAATGGTTGGTTGCAGCTTTATTTTAAGTATTGATTAAACCATAAAATTATAAAATGGAAAAATTATTAGGAGAATTTTCTTTAGGGCTCTTTTTCTGGCAAACATTCTTGTTTGTAGCACTATTATTATTACTCAAAAAATTTGCCTGGAAGCCCATTTTAGATGCGGTTAACGAACGCGAAACATCAATCAAAGATTCTTTGAGCGCTGCTAAAAAAGCACGTCGTGATATGGAAGCGGTTCAAGCAGATAATAAACGAATACTAAAAGAAGCTCGTGCAGAACGCGACGCCCTTTTAGCAGAAGCAAAGACAGCAAGTGTTCAAATCGTGAATCAAGCGAAAGAAGATGCTAAAGCTGCTGCAGATAAAATTACAGCTCAGGCGCAGGAAACTATTCAAAATGAAAAGATAGCTGCAATCAATGAGTTAAAAGGTCAAGTAGCTTCTTTGTCTATTGATATTGCAGAAAAAGTACTACAAACTGAATTGAAAGATAAAACAACTCAAGAACAATTGGTAACCCAATTGGTTAAAGAAATTGCTGTAAAATAATTCCATGAAAAATAACCGTGCCGCACTTCGTTACGCAAAAGCAGCTTTAAGTATTGCACTTGATCAAGGCACAGCCGATGCATTTGAGCAAGATATGAGAGGCATTGTCGAGGTTTGTTCTGCAAACAAAGATTTCATTGCCTTCTTGGAAAACCCTATTCTTTCTACTGAAATCAAAAAAGAAACAGTTGCAAAGGTGTTTACTTCACTCTCTGAGGGCAGCAAACGCCTAATTGATTTGTTAGCAACAAACAACCGAATCAATTTATTGGATCAGGTTGCAGAGCAATTCATAGCAATATATCAAGTTCAACAAGGGAAACAAACAGTACGTGTTACTACTGCAGTTCCTTTGACAGCAACTTTAGAAGAAACCATATTAAGTAAAGCTAAAGAGTTGTCTTCAGCCAAACTTACCCTAAGCAGTGTAGTAGATCCATCCATTATTGGAGGGTTTATTTTACGCATAGGAGATTTACAATACAATGCAAGTGTAGTTCAGAAATTAGACACACTTAAAAGAGAATTGACACAAACTAATTATAGCGCTTAAATAGATACTATGGCAGCAATTAAACCCGCTGAAGTTTCAGCAATTTTAAAAAACCAACTCGCAGGATTTGAAGCAGCAGCTTCATTAGACGAAGTTGGAACCGTTCTTCAAGTAGGAGATGGAATCGCACGTGTATACGGACTTTCTAATGCTCAATATGGAGAATTAGTTCGTTTTGATTCTGGATTAGAAGGAATGGTTTTGAACCTTGAAGAAGATAATGTAGGAGTAGTGCTTTTAGGCCCTTCTAAAGAAATTTCTGAAGGAGATACCGTGAAGCGTACCGAGCGTATTGCTTCGATCAAGGTTGGAGAAAGTATTGTTGGCCGTGTGGTTGACACGCTTGGAAATCCAATTGATGGAAAGGGAGCTCTTGAAGGTGAATTATATGAAATGCCCCTAGAGCGTAAAGCACCAGGAGTAATTTATCGTCAGCCAGTAAACGAACCAATGCAAACGGGAATCAAGTCTATTGACGCGATGATCCCTGTAGGTAGAGGACAACGTGAATTGGTGATTGGTGACCGTCAGACTGGTAAAACTACCGTTTGTATTGACACCATTTTGAATCAAAAAGAATTTTACGATGCAGGAGAACCTGTATATTGTATTTATGTAGCGATTGGGCAAAAAGCTTCTACCGTTGCAGGAATTGCAAAAGTATTAGAAGATAAAGGAGCATTAGCATACACTACAATAGTAGCTGCAAATGCATCTGATCCAGCACCAATGCAAGTATACGCACCTTTCGCAGGAGCAGCTATTGGAGAGTTTTTCAGAGACACTGGTAGACCCGCTTTGATTGTTTTTGATGATTTATCAAAACAAGCCGTTGCTTATCGTGAAGTATCGTTATTGTTACGTCGCCCACCGGGACGTGAAGCGTATCCTGGAGATGTATTTTATCTTCACTCCCGTTTATTAGAACGTGCAGCAAAAGTTATTGCTGATGATGATATCGCAAAAGGAATGAATGACTTGCCTGATTCCTTAAAAAGTATTGTAAAAGGAGGAGGTTCACTAACCGCACTCCCTATTATTGAAACACAAGCAGGAGATGTTTCTGCTTATATTCCAACCAATGTAATTTCTATTACGGATGGACAAATCTTCTTAGAGTCAGATTTATTTAACTCGGGTGTTCGTCCAGCAATTAACGTAGGGATTTCAGTATCTCGAGTTGGAGGTTCAGCACAGATTAAACCAATGAAAAAAGTTTCAGGTACATTGAAACTAGATCAAGCACAGTTCCGTGAATTGGAAGCCTTTGCTAAGTTTGGATCTGACCTAGATGCTGCAACTTTAAACGTAATTGAAAAAGGACGTCGTAATGTTGAGATCTTGAAACAAGCTCAAAACGATCCTTTTACAGTAGAAGATCAAACGGCGATTATCTATGCAGGCTCTAAAAACATGTTGCGATCGGTACCCGTAGACCAAGTAAAAGCTTTTGAAAAAATCTATATCGAAGTATTGAACAGCAAGCACCGTGGCGTTTTAGACACAATCAAAGCTGGAAAATTAACAGATGAGGTTTTAGATACTCTAAACAGTGTTGCAAAAGAAGTAGCAGCTCAATTCGAATAAACGACCACCAGTATGGCCAATTTAAAAGAGATACGTAATAGGATTGCATCGGTTTCATCGACCATGCAAATCACTTCTGCCATGAAAATGGTATCTGCAGCAAAGCTCAAAAAAGCTCAAGATGCAATTACGGCGATGCGACCTTATTCGGATAAACTCACAGAGTTGATCCAGAACCTAAGCGGATCTATCGATGGGGATACTCAAAACCAATTTACAGAACAACGTCCGGTTCAAAACGTTTTAATCATTGTGATTACGTCTAACCGGGGTCTTTGCGGAGGATTCAATTCAAATATTGTAAAAGAAGTTTCTAAGAAAATCAAGACAGAGTACGCGAACAAAAACGTAAATCTAATTACCCTTGGTAAAAAAGGAAATGATATTTTACAAAAGTCCTTTACTGTAGCGAATAACAATAATGAAATCTTCGATGAACTAACTTTCTCGAATGCAAGCGACATCGTAGATGCATTTATGGAAGCCTTTACAGACAAGCAGTATGATACGATTGAAGTGGTCTATAACCGCTTTAAAAACGCCGCTACGCAGATTGTAACCACAGAAACACTACTGCCTATTGTTTCTGTGTCAGACGATGAAGTAACTTCAGATACGGATTATATTTTTGAGCCTACCCAAGAAGACATCGTAAACGAATTATTACCAAAAAGTATAAAAATGCAATTATTCAAAGCCCTGCGTGACTCTTTTGCGAGTGAACACGGAGCACGAATGACAGCAATGCACAAAGCAACCGATAACGCAACTGAATTGAGAGATCAGCTCAAGCTGACCTATAACCAAGCGCGTCAAGCATCGATTACCAATGAAATCCTAGAAATCGTTGGAGGAGCAGAAGCCCTGAATTCCTAATTTTTTTAGAGTAACATTTTGAATCAACCCCTCTTTTGAGGGGTTTTTTTATGCTCAGGTTTGACCCGAAATCCACAGAACACACTAAATTTTCCTATGATTTCTTGGTGGAACTTGCTCCTTCTCCCTTTGAATAAATGTTAAAAAACTGCAAAAATAGTTACTTAACTATAAAAACAGTTTACATTTGAGTAGTTCAAAAACAGACACATGAAGAAATTAACCAACAAAGAAGAAGAGCTTTTAAAGATCCTCTGGCGTTTAGAAAAAGCATTTGTCAAAGAAATTCAAGCAGAATTTAAGACAGAACCGCCTCATTACAACACCCTTTCTACACTTGTTCGTAACCTCGAAGACAAAGGCTATGTCACCCATAAGGCCTACGGAAACACCCACCAATACGCTCCTTTGATTTCTAAAGAAGATTACCGCAGTCGTTTTATCAACAGCACGCTGGACGACTACTTTAGCAGTTCCTACAAAAGCCTAGTAACCGCTTTTGTTCAAGAAGAAAAAATAAGTGTCGATGAATTAAAAGAAATTATCACACACATAGAAAATCAAAAATAATGGAAGCCCTACTCCAATATCTTATCAAAAGTGCCGCTGTTTTAGCCTTGTTTTTTATATGCTTTAAAACATTGCTCAGTAACGAAACCTTTTTTACCACCAAAAGAGTTTATCTCCTTGTCGGTGTGCTCAGCTGTTTTCTCCTTCCTTTTGTGGTGATCACAAACTACGTAACGATAGACCCTATACCTTTAGATTGGAATAATCTTCCTCTTGTTTCTCAAACTCCACAAACAACAAACCTTACAACTTGGGATTGGAAAACAACTCTGTTTCAAACCTACAGTATTGGAGTTCTGATAATGGTCATTCGACTACTATATCAAGGCTATTCTGTTGGTCGCATAATCCATTCTGGAATCAAACATCGAGAAGCAGGTTTTACTCACGTGCAAGTGGATCAAAAGGTTTTACCTTTTTCGTTTTTCAATTATATCGTTTACAATCCACGTTTGCATGCCGCGACTGATCTCGACACCATCCTAAAACACGAAAAAGAACACTGTAAGCAAAGACATAGTTTGGATGTAATTGCAGTTCAGCTTTTTTTAATCTTTCAGTGGTTCAATCCTTTTGCATGGTTGTACCAAAAAGAAGTAGCTCAAAACATAGAATATGCTGCCGATGAAGCAACGCTTCTTGAGTTCATTCCAAAAAAGAATACCAGTACATACTCTTAGATCTTGCCGTTGGAAGACAAAACCTAGCCATCACCAACCCCTTTTATAATTCATTAATTAAAAACCGAATCTTTATGTTAAACAAGAAAAAATCTACATCAAAAAATCTTTGGAAAATTCTTCCAATTGTACCCATAACAGTTCTGTTTGTTTTCACTTTCAATACTCAAACCATAGCCCAAGTAAAACAAACTAAGATTGAACAGAAAACCAATGTTATTGTCGCTGAAATCAATGAAAACAGTACCGATGCTTCGCTAGAAAAAAAGGTTCAATTTTTTAAAGAAAAAGCAATTGAATTAGACTTTAAACGTATAAAACGGAATCGAGCAGGTGAGATTATAAGCATCAGAGCAAGCTACGAAAACGGAACAGGGTCAAAAGGTCAATATGCTGTCAACGGAACCGATCCTATAAGCCCGTTCAACTTTGGTATTGAGCTTGATGGTGATGAAATTATTCGAGTTGACTTCCAAGGCAATGCACCAGTCCCACCAGCTCCTCCGACACCCCCAACATATAAGAAAGTAAAACAGAAACATAAAACAGTAAAACACAGTAAAGCGCCGAAGGCCCCAAAAGCAAATATCAAAGTAAAGGCTAATATTGTTGTAGATGGTGACGATGAAGATGTTCATACCACAACCATTCATATCGATGGTGACAACGATTGGGATACCCTAATTGAAGGCATGGATTTGAAAGGAGAAATTAATTTTGACTTTGAAGAACTGGTAACTAATCTAGCAGAAATGGGAGATTCTTTAGAATTAAAATTCAAAGACTTGGACATCGAAGGTCTGGCAGAATCGTTAGAAATTAATCTCGATTCTATCATTTCGAATTCTATTGTTGTTACCGACTTCCACATTGACGATGATAACCTTCAAAAACGTAAAATGAAGCAAAAAAACAAAGGCAAAAACAAACAAGTCTTTGTGTTTAAATCAGATGAGGTTACCGACCCAATAATCATCAAAGACGGAATCGAAATTGAAACTATTGAAGATTTAAGCGGTGACGAAATAGAAAGTATTTCTGTTTTAAAAGCCAAAGAAGCTAACGAAAAGTATGGCTCTAAGGGTGTTCAAGGTGTCATCGAAATCACGGGAAAGAAGAAAGACCAACGCTAAACAATCATTACTACTATTTAAAAACCCTATGCATGTTTATTTTACATAGGGTTTACTGTTTTGAAGACTACACATTTTCTTTACACTGCCGCTTCCATTAATGCTTAGCTTTTTTGTATTTTTATTGAGTATAAAAATGAAAGATGATCACAGTACCTATAATCAACGAAAGCCCCTATGATCTGCCCAGTTTTGCTACAGTAAACTCTGCAGGTGTAGACTTACGTGCAAATTCAGCAAATCCAATTACACTAGGCCCATTAGAACGAACCATTATCGGTACCGGCCTCAAAATGGCTTTACCCGAAGGCTTCGAAGCGCAGGTTCGCCCTCGAAGCGGACTGGCTGCAAAGCATGGACTTAGTGTTCTCAATGCACCTGGAACAATCGATGCCGATTACCGAGGCGAGATCGGGGTTATTTTAGTAAATCTATCGAACGAATCCTTTACAGTTCAACCAGGAGAACGCATAGCGCAATTGGTTATAGCAAAATACGAACAAGTACGTTGGAACCTTCAAGATACACTTGACACCACCGAACGCGGTGCAGGAGGTTTTGGAAGTACCGGAAAAGAATAAAGCAAATGAAAATTATTGTACCCATGGCGGGCCGAGGTTCTCGTCTTCGCCCGCACACTTTAACGATTCCTAAACCGTTGGTTCCTGTTGCAGGAGTTCCAATAGTAGAACAATTAGTCCGTGATATAGCCGGTGTAGTTGACCAACCGATTGAAGAAGTAGCTTTTGTTTTGGGAGACCCTGCATTTTTTGGAGATGAAATTGTAGCACAACTTTTAAAAATAGCTTCCGATATCGGAGCAAAAGGAACGATTTATCGCCAATTAGAACCCTTGGGCACGGGTCACGCAATCATGTGTGCCGCTGCATCCTTGTCGGGTCCTGCAGTGGTTGCTTATGCCGACACCCTTATACGAGCAAAATTTCAACTAGACCCAAATGCCGACAGCATTATTTGGGTCAAAAAAGTAGCACAACCTGAAGCTTATGGTGTAGTTCAATTGAACAGTCAAGGAGCAATTACGGAACTGGTTGAAAAACCAAAAAACTTTGTTTCGCATCTTGCCGTTATTGGGATATATTATTTTAAAGCAATAGAAAAATTGAAAGCCGCCTTACAAACTGTTTTGGACGAAAAACTTACCCATGGAGGCGAGTATCAAATCAACGACGGGATCAAACGCCTTATGACAGCTGGTGCTGTGTTTTTACCGGGAGAAGTTGATGAATGGATGGATTGCGGAAATAAACAAATCACTTTAGAAACAAACTCAAAAATGCTTGGGTTTCTAGAAGCCGAAGGCAAAGAGATGGTTGACTCTTCTGCTGTGCTCGAAAATTCTACTGTAATTCCACCCTGTTATATTGGACCTAATGTTCATCTTAAAAACGTAACCCTAGGACCCGGTGTATCGGTTGGAACTGGAACGGTTATTGAGAACGCTACCATAACCCATAGTTTAATTCAAAATAACAGTAAAATTTCAAACACCAAACTTCATCAGGCCATGATCGGTAATCATGTAACTTTTGATGGTACGTTTACAGAAATTAGTCTGGGTGATTATACCGAAATGATATGAAAAAAAACATAAGCCTTCGTTTTCTTTTTACCCTGTTTGTTATGAGCATGTTTGTATTGAGTTGTAAGTCTGTTGCCGTATTGCCAACAAAAAAACCTTTACCAAAAGTTGACGTTAAGCTTTTAGGAAAGGAAATAGACAAAGCAGCTACACGAATCAAGACGTTTAGAGCTCGTGTAAAGGTAGAATACAAAGACGGCAAGCAACAACATCAATTGAGCCTAAACCTGCGCATGGAGTCCAACAAAACACTTTGGCTGAGCGCTTCCATCTTAGTTCCTATTGCAAAGCTTTTGATCACTCCAACGCGAGTTGGGTTTTATGAAAAATTTCAAAAAACCTACTACGACGGGGATTTGAGTTTTATTAACGAGCAATTAGGAACCACCTTTAGTTTTAGTGATTTACAAAATGTGATGCTTGGAAACCCCATTACGGATATGACATCGGTAGGGTTTGATCGCATTGACCACCCACAATATTATGTTTTGGTTCCTAAAACAGAAAACAACCAATTTCGACCAACCTACTTTTTTGATCCAAATACTTTTCGTTTAAAAGAACAGCGTTTTATAGTTCCAGGATCATCACAATCTTTGAGTATCAAATACCCAAAATCCCAGAAAATGGAAGGTAAAACACTTCCTAAAGAAATTGAAATTTCTGTATTTGATGGGTCTAACTTAGTACAAATCCGAATGGATTTCATTCGCACTGATTTTCCTAAAAACTTGACCGTTCCTTTTACCATTCCAAACGGATATAAAAATTTAAGTCTATAATGAGATTTGCTGCTGGGTTTTCTTTTAAAATTATTGTTGCCCTTTTGGGGTTTTTGGTGTTGGGACCAAACCTATACGCCCAAGATGAACGACAACAAAACCTTGAAAACCAGCGTAAGCGCCTGCAACAAGAGATTAAGCAAATTAATAAACTCCTCTTTTCGAATGAAAAACAGAAAAAATCAGTTTTAACAGAGGTTGAAGATTTAAGTTTAAAGATTGATGTTCGTAGAAGACTGATCCGCGTTACAAACGAACAAGCGAATCGTTTGACTCAGCAAATCAACGTAAATCAACGAACCATCGATCGACAGCGAAAAGAGTTGGAGGCATTAAAAAAGGATTATTCTGAAATGATTCTAAAATCGTATCAAAGCAAGTCGGGACAGAGTCGCATGATGTTTTTGTTCTCTTCCGAAAACTTTTTACAAGCCTACAAACGTTTTCAATACTTAAAACAATATACTAGCTTCAGAAAAAAACAAGGAGAGCTTATTGCAGAAAAAACACAAATCTTACAGCAATTGAACCTTGATTTAATAACTCAAAAACGTAAAAAAGAAGTTTTAGTTCAAGAAAATAAAGAAGCCCAGGATACTTACAAAAGAGAACAGACAAGCCAACAAGCTCTCGTAAAAGCCTTAAAAAAGAAGGAAAGAAGCTTTGTTTCACAAATTAAAAAGAAACAAAAAAAGGCTGCTGAGATAAACAAGGAAATACAACGCCTGATTCGAGCAGCAATAGCCGCTTCAAATAAAGCCGCAGGGAAAAAAGCAAATGCGAAGGTGTTTACATTGACTCCGGAAGATCAATTGATTTCGGATAACATTACTGCAAATAAAGGAAAACTTCCATGGCCAGTTGAACAAGGAGTAGTAATTCAACGTTTTGGAAAACAACCGCACCCAGTAGTTAAAACCGCCATGATTCAGAGCAACGGCGTTACTATTGCGACCCCGAAAAGTTCAGAAGCCCGTGCCGTATTTGAGGGGAAGGTGATGTCTATTATTGGATTTAAAGGAAGCAATCCAACGGTTTTGATTCAACACGGAAATTACATTACAACCTATTCTAACTTGGGGGAAGTGTATGTGATCAAAGGTCAAAAAGTAAAGTCCAAAGAAAAGATCGGAAAAGTGTTTACTAATCCAGAAACGGGCAAAACAGAACTCAAGTTTAGTGTCTTTAAAAACAGCAGCCCTACGAATCCAAAGGGATGGATCTTTAGGATGTAAAAGCTATCTATTCAGCTAAATACCATGCTTCTTCTTCCAATGTATTTACTAAAAAGTAATACAATTGTATCGCTTCTCTTTTAGACTCAAAACGTCCATAAGCTACACGATATAAACCATCTGCACTTTGTTTAGCCATAGTTGCTCCATCAAAGCCATCAACCTTCAATTGATCGATCATTTTAATAGCGTTTGACTCTTCACGGTAGCTTCCAGCAATAACACTGAAATAATTTCCAGAAACTACCTCCACAGAACTTTCGATTACCTCTTCTGAAATAACATTGAGTTCTAGTGTAGCAAGTTCACCAATATCAAAAGATGCTTTTTGTACATTGGTTTTAATTTTTTCTTGAGCAACTTCAGTCGATTTTAAACGCTCGTTAGTCAAGTATTGATTTCCAAAAAAGTAAGATGCACCCAACAAACCAATAGTGAGTACGCCAACGGCTGCATACTTTAAATAAGCTGGTTGTTGTTTTTTCTTTTCAGGAGTAAAAGCTAAAGTCTCTTTCTTTGAATCTTCCATGGGAATTTTTTTTATAATAGTAGTTGCAACTTGTAGGGGTTGTGAATCTATTGTTTTAGAAATGGGCTTTTTGGTAAAAGATGACAATCCAATTGAATTGGTATCAAAATTTGCTTTATTGTAGGGTTGAAATCCTATTTTTTGCTCGGAGTTGAAACGTAACTCTCCAATACCTTTTAGAATGACGAGCTGTCCTGTTTTTAGTTTTTTACTCCAATTGTCTGCTTCTTGTTGTATCTCTTGAAGTGCATTTTCGTATGAAATGGACTTCCGTTGTGCAATATAGTTTGCTAAAAGACCATCGTTATGAGTTAACAAACCGTTAAACGATAATTCTTTGCCAGGAGGGAAAAAGATCCCCTGTTCTCGGTCAATACGGATAGCAACAGGCTGTGTCAAAAAAGCACCCAACTGCGGGATGATCACACATTCGTATTGATATAGAAGTTCTTTTATATATTGTACCAAATTCATATTCAAATGTAATAAATTTAAAAATCCTTTCGACAATTTTTTTATTTTGTTGAAAAACCCCCTAAATCAGTTCCTATCTCATGAAGCTAACGTCAATTCAAGCCGCTTTATTGTTGCAGAAGTTGCCCTGTATTGGAGACATCACCGCAAAAAAACTAGTTGACCACTTTGGAAGTGCTCAAGCCGTATTCAACGAAAAGAAAATTAATTTACTCAATATTAAAGGAATAGGTGCATTTCATTTGCAAGGATTTGATCAATTTGAACGCTATTTGCCCGCAGTAATTGAAGAGGAAAAAATTTTTAAAAAAAGAGCAAATAATTTCGCTGCTGTATCCTTCTCCCGATTATCCCAAAGCATTAGGGTTTTGTTTTAACGCTCCTTTAGTCTTGTTTCAGAAATGAGGAGCTTCTTGGAAAAACGAACGAATCTTGAGTATTGTAGGCACGCGAAACCCAACGTCTAGGGGAGTAGATTTTTGTAAATAGTTGATCGAAGATCTTGCTGAATACAATCTGCTGATTGTTTCGGGTTTTGCTCGGGGCATTGATATTGCAGCATATAAAGCAGCTTTGGATAATGGATTAGAAACAGTTGCCTGCTTAGGACACGGATTGAACCAAATATATCCAACAGACCACAAAATTCATGTCGAATCTGTTTGTAATCAAGGAGCTATTCTTACCGAATTTTGGAGCAATTCATCTTTCGAAAAATCCAATTTTTTAAAGAGAAACCGAATCATTGCTGGAGTAGCGTATGCAACCCTAGTAATCGAATCGAAAGCAAAGGGGGGCAGTTTGGTTACTGCAGAACACGCGCATCATTACGGAAGGGATGTTTTTGCGGTTCCAGGAAGGGTTAGCGATATGCAGAGCGCTGGCTGTCTGAACTTAATTCGATCCGATAAAGTACGCATGATTACATCTGCTGCAGATGTCTCATTTTGGATGGGTTGGGAATCCAATCCAAAACCCAAAACTGTTCAAAAAGAACTATTCATTAGCATGACCGAAGAGGAAGAATTACTGTTCAATTTATTAGAAACGAAAACAAGTTTAGACGCGTTGGCATTAGAAGCTAAACTTCCAATAAGTAAAGTCGCTGCAATATTATTTTAATTGGAAATGAAAGGTTGTGTTCGCCCTATGGCTGGAAAACAATTTGAACGCGCTTAGTATCCTATTTTAGAACGTACACGCATCATAACATCCGTAGCAATAATTTTTGCTTTCTCAGCTCCTTTTGTAAGCGCAATAGTAACTTCTGCTGGGTTATTTTGGTAGTAGTCAAACTTTGTTCTTGCCTCAGCAAAAGAGTCGAGAATCAGTTCAAACAACGCTTGTTTTGCATGGCCATAGCCCATCCCTCCCGCACAATATAGTGTGCGTAAATCGGATATTTGCTGTTCAGTACCTAATAAAGAGTAGAGTGCAAACACATTACAAGTATCAGGATCTTTGGGGTCTTCTAAAGGTGTTGAATCTGTTTGTATCCCCATGATTTGTTTTCTCAATTTTTTTTCTGGAAGAAAAACATTGATTGTATTGTTTTTGGATTTACTCATTTTCTGCCCATCAGTACCGGGGATAATTTGAGCATCTTTTTGTATTTGTGCTTTGGGAAGAACAAAAGTTTCTCCTTGTTGGTTATTGAAACGAGCGGCAACGTCTCGGGTCATTTCAAGATGTTGTAATTGATCTTTTCCAACAGGAACAATTTCTGCATCGTATAGCAAAATATCTGCAGCCATAAGCATGGGGTAACTAAAAAGGCCAGCATTTACATCAGACAAATGATCTGTTTTATCTTTAAAAGAATGCGCTAAAGTAAGTCGTTGGTAGGGAAAGAAACAGTTCAAATACCAACTCAATTCGGTAACCTGACTTACATCACTTTGTTTATAAAAAACGGTTTTATCGGTATCCAAACCACAAGCCAACCAGGCAGCTGCGGTATTGAAAGTATGCTCTCGCAGTAGGTCTCCATCTTTGATTTGAGTCAAAGAATGTAAATCTGCGATAAAAAGAAAAGACTCATTTTCGGGTTGATCTGCCATTGCAATTGCAGGAAGAACAGCGCCTAAAAGATTACCTAAATGCGGGGTTCCGGTGCTTTGCACACCCGTAAGAATTCTAGCCATACCAATTATTATTTGGGCAAAGGTACTTTTTTCAACGCAAAAATTGAGGCGGTATGGCTAGGAAAACTAAACTTATTGACCTTCTTCTTTTTTAACTTCGTTCTTGATGTACAAGGAAGAAAGAATGAGGCCAATTCCGGCGAATAACATTACGCCAACAAAATATCCAGTTTCTTCTTCTACAAATAAACCCCAGTTTTCGGCCATACTACCAAATGTCAATCCGATTGCAGCTCCTATAATAAGAGCGCCAAACTTGATTCCTCCATAGGGCGTGGGTTTTTTCATTGGAATTTCCATTCCTTTTTCAATCATTTGAGTTTTTCTTCGATGATCACTTACAAGAGCTACAATGACAATTGCAATTCAACCGATTACTGAAAAGATGGGGATCATAAGAGCTAAGGTTCCTTCATTCATAAGATGTATTTTTTAGGTTATTTGCTCTTAAGACCGAGTGTTTCAATAAAAGGTTACACTTTTCTGTAACTTTTTTGATTCAACGGACGTCTTATAAGAAACCAAATCTGCCTATGGAACTTTCTGAATCGATCATCGACCGATTACAGCACGGAGGAAAACAATTGTTTGGACAACTCATTGAGATGTATCAAGACCGAGTCTATGGGTTGTCGTTTTAGTTGATGAAAAACGAAGATGATGCCAACGAAGTGGCACAGAATACGTTTATAAAGATTTATAAAAAAATGAAGTTATACAAAGGTACTTCAAAGTTTTCAGTATGGATTTACCGCATTACTTACAACGAAGCAATGACCCAGCTGAAGCGGAAAAAGAGGTGGGTATTCGGGTTTTTTGATCACGAAAAAAATGAAGAAACGGCTCCTCCAGAAGTTTTGGATCAGTTGAATCAAGAAGAATAGCGCAATCAAGTTTAATGGGCTTTGTCGCAGCTTAAAAGTTCAGAACGCTTGGTGATGAATTTGTTTTATATGGAGGAACTTTCTTATGAAGAAATAACAGCAATCACCAACTTGAGTCTAGCAAATGTTAAAGTCAAATTGCACCGATCAAAGAAAAAATTAAAATAGTTACTATCCCAACAAGAATTCGCTCAAAGAGCATAAAAACATACCATGAAAGAACATAATTGGAAATCCCTTCTCGAAACTACAAAAGCCCCTTCTGGGTTTAAGAATGATATTTTAAATAAAATCGAAAAACTTCCTGTGAATCAAAGTCATACAAGATCAATAGGAATATCGTTGCATATGATCATCGGAATATTTTTTGTAATATTTACGATACTAAGCTTGGAGCCTTTTTTGCCTGAATTAAATGAGTTGGATATTTTCGGTGGTGTCAAATCCTCTTTTTTGAAAGTAAAAACAGTGTATATGATTTTAGGGACTCTTGTGTTTTGAGCTCAGTAGACTATTATTTTTCCACAGAGTAAACAGGTTTTGTAAGGTAAAAATTTCATAGTACCCTCTAAAAGCCTATTTTTGATTGATGCTAAAAATAATTCAGAAAATAGCGTTGCTGCTTTGGAGGGTTTGGTTTTATGTCCTAGCAGCAATTCCAATCGTTACCCTTTTCCCTATTTTGTTACTTATTGCAAGTCATAAAAATGGTTATCCAACCTTGTATTGGATCGCCCGAAATATATGGTCACCTTTTATCTTAATCGGTATGGGTTTCTACATTCGCATAAAATTTGCAAAACCACTACCCGAAGGAGCCTCCTATCTTTTGGTTGCAAATCATTCTAGCTATCTCGATCCTTTTGTAATGTTTCGAGTTTCAAAAAACCCTTTTGTTTTTGTTGGAAAAAAAGAATTCATTAAAGTCCCTCTCTTTGGAAGTATATACAAGCGTGCCGCAATTTTAGTTGATCGTAGTAGTTCAAAAAGCCGTTGGGATGTATACGAACGCGCTAATAAAATAATTGCACAGGGAAGAAGTGTTTGTATTTTCCCTGAAGTGAATTATATAGACGATACTATTTTATTAAACCCCTTTAAAAGAGGTGCCTTTAAACTGGCAATAGAACATCAGATTCCGATTGTTCCGATGATCTTTTTGGATTGCAAAAGAAAGTTTCCTTGGTCTCCCGATTTTGGCTTCCCGGGTGAGTTGCGTGTAGAAACGTTTCCAGAAATCACGCCTGTAAAAAGCATGGATGATTTAGTAGAACTGCAAGAAAAAACGCGTGATATAATCTTAAACGGATTAAATTCGGATGTAAAACAACGCAGTCAAAAAGCAGTAATTTTCGAAGAAATAAAAGCACAAAAACTTAAAAATTAAGCAGTATGGATCAGGCTTCAACACTTTTTTTAGCCGTTTCGATCATGATCATCATGGCTGGGATGGGACTAGGACTTACGCTTCAAGACTTTAAACGCGTTGCCGAAAACCCTAAACCGGTCCTTATAGGTCTGTTCAATCAAATTATTTTGTTACCCCTTGTGGGTTTTGGACTTTGCCTAGTTTTTAGGCCAGAACCATTTATAGCCATCGGACTGATGATGTTGGTTGCCTGTCCGGGTGGGACTAGTTCCAACATTATAGCACTTTTAGCCAAAGGAGATTTGCCGCTTTCTATTTCTTTAACGGCAATCAATAGTTTAATAACTATTTTCACGATTCCGTTGATCATTAATTTTTCGTTTGCATATTTTAACAGCGAGGTTGGATCTATACCGCCACCTGCGAAGGATATTTTCATTTCCCTAGTTGCCGTAATTGCCATTCCGCTTACTATTGGTATGTTCCTTAAAAAGAAGGCACCTAATTTTGCCCTTAAAATGGAAGGCCCCGTACGAATCGCATCTTCTCTTTTATTGGCCTTAGTGATCATCACCATCCTTGTGAAAGAATTCGAATTATTTAAACTGCATATTGGTGCTACTCTTTGGATTTTGATTGCTCTGAATGCCATTACAATGACCCTAGGATATTTTGGGTCTCGATGGTTGAATTTAAATTTAAAACAAGCCGTTACAATTGCCATTGAATCAGGAATTCAAAACGGTACCCTAACGATAAGTTTAGCTGTAATTACGCTCGCTAAACCAGAATATGCCATTGTTGCGGCTATATATGGCCCGTTGATGTATCTAATGGCTAGTGTGCCTATTGCCCTTGGTGTTCGAGATTCTAAAAAGTAAGAATACGGTTCAATCCAAGATTGCGTCTTGTTCTAAAGAACCGCAAAAGTATTGTATTTGAAAATAACCATCGAACATAACTTTTACCACGCGTTGAAAATTTTTGTGGGGATCTTTATGGTCAAAGACTAAATCATAGGTGGAAATATATTCACCTTCACATTCCGAAAGATTTTCAACAACTTTTGGATTCTGATGTCTTCCACTCATGATATGCCCTCCTTAACAAAGGTGACGGAATCCTAAAACAGCATGACCAAATTCGTGCCACATCAAGCTGATTCGGAATTCGTTGAAGTCTGAAATAATTTTTTGATTCCAATCTGTTCGTCTCAAACTGATACCTAGTTTATTTGGATCACAGCTCTTAAAAGCATAGCCCATTAATTCTCTACAAGAATCGGGTTCCCATATAAGTTCCATATCGGATCGTGTAATATGACTTAAATCTACTCCATGTCGTGCAGCATCTTTTTTAAAGGCTTCTAAATGGGAATAAGGATCAAAGAGGTCAATAGCACCATAGATAAAATCAGAAAAAATACCTGACTTTAGCTCTCTATATTTTGAAAGTAAAATTTCATTAGTATTACTTTTAAACGGGATACCGTCTGCCCTAGCAACAATAAAACGGCTGTAGCGATTGTCTTCATTTTCGGTTTCTTTGAATCGAATTGTGAATTTAATTTGACCAGAATCCAGTTCTTTGAACGAAACAACTTCACGACTTTCATAGTAATTACTTCCTAAGTCTAACTCTTCAAAATAGGGGAGGGAGTTTAAGGGAGATACTTTACGACTGACACCCCAATAGCCGTTGAGACTATCTATTAGTTGGTAATACGAAGTTGATAGTGGGTCATTTATTACGTAGGGAACTTGATCAAGACTATCAATACTGGAGTTGTGCTTGGCCTTAACTCGATGAAACAGTCCATTTTCCGCTTCTTTAGGAATTATCTTTTTCGTTTTGGAACAAGAGCAGAGGATTAAAGTAAATAATACTGCAAGGACACTTTTTTTATAGAACTGAATTTGGGTAACTATAAAAATAAAAAAACCCGCTACAGAAAGAGCGGGTTTTTGAAACTTTAACAGAAAAGACTATTCTACAGCCTTTAGTGTTTCCATTATTTTTTCTTCTAATTCATCCATTAAATCAGGATTTTCAGTCAAGATTGTTTTTACAGCATCGCGGCCTTGTCCTAGTTTGGTTTCACCATAGC
>Ga0209603_1002454_pt1 | contig 17132 bp, 19 predicted proteins | sample COGITO_mtgs_1206_FD_184812 | JGI IMG/M metagenome (GOLD analysis project Ga0209603, IMG submission 184812) | Pelagic marine microbial communities from North Sea - COGITO_mtgs_120607 (SPAdes) (version 2) | ecosystem: Environmental > Aquatic > Marine > Epipelagic ... | reverse complement strand
AGAGTCAATTTATTCTCAGATTTGTGATGCATATATTATGTCTTACAAAAAATCAAGTGAAGAAGCAAACATAGATAACATAGAATTAGAAGATTTCGATGCATAGTAGATACGCAGAACTCCTCAATGAGGTGAGTAAAGAACATAGTGAAGTGAAAGACGAAAGTCTAAATGATAACGTTCTAATCATAGATGGATTAAATCAATTTATCAGAGTATTTGGGGCAGTCCCTGCGTTGAACGATGATGGTGAACATTGTGGTGGTGTGACAGGATTTCTCTTGTCCACCGCTGCAACCATCAGAAGATTGAAACCTACACGTGTTGTTATCGTGTTTGATGGTAAAGGTGGGTCTAATCGTAGAAAGTCAATGTATAAGGGTTATAAGGAAGGCCGTACCGGTCTGACTAAAATCAATAGATTGGCCGGTTACGAGGATTTGGAGGACCAATCGGAATCAATGAGAAAGCAATTTGCTCGACTCATTGAGTACCTTCAAATCCTACCCATCTCTCTTACCTATATTGATTACGTAGAGGCGGATGATATTATGGCATATCTTGCAAATCACTACTTTAAGAAAAACGTTACAATCATCTCATCAGACAAAGACTTTTTACAATTGGTAAACCACCGAATTAAGGTATGGGCCCCTACTAAGAAGAAAATGTATGATGAAGAGCTTGTAATGAAAGATTATGGTGTTAAACCACAAAATCTTGTATTCTATCGTATGATTGAGGGTGACAAGTCTGATAATATTGAAGGTGTACGTGGTGTAGGTCCCAAGACCATCCTCAACAAAATGACATTCTTAAATGATGAGGTTCTCGAATTGGATACGTTCATCTCCAAAATCAAAACTGAATGTGACGATAAATTATCACAAAAGTTGATAGAAAATGTGACAACCCTTGAGATGAATTACAATCTAATGCAACTTAAAGACCCTGAAATCTCATCTTCAATCAAATCGAAGGTTAGGGAGATTATGGATTTGCAGGAAGCTACATTGGACATTCCTGAATTTAAGAAAATGTTTATGTATGATAAGTTATATACTGCATTCTCAAACGTAGATTCTTGGTTACGTAATTCTTTTAGTCTTTTAGATGGATTTCTAAAAAATCATTCGAATGCATCCTGATTTAAGAACTGAAGTTTGGGATGGTACTATCGAGTATCATACATTTAAAGAAACTGGGTGGTTCGCTATTGGCGGTGTCGAACACCCTATGTTTAAAACGTTTGTATACCGTATCCTAACGGAATCTAAATATATAAATGAATACAAATTATATGTAATTGGTGGTTTATTAGAAGATTGGATGTCGTGGGATATTGACTTTGCTATTACCGGAAAGTATGACCCAAAGAAGATAAAGGAAATATTTGAAGTAATTACTGCTATATCATTTCAGCTAAGATTGTTTGCAGATTGTCACTATCAACATAAGTTATGGCCAATCCACTTATATTCTGAACATGGTGGTTATGAAGAAACCCATGATTGTTGGAGATTAAGTAATAACTTTAAGAATAATGATAATCCACAAGATTTAAGTGGGTTAATATCCGTTGATGGGTTGTATAAGCATACTATACATTACCCATTTCCAAAGCATATAAAGAAACTTGAAGAGGGTCACCAATATAATCCACCACTTTTATTAAATTAAGTTTGGATAGTTCAAAATAAAGTCGTATATTAGTAGGTATATGGAGAAGTTAGGAAGCAAGTTTAGTACATCATTTCAGAATAAGGTAATCTCATCGATTATATCAGATAGGTCGTTCACTCGTCAAATCTATGATATATTGAAGCCAGAGTACTTTGATTCCGAATCTTCTGAGTGGTTAGTTAAAACCACTATGAAATACTTTGATGAGTATCAGACCATGCCGACATTAGATGTCCTTAAAGTGAAGATAAACACTATTGAGAGGGACGTGCTAAAGACATCGGTGGTGGATACTCTTAAATTTGCTTGGAATCACTTAGATAGTGAGGACCTAACATATGTAAAGGAACAAACACTTGACTTTTGTAAGAACCAGTCTATTAAGAACGCAATCTTAGATTCGGTAACACTCTTAGAAGATGGTAAGTATGAGACCATAAAGAAGAACATTGATACTGCAATGAAAGCAGGTCAAGATTCCGACATAGGTCACGATTACAAAGTAATGATAGCTGAGCGATATGAAGATTCAGTTCGTAACGTTGTATCTACTGGATGGGATGTTGTTGATGAGATTACTCAAGGTGGGTTTGGTAAGGGTGAGTTAATCTTATTCGCTGCTCCACCGGGAATTGGTAAGTCGTGGGCTTTGGTGAACATCGGGGCAAACGCTATGAAGAAAGGTAAAACTGTGGCTCATTATACACTCGAATTAAATGAAGGGTATACTGGTCAGAGATATGATGCCGTTCTAAGTGGTGTTGCTGTTGCTAATCTAAAGTACAATATGGAAGATGTTGAGAAAACAGTCCAAAACACGTCAGGTGATTTGATAATCAAACATTATCCTACCAAAACCGCAAGTGTAACCTCACTCAAAGCACATATGGACAAGATGATACTTCAAGGTAAGAAGCCTGATTTAGTTATCGTCGATTACGCTGATTTGTTGAGAGGACCACAAAAAGAAAAGAGACACGAGGAGTTGGAAGAAATCATTGAAGACCTTAGAGGTATGGCGGGTGAATATGAAGTTCCAGTTTTCACAGCATCTCAGATTAATAGAAGTGGTGCAGAGGATGATATTATTACAGGTACTAAGATTGCTGGGTCATTCTCAAAGATGATGACGGCCGATTTCGTGGTATCTCTATCTCGTAAGATTGAAGATAAATTGGCAGGGACTGGTAGATGGCACGTAATTAAGAATCGTTTTGGACCTGATGGTATGACATTCCCATCTAAAGCAAACTTCTCAACTGGTCAAATCCACATATATAATGAGGACTCTATAAATGGTAGACAAACCAAAAAAGATATGAAAAGTGGGGAGAGTTTAGTAAGAAAAGAATTAGCCCAAAAATACAAGGAAATGAGTGGTGATATTGGTTTTTAGAGACTATATATTACCACCCCAATTAACATATTGTCTAATAATTAAAAGAGGAGAACCCTATGGGTCTATTTGATAATCGAATACCATTTAAACCGTTTGAATACCCCGAATACTACACCGAAGGTTGGTTGAAACAAGCTCAAGCATTTTGGTTACATACTGAAATACCAATGCAAGGTGATATTAAGGATTGGAATGAAAATTTGTCAGTCGAAGAAAAGAATTTAGTTGGGAATATCCTTTTAGGATTTGCTCAAACGGAATGTGCTGTATCCGATTATTGGACCACTATGGTTACTAATTGGTTTCCAAAACACGAAATCAAGCAAATGGCAATGATGTTTGGTTCACAAGAAACCATCCACGCTACTGCATACTCATATTTGAATGAGTCACTTGGTTTAGAGGATTTTGATGCATTCTTACACGAACCTGCAACTGCTGAACGTTTTGAGAATCTTGCTGAGGTATCAAATAACTATACCTACGAAGACTTGAAGAACAATTCAGCCGCAAGGGCTGAAGTTGCACGTTCACTCGCAATCTTCTCAGCATTTACTGAGGGAGTAGCACTATACTCTTCATTTGCAGTATTGTACTCATTCCAAATGAGAAACAAGTTGAAAGGGATTGGTCAACAAATGAAGTGGTCGGTGAGAGATGAATCACTACACTCTCGTATGGGATGTCAGTTATTCAAACATATGTGTGAAGAATACCCCGAACTATTGGAAGATTCTAAAGAGTCAATCCAAAAGGCTGCTGGTTTGATTCAAACATTGGAACACAAGTACATCGATAAGATGTTTGAAATGGGTGATTTGGAAAATCTTAAAAAAGAGGACCTAAAGAACTTCATCAATCAGAGACTAAATGAAAAATTAAATGAGTTGGGTTACGAATCTATCTTTGTATATGATGAAGACTCAGCAGCACAATTAGAATGGTTCTACCACTTGACTGGTGGACATACACATACTGACTTCTTTGCTCTAAGACCTACTGATTATAGTAAGGCTAATGAAGGTGAAGATTGGGATGATATATTTTAAGAAGTTATGAAGAATTACGGAGAAGAATTAGGTTGGGAACTCGGAGTAGACTTCCCAACGTGGGGAAATACTGAAATTTACGTTAAGACCATCTCAAAGGGTTACCTATTAGCAGGTGAAAAACCAAAGGATGCTTATTGGAGAGTTGCTACGGCAGTTGCTCGTAGACTTAACAAACCACAATTGGCATCAAAATTCTTTGATTACATTTGGAAGGGTTGGCTGAACCTTGCATCACCAGTACTATCAAATACTGGTACTGATAGAGGTTTACCAATCTCGTGTTTTGGTATTGATGTAGGTGACTCTATCCACGAGATTGGGTCGAAGAACCTTGAGTTGATGTTACTTGCAAAGCATGGGGGTGGTGTTGGTGTTGGTATCAATATGATTAGACCTGCTGGAGCAAACATCACTAACAATGGAACATCTGATGGTGTAGTACCATTTGCTAAGATTTACGATTCAACAATCCTTGCTACAAATCAAGGTGCTGTTCGTAGAGGAGCTGCATCGGTGAATCTAAACATCGAACACAAAGACTTTGATGAGTGGATTGAAATCAGAGAACCTAAAGGTGATGTAAACCGACAATGTTTGAACTTAAACCAATGTGTTATCGTTGGTGATAAGTTTATGAGAAAACTTGAAGATGGTGACAATGAAGCAAGACGCAAATGGGGTAAGGTACTTCAGAAACGTAAAGCAACTGGTCAACCTTACATTATGTATAAGGGTAACGTAAACAAACAAAACCCTGAAGCATACAAACACAATGGGTTGAAGGTTCATATGACTAACATATGTTCTGAAATCACATTACATACCGATGAGTCTCACTCATTCGTGTGTTGTTTATCATCACTAAACTTATCTAAATATGATGAGTGGAAAGATACCGACCTTATCTATACTGCAACTTGGTTCTTGGATGGTGTACTCGAAGAGTTTATCCAACGTGCTAAGAATATGAGAGGGTTTGAGAACTCAGTCCGTTCTGCTGAAAAGGGTAGAGCATTAGGTCTTGGCGTTCTTGGGTGGCACACTTACCTACAACAAAAAGGTATGGCATTCGAAGGATTACCTGCTCAGTTTGAGACTCGTAAGATATTCTCTCAAATCAAGATTGAATCAGAACGTGCATCACGTGACTTGGCTCAAGAATACGGAGAACCACTTTGGTGTGTTGGTAGTGGTATGAGAAATACTCACTTGAGAGCAATCGCACCAACGGTATCAAACTCTAAGTTGAGTGGTAATGTATCTGCTGGTATCGAACCTTGGGCTGCAAATGTCTTTACTGAACAAACTGCTAAAGGAACATTCATTCGTAAGAATCGTGAATTGGAGAGAGTACTTCGTAAGTTGAGTATGAACAACAAAGATACTTGGGATAAAATCCTACAAGATGGTGGTTCAGTACAAGACTTGAGTGAATTCGACAATTGGGCATATGTGAATGGTAAATTACTCAATCGTGAGGATATTGCTGATGTGATGATTGAAAACAAAGAAGTGGATTGGTTAAAGGATGTATTCAAAACATTCAAAGAAATCAATCAGTTGGAGTTAGTTAAACAAGCAGGTATCAGACAACAATACGTTGACCAAGCGGTTTCTCTAAACTTAGCATTCCCATCACAAGCAAGTCCAAAGTGGATTAACCAAGTTCATATGGAAGCTTGGAAAGAAGGAATTAAAACCCTCTATTATATGAGAACGGAATCAGTACTTCGTGGTGATATCGCTATGAGAGCTACTGACCCCGATTGTGTATCGTGTGATGGTTAAACGAAGTGTGGTTTGAAGACCACATCTTAGGACCGTGTTAGTTCACGGAAACGGGGTGGGGGAGTTCGCTACTCCCCACTCCACTTGAGACTAAATTAATTAAATAAAAGTAAATATGAAACAATATCTTTATTTCTCAGCACCTTGGTGTGGTCCGTGTAGAATGTTAGGGCCAATTATGTCAGATGTGGGTAACACAATCCCAGTACAAAAAATAAACATCGATGAAGACCCTACTACTGCTCAACAATATAACGTTCGTAGTGTTCCAACGGTTGTTCTATTGGAGAATGGTCAAGAGGTCAAACGAATGATTGGTGTAAAACAAAAAGCAGAATATTTAAACGTTTAATGAATGTTTGTCATCGATATAAGTTAGTATGGTGGGCATCTGCACGATGTGCAAGTAGATTTACTTCTGCATTCTTATCACCATTAGAATTTTACAATTACGACACAAGTGGTGATGTGGGTGTTGAATTTTACAACGCATATGGTTCTGATATTATATTCGAACCACTCGGTGATATTTACAAATCACACTCACATAGAATGGAGATACCATCGTGTGCTACTGAGTATAAAATAATTGCAAACATTAGAAATCCATACGATAGGTTTTATAGTAATTATAGATTGCAGTCTATGGAGTACCGCAGAGGTGAGTTAGGCCGTGCAATTGATAGTAGTGATGTTTTAATTACATTTGAAGATTGGGCTCACAACACACTCAACTCTATGGATATGAATAACTACAATATATTCGATGATAGATATGAGTTGAGTGATGTTGACAATATATCATATTTGATTAGATATGAGTCGCTGTTAGATGGTATTTTTTCAATACCATATGTAGATACTCTATACAACTCAAATGATGTCTATCGTGAATGGGTAACCCCTAACCTAGCAACTGAAGATAAAAATGGTGGATTTCGTGGTGGATTACCACATCAACACCAAACATTCAGAGATGTATACACTGCGGAAATTGCTACGAAAGTGTACTCCATTTATAAATTACATTTCGAAGCATTTGGATATGATAAAAATAGTTGGAAAAAATAAATAAATTATGATTATAGTAGATGATTTTATCAAAGATGAGTCACTCTTAAACGAGATGAATTCGGACTCGACTTTTTTTAGTCAGAATGGAAAGTATATGTGGTGGGGTGGTCCTTGGAATTCCAAACCATCGACTTTGAAGCAGAGGCTAATTAATGAAATTTGGATTAAAAATTCGCCGTGGGACTTTCCAAGATATAACCCAATAACATTATCGGGGTTTGAGTATTGGACGGGTCAATACTCCCCATCTGATATAAAGGATGGCAGTAACGATAATTTAATAATGCATTATGATAAAGATGAGCCAGTTTGGAGAGAAACTGGTGATATTGTAACACCTATCATAGGTACTATATTTTATCCAAAGCCGATGGATATTGATGGTGGGTATCTTGAGATATATAGTAGGGGTCGTGATATGGAGCCTGAGCGTATTGAGGCAAAATATAATCGATTAATAATCTTCCCAGCAGGTGAGCACTTGCATCGAGTTACTCCAGTAACAAGAGGAACGAGGTATGCCATTGCTATTAACTTATGGGAAAGTCCACCATCTGGTGTAGAAAGTGGTGAGATAATTTTGGAAAAGTAAATAATTTTTTGTATATTAGTACATTATGAAGAAACAGTTACAACAACTTTGGGACTTCCAAAGTGCATACAACTCAACAAGAAATACTAAACCAACTTTAATTGAACCTGATGATTACTATTTAAGGTATCGTTTAGGTAAAGAAGAATTGGTAGAGTATTTAGATGCTTGTAATAACGATGACATTGTAGAAATCACCGATGCTCTTGCAGACCAACTATACATCCTATTGGGTACTATGGTTGCTCACGGAATGCAGGATATTATCGAAGATGTCTTTAGCGAGGTACATCGTTCTAATATGTCAAAGTTAGGTGAGAATGGTAAACCTATCTATCGAGGAGATGGTAAGGTTTTGAAAGGACCAAACTATTCACCACCTAACATTGCACAATTTACACCAAGCACTCAGTTTGAAATTCCTTTTGATGAGGAAGTTTAGGATGGCATTACGAGGAGAATCACACCCACAACACAAACTTACGGAAGACCAAGTAAAGTCTATCCGTAAGCTGTGGGCAGTGGGACATCGTAACATCAAAGTATTGGCTCGAAACAATGGTGTATCACCTGCCAACATTCGCAGGATTGTAAAAGGTGAAACTTGGACTCATATTATTTTTGGAGAATTTAACGACTACCAATAATGTCAGAAATTAAACTATCACATAAGATTAAGAATGATGAATACACGGAGTATGTGTATAACACATTTGATATTCAAGACCGAGATACCACAAGTGTAAGCATCCCAATGAAAATTGGGGACTTAGATACATTTGAGTGGAATATCGGTGTAATCTATGGGAGTAGTGGGTCTGGTAAGTCCACCATCTTAAATAAATTGGGTGGTGTTCGTAGTATCAAGTTTGATGAAGAGAAATCGTTGATATCAAACTTTGATTGGTTAACTCCAGAAGAAGCAGGTAGAGTCCTTACATCCATCGGTCTATCATCCATTCCAACTTGGTTGAGACCTTACCGATTATTAAGTAATGGTGAAAAGTATAGAGCAGAACTTGCATACTTGATATCATCCTCAAAGGATGGTGACATCATTCTAATAGATGAGTATACTTCAGTAGTGGATAGAGATGTTGCAAAAGCAATGTCGTTTGCTCTTCAGAAGTATATTCGTAGAGAAGGTAAGAGAATCATCCTTGCATCGTGTCACTACGATATTATGGAATGGTTGATGCCCGATTGGACTGTATCACCCGAAAAAGATGGAGGCGCACTCGTGAGAGGCGAATGGCTTCGGCAAGGGAGACCACAAATCAATCTACACATTAGTAGAGTCGAACCTCAAACTTGGGACTTGTTCAAAAGACATCACTATTTAACCGAAGAGGTTAATAAGGCATTTATCTTCCTATTATACGAGTGGAATGACAAACCAGTTGCTATGGGAGTCATCGGTAGGCAGATTGGTAAAGGGCAGGGGTATTCTTTAAGAGGTAGTAGAACAGTAGTTCTTCCCGATTACCAAGGTCTTGGAATTGGGTCACATATATCCAATTTCCAAGGTTCAGTAGCAGCAAATAGAGGTGCTAAGTATTTTACCAAAACGGTAAATCCTGCATTGGGTGAGTATCGAAATAAAAGAACTGATTTATGGAGTCCGACTGGTCACAACGGCAGACAACGTAATGATGAGAACTATGAATCAATCGTATACAAAACACTTAAACAACGACCATCATACTGCCACTCCTATTGTGGTCCATCGATAGATGGGTATGATGAGTTATTAGACCCAATTGATAAAGTTCGTATGATGAGTCGTGTAGACTTAGATTTAGTCCGAAACTTTTGGGATGTTGAATAATTTTTTGTATATTAGTATAAAATAAGACTTAATGTATCAAAATGTATATTACGAAAAAGAAAAGAATCTCATCCATTGTTGGGATGATGAAAAAGGTTACTTTACATCTAAGTATCGTAGATATGCTTACGTTAGAGATGGCAATGGTGCTCATACTTCTATTCACGGAGAGAGGTTAAAGAAGATTAACTTTTGGAAACAAGATGCAGGTGTTCAGTTATACGAGAGTGATGTAAATGAGGTGACACGTTTTCTAATCGATAACTATGGTGATTCTGATGAGGTGTCTAAAGGACACACTCTATTCACATTCGATATCGAGGTAGAGATGAATAGTGGACTACCTGACATCACAAAAGCAGGTAATGCTATGACTTCAGTCGCAGGTCACGATTCGGTTACTGGGGACTACTTCGTATATGTCGTAAACAAGGGTGAGAAGATTGATAAGACTATCAAAGGTGCACGCGTAGTATCGTTTGATACTGAAGAAGATATGGTTATGGCTTTCCTAAACAAGTGGAAAGAGATTAGACCTACCGTAGTTACTGGGTGGAACATCGATTACTTTGATATTACCTACCTATACAATCGTATTAAGGTTTTATTTGGAGAGGGTGTTGCAAATCAACTATCACCGATTGGTAAAGTGACTTGGAACAAATACCGTAGTAGATACCTCATCGCAGGAGTTTCGTGTTTGGATTACCTTGCATTATACAAAAACTTTACCTATACTGAATTACCTAACTACCGATTGGATACAGTCGCAGTAACTGAATTGGGTAGAGGTAAGATTGAGTATGAAGGTAACCTCGACCAATTGTTCAGAGATGATTTGGAAAAGTTCATTGAGTATAACTTGGTGGATGTTGAGTTGGTTGTTGATATGGATAAGAAACTTCAGTTCATCGAACTTGCTCAAGCAATTTGTCACGCAGGTCACGTGTTCTACGAAGATTTCCTATTCTCATCAAAATGGTTAGAGGGTGCAATCCTAACATTCCTAAGAAGGTCTGGCCGTGTTGCTCCAAACAAACCACCTCGTGTTGCACGCGATGAGAATGATACGAATGGGGGTAAGTTTACTGGTGCTTATGTGAAAGAACCAAAACCTGGTCTTTATAAATGGGTATATGATTTGGATTTAACATCACTATATCCATCGATTATTATGACCTTGAATACTTCACCAGAGACCAAGATTGGTAAGTTGAAGAACTTCACATCAGAGGACCATATAAAGGGTAAAATTGAAACCTACTCAATTGTAGATGATGATGGCAATGAGTTTCCACCTTTGAATAGAGAAAAGTTTATGGAGTTTGTGGAGACATCCGACTACTCGATTGCTGCAAATGGTGTTCTATATCGTAGAGATAAGGTTGGGGTAATTCCTGAGATTCTAAATGTTTGGTTTGACAAACGTGTGGAATACAAAGACCTTATGAAAACGTATGGTAAGGAAGGTAACGATGAATTGTATAAGTTCTACTCTCAGCGTCAGTTGGTTCAAAAGATTATGTTGAACTCCCTATATGGGGTATTGGGTCTACCATCGTTTAGATTCTATGATGTGGATAATGCTGAGGCAACCACGATTACTGGTCAGTCGGTGATTAAGACTACTGAGTTAATTGCTAACCAATACTATACTAAGATTATTGGTAAAGAGGCAGATTACAATGTATATACTGATACTGATTCAGTCTTTTATCAGGCCACACCACTTGTAAAAGCACGTAACCCTCAAATTGATGAGAACTCGGATGAGCAAATGATTCCTGCGATTCTATCGGTAGCAAGGGAAGTTGAGGAACACATCAACAAGGTCTATGATATGATGGCATTTAAGATGTTTAATGTGGACTCACATAGATTTGATATCAAACAAGAGACTATTGCTAAAGGTGGGTTTTGGGTATCAAAGAAGAGATATGCTCAATGGATTATCAATGATAACACCGTAGATTGTGATAAGTTGGATGTAAAGGGATTGGATGTAAAACGTTCATCATTCCCAACTTACTTCAAAGAAGTGATGTCAACTGTGTTGATGGATATTCTAAAGGATGCTGATAAAGATGAGTTAGACCAAAAGATTTTGGATTACAAAGATGGTATGACTGACCAACGATTTGTTGATATTGCAAAGAATTCAGCAGTAAAGGATATGTCTAAGTATTTGTTTAAGAACCAAGCATTGGGTGAGTTTATGAAGGGAACTCCTGCTCACGTAAAGGCTGCGATTACTTACAATCAATTACTAAAGAAGTTCAATGCCCCTTACAAGTATGAACCGATGAAGGATGGTGACAAAATCAAATGGGTATATCTAAAGAAGAATCCACTTGGGTTAGAAACCACAGGATTCACTGGTCACTCAGACCCACCCGAAATCAATGCATTCATCCAACAATATATCGATTATGATTTGATTTGGGAGAAGGAGTTGAACAATAAGTTGGATGACTTCTACAAAGCAATGGATTGGGAGAAACCAAATCCTAACCTTGCTACTGCATCACAATTCTTTTCATTTTAATTTGGATAGTAAGAATAAATTTTGTATATTAGTAAAGTTAAAAAGTAAATAATAAAGGAAACTATGAAAAAAAGTTCTATTGAAGGTTTCATCTCTCGCTATAACTTAGGTGGTGAGATTGAATCTGTAAAGATTGAGTCAACTGATGAAGGAATGTCAGTTAGATTTATCTCTGATGACAAAACTCTATTGGGTGATGTATCAAGTGAAGAGACTGACTTTCCAAATGGGGAGTTTGGTATCTACACCACATCTCAACTAAAAAACCTATTGGGTGTATTGGGAAGTGATGTTGATGTTAATGAAGGTAATGCAAGTTTGACATTTGGTGATAGTGGAACAACGATTAACTATATGTTAGCAGACCTATCAGTAGTACCAATCGTACCAGACCTAAAACAACTTCCACCATTTGGTTCTACAATCACTTTGAATGATGAGTTTGTATCCAAGTTCGTTAAGTCTAAAGGCGCATTGAGTGATTCGGATACATTTACATTCACTTGTAAAGATGGTAAAGGTGAGGTAATTTTAGGTTACCAAAAGAGTATGAATTCAAACCGAATCTCACTTAATGTAGATTGTACGTGTGATGGTGATGTTGAACCAATTTCATTCTCAGCAAAATACTTGAAAGAAATCCTAAATGCAAATCGTGCTGCAAAATCATCTTCAATGAAGGTTTCATCACAAGGTCTTGCATCTGTATCGTTTGAACACGATGGGTTTAAATCTAACTATTTCTTGGTGGAGATTAAGTAATGAGTCTCGTTAAGATACATACACATCAAAGAGCAGAAGCAGAACGGATGCTACGAGAAATTGAACTCGAAGGTCCATTTTGGAACTATGGAGTTCACTATAAAGTTATAGAGGATTTCTACGATGGGTTTGACTTGACAAACGAACATTACACCAATCTTCCAGAATTTAGATGGTCACCAAACATTCAAAGTAGAACTTACATCAAAGTGGATACACCTACCGATGAGGTAAGAAATGCAGTATTTGAGAAGTTTGGTCAAAAGGCAGGTGGATTGAACTATATCCACTACAAACTTGACCCAAACCCTGCGACTGAATGTGAATATACATTTGATTATAAGATTGCTCCAAAGTATCCATTGTATGTAATTACATTGGGTAGATGGGATAAAACTTATACCATTGACACTTTAGAAGAGATGGGTGTTGATTTTAACATATGTGTTGAACCTAAAGAGTATGATAAGTATGCTGCCAATCCAAAGATTGACACTGCTAAAATCATTAAACTACCCGAAAACTTTAGTGAGAGGGGAATGGGTGGTATCCCAGTTCGTAACTTCGTATGGGAACATTCGGTAGAAGCAGGACATAAGAAGCATTGGATTATTGATGATAACATCGAAGGTTTCTTTAGATGGCACGATAATACTCAAAAGAAAGTCAAAGATGGTGTCTTCTTTAGAATAATGGAAGACTTCAGCGATAGGTATGAGAATATCGGATTATCTGGATGTCAATATGCTTCATTTGTCCCTGCTAACGAACCACGTAGAACTCAGTTCATTATCAATACACGTGTGTATAGTTGTATTCTAATCAATACCGAACTTCTTGACCAACGTTTAGAAGAGAAGTGGAGAGGTAGATACAACGAGGATACTGACCTTGCTCTAAGAGTATTATCTACTGGTGATTTGTGTACTGTGAATTTCAATATGCTTTTATCGGGTAAGAAGACCACTGGTACAGTCAAGGGTGGTAACACGAATACTATCTATGAGTTTGGTGATGATAAGGATGAGAATGCGAAGTTCACAGGTTTGCAGAAGAAGTTTGATGAACTCAAAGAAAATTGGGGTGACATCGTACAATACACTAATGCAAAGCATGCCGATGGTAGACCACACCACGTTATCCAATACACTAAGTTGTTTACTCAAGACTTGGTTATGAAGGATGGGGTTCAGTTAGAACCAAAGATTAACGAGTACAATATGAAATTTGAAAAAGTAAAAGAGAATGAGTAATTCACTATGGGTAGAGAAGTATCGCCCTGATACGTTAGAAGGTTATGTAGGGAACGAACATATCCTTGAGAAAGTAAAGATTTACATTGAGAACGAGGATGTACCACACCTACTACTTTATGGAGTAGCAGGGACTGGTAAGACTACTCTTGCAAAAATCATCACTAACCAAATCGATTGTGATGTGATGTATATCAATGCTTCGGATGAAAACTCCGTTGATGCAGTTCGTGATAAGATTCGTGGGTTTGCATCATCAATGGGATTCCGTAAGTGGAAAGTTGTAATCTTAGATGAGGCAGACTACTTGACACCAAATGCTCAAGCAGCACTTCGTAACTTGATGGAGACTTTCAGTAAATCTACTCGTTTCATCTTGACTTGTAACTATGTAGAGAAGGTTATCGACCCTATCCAATCACGTTGTCAGACATTTGCAATCACACCCCCATCTAAGAAGGAAGTTGCAAAGAGACTACATCAAATCTTAACTGAAGAAGGTGTTGACTTTAAGACTGAAGAATTGGCAGTATTGGTAAATAGTGGGTATCCCGATATTCGTAGAGTCCTCAACGCAGCACAACGACAGGTCGTAAAAGGTGAGTTGAAGATTGATACAACCTCTACTGTTCAAGCAAACTACATTGATAACTTGGTTAAGGTTTTAGAAAAGGGTGGTGATGTAAAACAACAATTCACCGAAATTAGACAAATCATTGCTGATTCAAAGGTTAAGGATTTTACACCATTGTATAGAGGACTATATGATGAGGTAGATACTTATGCAAGTGGCAAAGTGGGTCAGACCATCTTAAACATCGCAGATGGTCAATATAAAGACTCAATGGTAGTTGATAAGGAAATCAACGTAATGGCGATGATATTGAATATATTAATTACATTAGGAAAGTAAACTATGGCAAATTCAAACGAATTATTCGAACAAATGACTGAATTGTTTGCAGACTTCACGGAGTCTCACAATGGTACAACTAAGAAATCTGCAACTCAAGCAAGAAAAGCAATTGGTGAGTTGAAGAAATTGGTAACTGAATACCGCAAGGCATCGGTAGAAGAAAACAAATAAGATGGCTAAAAAAGGTAAAATCGTAGAGATGGGTCAGCCGGCACAATCTCCACAAATGAATTTGGATGTTACGAAGTTGAAGAACGTAACGTGTCCACAATGTGATGGTATCTTCTTCGATGAACTACAAATGTTCAAAGAGGTATCAGCAGTACAATCTCCGAATGGTCAAGCATCAATGCTACCAATCCCAGTTGTTGTATGTAACAATTGTGGTACGGTACATCCGAAGTTTACACCAAAAGAGTTATTTGAAGATGTCGCAAACCAAGAAAGCTAAGACTATATTTGAGCATCTTTCTGGTATAAAGGAGAAAAAGGTTTCTTGGGAGTCCCTATCTGATATGGATAAGAAATCTTTTTCACCCTTTATCATCAATCGTTGGTTGTCTATGAACTTAGAGTTGGTGGGGTTGGTAAACGAACTACAACCATATACCATAGGTCAACTATCACCTCGTGATACTTACAAAATATACTTGGATGTTCTACCTAAGAAGAAGACATTTGACAAGTATGTTAAATCTAAGGGTAAGAGCAAGTATAATGATAGTGTATTGGATTACCTATCAAAGTATTTCGAGGTATCGCATCGAGAAGTCAAGGACTATCTTGAGATTCTATCAAAGGATGAAGTAATTGAAATCATCCAAAAATTTGGAGTGGACAAAAAAGAAATCAAAAAATGGCTGAAGTGATAAAAGAGGCAAAGAATAAAGTGGAGTGGGTTGGTGAAGAGGAAAGACCAATTTATGGAGAACCAACTGCACGACAATATTGTGAAGAGACCTATCCAGAAATGATGGAAGAATACAAAAGGATTATGTGGGAACAATATGAGACCTTTTGTAAGAAGCAACGAAACTACGGACCAGGTAACATCTCAGTAGGAACTCCATTGGAGACAAAAGATGATGTTAAGTTATCACTAACTGGACTATGGTTCAGAATGAACGATAAGGTTCAGAGATTAAAACAATTGGTAGTATTGGGTCAACCCGATGAGGTTGGTGAGTCACTACAAGATACATATGCAGACTTATCAGTCTATGGTATCATCGCACAATTAGTACAAAACGGAAAATGGGCAAAGTAAAGATGTCCCTATATGGCCATTCAATAGTGATGGCTATATTGGGTATATGGGCAACCTCATATCAATATGTCCCTGCCTCATTCTTAGGTGGGTTATTGATAGGGTATGGGTTGAGACTTGCATATACCGCAGGTCAGAAATCGAAAGGATAACAATTTCTTAACATAGAAATTTGGTAGTTTAAAAATAAAGTTGTATATTAGAGTATATGAAAAAGTCAGAAGTATCAAATGTGTTTAACCTCTCAATTAGAGAGGAGATAAATGGTGTTGCTAAAATATCATACTCTCAATATACAATGTGGGCAAATTGTCCTAAACAATGGAAACTAACCTATATGGATGGTCATAAAGACTTTGACCCATCTATTCATCTTGTATTCGGTACTGCAATGCACGAGACCTTACAAGAGTGGTTACAAGTTCTATATAAGGATGGTCCGAGTGAGGCAGACAAGCTTGACTTAGGTCAGATACTACTAAACTCAATGGCAGCTGAATACAAGTCTATGTCAGAGAGATATGGTCAGTTCACCACTCGTGCTGAGATGAACGAGTTCTACGATGATGGTATTCAAATCATTGACTTCATTAAGAAGAATCGTACCGACTACTTCTCAACTAAGAAGTTAAAGTTAGTAGGTGTCGAGTTACCAATCTACCACGAAACATCCAACAAGAACATTATGATGAAGGGTTTCATCGATTTGGTGTTTGAGGATAACGATGGTATCATTGAGATTTGGGATATCAAAACATCTACTCGTGGGTGGAATGAGTATCAGAAGAAAGACAAAACCAAGACTGCACAATTAGTTTTATATAAGAAGTTCTTCTCAGAACAATATGGATGGCCAATCGACAAGATTCAAGTCCGTTACTTTATCGTAAAACGTAAGTTGTGGGAAGAGGCAATGTTTGCTCAGAAGAGAGTTCAAGAATTCGTACCTGCTCACGGTAGTGTTACTATGAGA
>Ga0209603_1002451_pt1 | contig 17142 bp, 14 predicted proteins | sample COGITO_mtgs_1206_FD_184812 | JGI IMG/M metagenome (GOLD analysis project Ga0209603, IMG submission 184812) | Pelagic marine microbial communities from North Sea - COGITO_mtgs_120607 (SPAdes) (version 2) | ecosystem: Environmental > Aquatic > Marine > Epipelagic ... | reverse complement strand
GCTTTGTAGGATCAGCGAAGCTAATCCTAAATATTTATAAAACTTGCTTTTTTATCTTGAGTACTGCTGAAGTTTCTTTTTGTTGATTTTCAAAGCGGAGCTTTGTAGGATCAGCGAAGCTAATCCTAAATATTTATAAAACTTGCTTTTTTATCTTGAGTACTGCTGAAGTTTCTTTTTGTTGATTTTCAAAGCGGAGCTTTGTAGGATCAGCGAAGCTAATCCTAAATATTTATAAAACTTGCTTTTTTATCTTGAGTACTGCTGAAGTTTCTTTTTGTTGATTTTCAAAGCGGAGCTTTGTAGGATCAGCGAAGCTAATCCTGAATGTTTATAAAACTTGCTTTTTTCTTTTTGCAATCGGATTTCCTTAGACAGAAGGAAGCCCGGTTTTTTATTCGTTATTAGGTTGCAGGCTTATAACTCTAACAAACCCCTATAAACATGGGTTAAAATCCTTTTTTTTTTAAAATTATTATTTCCATCTCATTGTTTTCCGTGACGAAAAAAAACCCCATTTTCAGTGATTGACATGCGTTGCTATTCTTTGTAGATTTAAATAAAAAAAAATTGGTCAAAAATGGGTTCACCTCCCAAGCTTCGGATTATGTGAAACGTTGAACCCGAAATAAAACAAAAAGGATACCGAGATATGGATCGAAACCATGTAAAAAAAAATACAAACTCGGAAAAGTCTTAAAAAAAAAGATATTTCCCCTAAAAATTATTAGCTATGATAAAAAGAAAGTTACATTTCTTAAAACTTGGAATTCTATTCTTTGGAATTACCATATCATTATGGAATTGTGAGAAAGAAGTTATTAATATTGAAAAAGAAGAAGTAAATTTAAACAAAATTATTGTTGAAGAATTTAGTATAAATAACAACAGTAACAATCCTATTTTTAAAAGTATTTTAAACAAACTAAATTCTAATAGCAGAGAAAATAAGTTAAAAAAAAATAACTCATTAAACTTAAATATTGATTCTAGTAAAGTAAAAAAAATTATTTTTAATGGTAAAACAACATATACTCTATTTCTGGAAAACGAAACTACAGAAGAGGATGGTTTTAATAATTTAATAATAGAAATAGATAGCTTAAATAAGTCTAAATCATTTATAATTAAGTATTTGCCAAACAATAAAGTAACTCATTATAAAGAACACAATTCATATGATTTTGAAGGGACTAGAGTTCTAACTGAAATTGATTTTAATTCCAACCTTTTACTAAAGAATTCTTCTCTAAAAACGGAAGTTGCTTGTTGGTTTGAAGTTTGGTGCTATTATGATTATCCTCATCTCGCAGGTGGTAGTTGCGCAAACACTCAAGTAGAAATGGTTTGTTCAGTCTCTAGTGGAGGTGTAGGGTCTGATAATGGAGGAGATACAAGTAATGGTGGAGATACAAGTAATGGAGGAGATCCAGAAACTGGCGGTAGAGATGGCGGTAGTGGTAGTTCAAATAATAATAATAATAATAATGATGACGATCTTATAATTACTTCGCCAATACTTAAGAATTGTAAAAAAGGGACAGTATATAATAAAGATTCAAAAAAATGTGAGTGTATAGGAGGGTTAACAGAAAATGCTTCAGGAGATTGTGTTGATAACTACTGTAATGGTGGTAAAATTTATAATTTAAGATCAAAAAAATGTGAGTGTCCTAAAGGTATGGTAGAAGACAGTACTAGAAAGTGTGTGAAAAAACCTTGTAAGGGAGATCCTGTGGCAAACGTTGAAATTGCAGCTCAACTAGGCGATTCAGGTATGTCAGGAGGACTACATAACACATGTACTAGAACTGGTATAGGCTGCTCTGGAGATCCCAGTAGAAAAACACATGATGGTGTAGATTTAAAAAATCCATACGGTGCACCAGTATTTGCTATGTATGATGGAACGGCAAGATTGGCTACACAGTATAAAAAAGGGTCAACAATAATAAAGGGAGCAGGATATCATGTATCTATTATATCAACCATTGATGGAAATGAGGTAAGAAATGTTTATTTTCACCTTCAAAAAGACAGAAGAACTTCGGGACCTGTTAAAGCAGGTGATATTATTGGGTATCAGGGTGTTTCGGGAAATCTAGGAAATGCTATTAGCCAAGGGTCAACAACTTCTCATGTTCATATTAAAACGAGAGTAAATGGCGTAAAGGCAGATCCATTAGATTATTTAGCAACTAAAATAAATCCAAATACAGGAATAATAACAAACCCTTGTAACTAAACTTAAATTTTAGAAATTATGAAAAAAATACATTTAATTATCACAGTCATATTTATTAGTAGCTATTCTTGTAAAGCACAATTAAATACACTAAATAGAACAGAATATTATAATATAAAAATAAACGATGTTACTTTTCAAAGTCTTTATGATACTAATGGAGATGAAGCAAGCATGAAAGCTTTGTTTGGAAGTGATCTTTTGTATCATTATGAAAATGATATTCTTATTAGAAAAGAGTTTTGGAAGACAGGAGTGTATTATTTTGATTTTAACAGTGATGAAGGTGATTACTATGTTCCTACTAATATAGACATAGAGTCTTCTTCAACAACTATAACAGTAAAAGGAATCTCTGTAAAATTAGGAGATGACAAAAGTATTTTCGGGAGTTTGCTTTTAAACACCAATACCAATAGCATTATTTTTGTTAGTGAAACAGGCACTTCATCACTAGCTTTCAAAATAGATCCATTTACAAATAAGATCATTAAAATAGAGTTTTATGCTTTTTAAAGAGTACAACTTACAATTGTATCTAAAAAACATTTCATCTATTTTAAAATCGGGCTTCTTGAGTCAAAAAGAAGTCCATTTTCTTTAGGCTAAGTTGAGGATTAAAATGGAAATTGTGTGAAAAAACCTTGTAAGGAGATCCTGTGGCAAACATTGAAATTGCAGCTCAACTAGGCGATTCAGGTATGTCAGGAGGACTACATAACACATGTACTAGAAATGGTATAGGCTGCTCTGGAGATCCCAGTAGAAAAACACATGATGGTGTAGATTTAAAAAATCCATACGGTGCACCAGTATTTGCTATGTATGATGGAACGGCAAGATTGGCTACGCAGTATAAAGACGGCGTAATAGATGGCGCAGGCTATCATGTATCTATTATATCAACCATTAATGGAAATGAGGTAAGAAATGTTTATTTTCACCTTCAAAAAGACAGAAGAACTTCGGGACCTGTTAAAGCAGGTGATATTATTGGATATCAAGGTGTTTCGGGTAATTTAGAAGCGGGTATTAAAAAGAAAAATACAACATCTCATGTACATGTAAAAGCTCAGGAAAACGGAGCTTCTACCGAACCATTAGAACATTTTAAAACAAAAATAGACCCCAATACAGGTCAAGTAATAAACCCTTGTTATTAATTTTAAAAAATATAAAATCATGAAAAATATAATTTTAACAATAGTCTTTTTATTTGCAGGAATTTCCTGTGAAGCTCAATTTAATTATCTAAATAGTACTGAAGTGTTTGATGGAATAAAATTTAATAATGTTTCTTTAGGAGATATTATGATTGCATCAGGCGATTTAACCAAAATGAAAGCTTTTTTTGGAAGTGATACTCAGGAAAGACCTAACAATACTGCTCCCTTTTTAGCTAAATTTATAATAAATAATGATATTTCTTTTGGCTTTGAAGATGAAACTGATACTGGTAATAATTACGATTTAACATACATAAGAGTAAAAAACTCATCGGTAATTGTGAATGTAAAAGGGTTATCTGTAAAAATCGGTGATCATAAAAGTAAATTTAGGGACTTTATTTTTAACACGTATAAAGAAGACAATAGTTTTAATTTCACAGATAAAGACACAGGAAGTATTAGCTTGTCATTCAAAATTGATAAGGACGATAAAGTTTCAGAAATTAAATATATTTCTTTTTAGAACATTAACACAATAGACAAAGAAAAAACATTTCTTTTTAAATCGGGCTTCTTGAGTCAAAAAGAAATCCGATTTTCTTTGGGTTGAGGTTGTAATCTATTTGAAAATAAAAATTTATTCGGTTATGGGTCTTCAAATCCAACTGAAAAAGAAACTCATGTCCCATTATTTATAAAGGGGTCAAATTAATTTATTAAAAATAATTCTAAATATTCTAATTTAGTTAAATACAAAAACCTATTAACAACAAATGACAATGTATTTTATACTTTGGCTGATTTAGCTAATATTAAATATCCTTCATATTTAAATACACAAAGTATTTCAGATTCTTTATACAAAGAACCAAGCTCAAGGTTTGTTTATACAAACGGAACTTGTAAAGAATATAAAAAAATACTTACTAAAATTTCAAATTATAAATCTACACAGAACAATAAATAAAAGAATACTCTAAACACATGAAACATGATGATATTAAAACAAAATTTCAATATACAAAAGTGTTGTATAACATTTGAAAAAGACAAGAAATTTTAATTTAATAGCTTTTTTTTACCAAATTAAAATATAAAACCTCAATCCAAGTATTGCTTAATCGCAATTCGGTGTTCTGGTATACTTTTATCGTAATTTTGCACCAAACTCTCTAAAATTTCTGGTTTTTTAACACCAATATCCTTTTTTTGAAGATATTTAGAAACATATAAGTTGTAAGAGGTATTGTTTTTTTCAAAAATCAGAAAATGTGTATCATTCAATTCGGTATAACTTATTTCGTTTCCAGAAAAAGCATCTGATAGATCTTTAAAAAAAGCTGAGAATTCGTAATACTTAAAAATAGTTTCCATAGTTAGATCAATTCAGCCGACAAACCTAGTTGTAACAACTTAGAACACCTTGGTTCTAAATCTTTGTATTCTCCAGATTTAACGGTGCATTTTCCTTTGTAGTGAACCAATATAGTGCATTGCTCAGCTTGTTCTAAGGTGTGTTCACAAACACGAATCAATGACTCAATTACAAAGTCAAACGTGTTTACTTCATCGTTGTGCAATACAATTTCATGTTGATGTGCTTTTTGTTCCAAGACATCAACTTCTTCTTTAATTTTTTCTTTTCCACTCATCATTGCAAAATTACAACTTATTGTATTTCAATGCAACCCAATTATTTCTCTCAATAAAAGTCTCTAATTTTAAGTTGTATTTAGAAACTTCAGCATCTATAATGGAAATGTCTTCTTGATAAAAACCGCTTAATAATAAAACGCCTTTTTCTTGAATACAATTTGCATATACTTCCATATCCGATAGCAATATATTTCTATTGATATTGGCTATGATTACCTCATACTTTTTATTTGTTAAAAGAGCTGAATCTCCCTTAAACACTGAAATATGTTCGCAATTATTACGTGCTACATTTTCTATAGAATTTTCATAACACCAAGCATCTATGTCTATTGCATCTATGGGTTGTGCTCCTTTCATTTCTGCAAAAATTGCTAAAATTCCGGTTCCACATCCCATATCTAAAACTTTCTTATGTTCTAAATCTAATTGTAATAAATGCTGAACCATCATGTGCGTAGTTTCATGATGTCCGGTACCAAAACTCATTTTTGGTTCTATTACAATGTCATATTTTAAATTTGGATTTTCGTGAAATGGTGCGCGAATACTAACAATATCATCAACCTGTATCGGCTGAAAATTTTTTTCCCATTCTGCATTCCAATTTGTTTGTGCCACTTCATTCTGTTTGTATGCTATTGAAAATTCATCAGACTTTAAAATAAATACCTCTTCAAGAATAGCAGTATTCCAATCTTTTTTTTGAATATAACCTGTTACTCCATTTTCATTTTCAACGAAACTCTCAAATCCAACACTTCCCAATTCTGCTATTAAAATTTCAGTTGCTGGCTCTTTTGGATTAACTGTAAAATTATATTCTATATATATATTATCCATAAATTTATTCTAAAAAAAATGCATCAAAGTTAAAAACCTTGATGCAAATTTATTGTAAATATCTTTAAATACGATGCTTAAATAGCGTTAATAATTCCTGTAAAATCAGCTACATTTAAAGCTGCTCCTCCAATTAAACCACCATCAACATCGGGTTTAGAAAAAATTTCTTTGGCATTTGCAGGCTTTACACTCCCTCCGTATAAAATAGAAACTGCATCTGCAACTTCTTTGTTGTATTTTTTTTCTATGATACTTCTTATAAAAGCATGCATTTCTTGAGCTTGTTCTGCACTTGCTGTTTCACCAGTACCAATCGCCCAAACTGGCTCATACGCCAAAATAATACTTTTCCAAGCAGCTGCTTCTAAATGAAATAATGCGTTTTTTAATTGACTTTCTACTACGCTAAAATGATTCTCAGATTTTCTATCTTCTAATAATTCTCCAAAACAAAAAATTGTTTCTAAATTATTTTCTAAAGTTGCATCTACTTTTGCCGCTAAAGATGCATCTGTTTCATTAAAATAAGTTCTTCTTTCAGAGTGTCCTAAAATAACCGTTTTAATTCCGATAGCTTTCAGCATATGAGCAGAAATCTCTCCTGTATAAGCCCCATTTTTTGCTTGGTGCATATTTTGGGCAATTACCTCAACCTGAGAATCTTTTGCTGCTTTTATTGAAGAAGACAAGTTTACAAAAGTAGGAGCAACTAGTACACGAGTATTTTCTAAGTTGTCTTTTTTGATTGCCTTTTTTAAATCTTTGATAAGTTGCTTGCTTTCCTTCTTATCATTATTCATTTTCCAGTTTCCTGCGACTATTTTTGCTCTCATAATTCTAATTTTATTACCTAAAAGTACGGGTGTTTGTTTGTAATTAATTTTGGTGTAAATTTAAGAAATGGAATGACAAATCCATCGAGAAAAACAAATAGTTACGATAACGATTTATATTTAGATATTGAATGCCTCTTTAATTTTTTGATCTGATGCGTCTATCGCGTTAAAAAGTGAGATTTTTCCTTTTTCATCAAGGACTAAATACCTCGGAATCCAACTCAAATCTAAAAACTCTACCAAATCACCATTTTTCATTCCTTTAGACATATTGTAATGTTCTCCTGATATGGCATAGCGTTTTACTGCTCTTTTCCAAGAGTCTACTTTTTCATCAACAGACAAAAATAAAAATACGACTTCAGGAAACTCTTTTTGAATTTTTTTTACTTTAGGAATTCCCTCTATACAATCTCTACACCAAGAAGCCCAGACATCAACTAAAATTTTTTTCCCTTTGTACGTATTAATTATTTCTTCAAAAGAAGAAGATACACCCTCTATACTCTCGAGGTTTTCATGGAGTGCCTTTTCAGAAAACTCTACAGGAGCTTCAAAATTACAACTCATAAAAATTAAGACAAATACTATTGATATTTTTTTTAACATCTGTTATTTTTTATTTTTAAATTGTCAAGATAAAAAAAGACTTTCAACTTGAAGCTTTATTTAAAAAACAAAAATAAGTACTTTTGCTCAACATTTAGATAAAAAATGAGAACACAAGAACTTATTCGCCAAATTCAAAAGAAAAAATCATTTTTATGTATTGGATTGGATGTAGATGTAGATAAAATTCCATCGCATCTGCTACAAGAAGAAGACCCTATTTTTGAATTCAACAAAGCAATTATTGATGCCACTCACCACCTATGTGTTGCCTACAAACCAAATACTGCTTTTTACGAAGCATATGGTATAAAAGGGTGGACATCTTTAGAAAAAACAATTCGTTATATCAATGATACGTTTCCCGAAATATTCACAATTGCAGATGCCAAACGTGGAGATATTGGAAACACCTCTACAATGTATGCCAAAGCTTTTTTTGAGGATTTAGCTTTTGATTCTATCACTGTTGCTCCTTATATGGGAAAAGATTCTGTAGAACCCTTTTTAGCATTTAAAAACAAACACACAATTCTACTAGCGCTCACCTCTAATGAAGGTGCTTTCGATTTTCAAACCAAAAAAATAGCCGATAAAGAAGTATACAAACACGTTTTAGAAACCTCAAAATCCTGGAAAAATTCAGAGAATTTAATGTACGTTGTTGGCGCTACAAAAGCAGCGTATTTTAAAGAAATTAGAAAAATTGTTCCCACCTCTTTTTTACTGGTTCCAGGTGTTGGTGCTCAAGGCGGAAATTTACAAGATGTCTGTAAATATGGTTTGTCAGAAAATATTGGCTTGTTAATTAACTCTTCTAGAAGTATTATTTACGCTTCAAAGAATGAAGACTTTGCAAAAAAAGCAGCAATAAAAGCGAAAGAATTACAACTAGAAATGGAAGCGATTTTAGCTAAAATTTAAAGAGAGATTGATTTTAGTTTTTAACCAGCTTAAAGGTTCCAACTTTAGCATCAGTTTCTAACTTCAAAAAGTAAATACCCTTTGTTAAATTTTTGCAATCTAAATCTTGCTTTAATTCATTCATAAAAAAAGTTTTCACTTTACTACCATTAATTGAATACATTGTTCCTTTTGCTCCAATAAATGTACTTGGTGTTTTTATTGTAAATTTATCATTTATAGGATTCGGATAGATTTTTATTTCGTTTGCACGTAAACGTAAAGAAGATGCCGTAGATTCCTGATACACTCGTACATAATCAATTTCCATGGTACTTTGAGAAAACGTATTTGACACCCCTGGTTCTATGGCAATATTTAAAAGTAGATACTGATCGGCATCAAAAGGCCAAGTATCAGTATTCTTTACGGGAGGATTGTATGTGTAATGAACAACTCCGTCTACACTAAAAACCATTTTTTCTGAAGACCATTCTAGTGCGTATGTATGAAATGCAGAAGACACGTTTGAAATCGATCTACCTCCATGATTCACTGTACCACCATAGCTAGAAGGGGTGTGCATAGCACTTTGAACATAATTTTGATTCGTACCCCAATGTTCCATAATGTCTATTTCACCACAAGCAGGCCACGGTAAAGTTCCATGAGAATTTGTCCAATATCCACCAGGCTCTATAATATTCTTTCCTAACATCCAAATTGCAGGCCATGTTCCAATTCCTTGAGGTAACTTTGCCCTTACCTCTACTCTTCCATACATAAATGCAAATTTAGAATTCAATCTTGCAGAGGTATATTGTTTTGTATGACCTTGATCTGTAAAAGACTCCTTTTTAGCTACTAAATTCAATGCACCATCACGTTCAAAAGAATTTATTTCTCTGTTGGTGTAATGCTGTATTTCTCCGTTGTACCAACTCCCTCCGGAAGGAAGTTTTGTTTGATGAAACCACTTGTTATTATCTATAGCTCCAGCCCCATTAAACTCATCAGACCAAACTAAATGATCAAATATTGGGTTTGAAGAATTGCCTCCATCTCCGGAGTTGCTGTCTGTTTCTTCATGCAAGACTTCATCAATATAGGCAATTACATGATCTGTATTCCCTTCTCCGTTTACCTGAATTACAACTCTATTGAAGTCTGACCTTGTTATAGGGTCTGGTGAGCTTGGATCTAAATTGATGAAGTTGTCTGTTTCAAAATTAAAAGAAACTTCTTGCCATTGATTTAAAACAATTGGTTTGATTATTTCACTCTGTGTAACCCATGGAGAACCAAGTGTACCGTCTTGTAATTTTAAAGACACACGGTTTGTTTGATTTCCTGTTATACCACTTGAAGGAACATATATTTTAAAAGAAAAGGTATTTTTAACAGAGATGTCTATACTTTCTGTAGATTCAAATCTAACATTTGCATAACTTCCACCAGTATCAACATATTTTAAAACCGTATCAGAAGTATTTATCCCCTCAATATAAGGATTAGAAAAAGCTGAGTCTAGGGCACAATCATCTCCAAACCATGAATTTATTGTCCCGTTTCCTTCAAAATCGTCTTGAATATCTACTTGAGCAGAAGAAAATAAAGAATATAATAGGGTCAAGGAAAATAAATAATATTTCATTTTAGTTGTATTGATTATATTTTTGATCAAATAAACCACCTTATTTAAAACTACAAAAAAAAAGAACCAATACATCTACTATACATCAACGAAATTGCTTGCTATTACGCTCTTTCTTAGAAATTATACAATGAACTATCTGTATTTTTATCGTAGTTATATGGGCAGTGCTTGCAACCACTTTTACAACAATGCCCTCTTTTTAAATGATACTGCTCTGTAAAGACTTTATAGCCTTGCTCATTTGTATAGTAATCCCCTTCTTCTAGAGGTATTCTTTTGTTGTACATTTTATAAACTAAAAATTCATCCATGAAAAAACGCTCAATAAAAAACGTTTTCTATTATTGATTATTTACTTCAGGAGGGAATTTAGCGATAATTTCATTCACAAATTCTTTAATTCTCTTCTCTTTCTTTTCTCGATTTTGGATCCGCAAAGCCCCAGTACCTATTCCTTGCCAAATTAATTCTTTTTTTGCTTTGTCTATAAAATCGATGAATAAAGTTCCTTCTGAATATTGAGAAACATTTACATTCGCATTCATATTATTCATCATCCACGGGTTCCACCCCCAACCAAAACCTACATTATTCTGACTTACATTTACCTTTTCTCTTGATTTTGCAAAAATACCCACCAACATATCTGGCGAGTCAGATTTCGTAAATCCTTTCACAAGTAAGGCTGCTTCAATGGCTCTTAAAATTCTTTTTTTATCTAAATCTGAAATTTTGGCTTTGTCAATTTCTGGTTTATAAAAAGCGAAAGTCTTATAGGCCTTAAAGTCTACTTTTGAATCGTAATCTGTAACAACTCTTACTGTATTACAAGATGACAATATAAAGACACTTAGTAGTAAAAAAATACTTTTTTTCATCATAATTAGTTTTAGGTTATGGCATCTATAAGAGCGTCATCAACTAGACTAGGAATTGTAACCTGTAAGTTTTTATCAACCTTCATGGCTCTTTTAATGGCAAAAGTAGCTTCGTTATTTCGAGCCCAATTTCTCCTTGCGATTCCGTTATTTACATCCCAAAAAAGCATGGATTCCAAACGCTTTGATGCTGACTTAGATCCATCAAGAAGCATGCCAAAACCACCGTTTATGACTTCTCCCCAGCCTACACCACCTCCATTGTGAATAGAAACCCATGTTGCTCCTCTAAAACTATCCCCAATAACATTTTGTATTGCCATATCTGCGGTAAATCTTGATCCGTCGTAAATATTTGATGTTTCTCTGTAAGGAGAATCTGTTCCTGAAACATCATGATGATCTCTTCCTAAAATAACAGGTCCTATTTTTCCTTTTTTTATGGCCTTGTTGAATGCTTTTGCTATTTTAATTCTTCCTTCTGCATCTGCATATAAAATTCTTGCCTGAGACCCAACAACTAATTTATTTTCTCTCGCTCCTTTTATCCATTGCATATTATCTGCCATTTGCTGCTGAATCTCTGGTGGAGAATGTTTTTTTATTTCTTCTAAAACATCACAAGCTATGATGTCTGTCTTTTTTAAATCTTCCGAGTTTCCAGAGGCACAAACCCATCTAAAAGGTCCAAATCCATAATCAAAACACATAGGACCCATACTATCTTGTACATAGCTTTGATATCTGAAATCGATTCCGTTTTCTCCCATGATTTCCGCACCTGCTCTACTTGATTCTAATAAAAAGGCATTCCCATAATCAAAGAAATAGGTGCCTTTTGCAGTATGATTGTTTATGGCTCTCACGTGTCTTCGGAGGGTTTCTTGTACTTTTTCTTTAAACAATAGCGGATTTTCAGCCATCATGGTATTTGCCTCTTCAAAAGAAATACCTATTGGATAATAACCTCCAGCCCAAGGATTGTGTAGGGAGGTTTGATCTGATCCTAAATCAATAGGAATATTTTCAACATCAAACTTCTCCCAGACATCTACAATATTCCCTAAATAAGCAAGAGATATTGTTTCTTTGTTTTCTTTTGCTAATTTTACTCTAACCACCAATGCATTTATATCTGTCAACTTTTCATCAATCCAGCCCTGATCTAAACGCACTTGTGTAATCTTAGGGTTTACCTCTGCGCAAACAGTAATACAACCGGCAATATTTCCAGCCTTTGGTTGGGCTCCAGACATCCCACCCAAACCTGAAGTAACAAACAAACTTCCTTTTGGGTCTTTTTTTATTTTTCTAAATCCGTTTAAAATGGTAATTGTTGTGCCATGTACAATTCCCTGTGGACCAATATACATATAGCTTCCTGCTGTCATTTGTCCATATTGAGAAACCCCCAGAGCATTCATTTTTTCTAAATCTTCTGGATGTGAGTAATTCGGAATCGTCATTCCGTTGGTAACCACAACTCTTGGTGCATTTTTGCTAGATGGAAACAACCCCATTGGATGCCCTGAGTACATTGTCAAAGTTTGTTTCTCTGTCATTTCAGAGAGGTACTTCATAGTAAGTAAATACTGTGCCCAATTCTGAAAAACAGCTCCATTTCCTCCATAGGTGATTAATTCATGCGGATGTTGTGCCACTGCAGGATCTAAATTGTTCTGAATCATTAACATAATAGCCTTGGTTTGTTCACATCTACCGGGGTACTCAGAAATTGGTCTTGCATACATTTTGTACTCCGGACGAAAACGATGCATATAAATACGACCATATGTTTGCAGTTCTTCTGCAAACTCTGGCAACAATTCTGCATGATGTTTGACATCAAAATATCGCAACGCATTTCTGAGTGCTAATTTTTTTTCAGCAATAGATAAAATTTCTTTGCGCTTTGGAGCATGATTTACTTCTAATTCATAGACTTTTTTAGTTGGCAAAACCTCTGGAATTCCTTGCTGAATTTGAGCTTTAAATGTCATAAAAATTTCATATTAATGTCTAAAACAAATATATTTATTTTTTTTCTACTGTAATTAACTATTCAAAAAAATTGATATTATTTTAAGAATTTCGTAAATTGAAATCCTATTTTAATATAAAATTTACGAATGAAACAAATTAAACCTTATAAACCTACCTATAAAGTAAGAATCGTAACTGCTGCATCTTTATTTGATGGGCATGATGCTGCCATTAATATTATGCGTAGAATTATTCAAGCTACCGGTGTTGAAGTTATTCATTTAGGGCATGACAGAAGTGTTGAAGATGTTGTAAATTGTGCCATTCAAGAAGATGTTAATGCTATTGCAATAACCTCTTACCAAGGAGGTCATAACGAGTATTTTAAATACATGTTCGACTTATTAAAGGAGAAGAACGCTGGTCATATCAAAATTTTTGGTGGTGGGGGTGGTGTTATTTTACCAGAAGAGATCAAAGAATTAATGGAGTATGGAATTACACGCATATATTCTCCAGATGATGGGCGTAAATTAGGCTTGCAAGGAATGATAAATGACTTGGTAAAAAAGGCAGATTTTGCCATTGGTGATGTCTTAAATGATGAAGTAAGAGGGCTAAAAAAAAGGGGAAATGCCAGTATTGCTAGAATTATCTCCTCTGCTGAAAATTTTCCTGAAATTGCTAAAGAATCTTTAGCTAAAATACATGAGAAAAACAAATCAGCTACCACCCCTGTTTTAGGAATTACAGGAACTGGTGGTTCTGGAAAATCTAGTTTGGTTGATGAATTGGTTCGTAGATTCTTGATTGACTTTCCAAAGAAAACAATTGGACTTATTTCTGTAGATCCTTCTAAACGTAAAACCGGAGGTGCCTTATTAGGAGACCGCATTAGAATGAATGCTATCAATAACAATCGTGTTTATATGCGTTCTTTGGCAACTCGCCAATCTAATTTAGCATTGTCTAAACATGTAAATGAAGCCATTGAGGTTTTAAAAGCTGCAGAATTTGATTTGATCATTCTAGAAACCTCTGGTATTGGGCAATCAGACACCGAAATCATTGAACACTCTGATACTTCGTTGTATGTGATGACTCCTGAATTTGGAGCGGCAACTCAGTTAGAGAAAATAGATATGTTAGATTTTGCAGACCTAGTTGCCATTAATAAATTTGACAAACGTGGTGCTGTAGATGCTATTCGTGATGTAAAAAAACAGTATGTGCGTAACAATAATTTATGGCATTTACATACAGATGATCTGCCTGTTTTTGGAACAATTGCGTCACAATTTAATGATCCAGGAATGAATTCGCTGTACAAAGCAGTAATGGATAAATTGGTAGAAAAAACAGGTGTTGATTTAAAATCCAATATGAAAATTAATGAAGGAATGACCGAGAAAATTTTTGTAATTCCTCCTGCAAGAGTTCGCTATTTGTCTGAAATTGCTGAAAGTAACAGAGGGTATGATAAAAAAGCAACCGATCAAGTAGCAGTTGCTCAAAAATTATTTGGAATCTACAAAACAATAGACTCTATTATAAGTATTGACTCAACTTCAATCAAAACTATAGATATATTGACTAAAGCAGGTTTAGATCAAGAAAAAATTTTACAATATACTTCAAAAGACGAAGTGCCTTTTATAAAATTATTATGCTCTCAGTTTGACAAAATAAAAATGGATTTTGACTCTCACAACTGGGAAATTATTCTCAATTGGCAAGAAAAAATTCAACGCTATAAAGACCCTATTTACACATATAAAGTAAGAAATAAAGAAATTAATTTAGAAACACATAGTGAGTCTTTATCGTATTCTAAAATCCCTAAAATTTCCTTACCCAAGTATGAAGCTTGGGGCGATATATTACAATGGAATTTACAAGAAAATGTGCCCGGAGAATTTCCTTTCACTGCAGGCTTGTATCCTTTTAAAAGAACTGGCGAAGACCCAACCAGAATGTTTGCTGGTGAAGGCGGACCAGAGCGTACCAACAGACGTTTTCATTATGTAAGTTTTGGGTTGAAGGCTAAACGGTTGTCTACTGCTTTTGATGCTGTTACTTTATACGGAAACGACCCAGGAGTCCGACCAGATATTTACGGTAAAATTGGGAATGCTGGTGTTTCTATTTGTTGTTTAGATGATGCTAAAAAGTTATATTCTGGGTTTGATTTAAGTCATCATATGACCTCAGTTTCTATGACAATTAATGGTCCTGCTCCCATGCTACTCGGCTTCTTTATGAATGCTGCCATAGATCAAAATTGTGAGAAATACATCAAAGAGCACAAGTTAGAAAAAACAGTGGAAGCAGCATTTAAAAAAACATATGATGCTAAAGGGTTAAAAAGACCTCTTTATCAAGGAAAATTACCAGAAGGAAATAATGAATTAGGCCTATTATTACTTGGATTAACAGGTGATTTAGTTTTGCCAGATGATGTCTATGCAAAAATAAAAACTGATACTTTAAAACAAGTTCGCGGGACTGTACAAGCAGATATTTTAAAAGAAGATCAAGCGCAAAACACCTGTATTTTCTCAACCGAATTCGCATTGCGATTGATGGGTGACGTTCAAGAATACTTTATAAAACAACAAATAAGAAATTTCTATTCGGTTTCAATTTCTGGATACCACATTGCTGAAGCGGGTGCCAATCCAATAACACAGTTGGCACTCACACTTTCTAACGGGTTTACCTATGTAGAATATTACCTGTCTAGAGGTATGGATATTAATAAATTTGGACCCAATCTATCCTTTTTCTTCTCCAACGGACTAGACCCTGAATACGCAGTTATTGGACGTGTAGCAAGAAAGATATGGGCCAAAGCATTAAAGTATAAATACCGAGCAAATACAAGGGCACAAATGCTCAAGTATCATATTCAAACTTCTGGTCGCTCCTTGCATGCACAAGAAATTGATTTTAATGATATTAGAACTACACTTCAAGCTTTAAATGCTGTCTATGACAATTGCAATTCATTACATACCAATGCCTACGATGAAGCAATTACGACACCTACTGAAGACTCTGTGAGAAGAGCCATGGCTATTCAGTTAATTATCAATAAAGAATTGGGATTAACTAAAAATGAAAACCCATTACAAGGTGCTTTTATCATTGAAGAACTCACAGATTTAGTTGAAGAAGCAGTCTTGTTAGAATTTGACAGAATTACAGAAAGAGGAGGTGTTTTAGGAGCGATGGAAACCATGTATCAACGTTCTAAAATACAAGAAGAAAGCCTGTATTATGAAATGCTAAAACACGATGGTGAATTCCCAATCATTGGAGTAAACACTTTTTTGAGTTCTAAAGGCTCTCCTACCGTTCTTCCTTCAGAGGTAATTAGGGCAACTGAAGAAGAAAAGCAATTTCAAATTCAAACAAAAGAGCTGTTAAACAAAGCGAATGCTATTAAAGTTAAAACTCAAATTGCAATTTTACAAAAAGCTGCTATTCAAAACGAAAATTTATTTGACAAGATCATGGAGGCAAGCAAAGTATGTTCTTTAGGACAAATTACTAGTGCCTTATTTGAAGTGGGCGGACAATACAGACGAAATATGTAGCTTTTATGAATCTTGAAACTATATAGATTTTAGGTGATTAAAAACCAATTTACCAACAAAATAGTAACCAACTTGAGTTTAAAACATAAAAGGAGCTGCAAATTTATGTACTCCTTTTGTGAACTATACTTGAATGGTCTATTTCTTTTAGTTCAGTATAGACAACAACCTCTCTAGGCGCTCTAATCTTTTTTCCTGCTCTTTTATTTTACTGTCTTGTTCTTTGATGGCATTGACAAGAACAGAAACCAATCCTAAATAATTTACAGCCAACATTTTATTAGAATCTTCACTGACCAATTCTGGAAACACTTTTTGAATATCTTGAGCCAAGACACCAATCTTTTGTTTGCCGTCTTTTTTCATAATATAAGACTTACCATCTATCAATAATAATTTGGCAAGTGTAGCACCCAATGATACGATGTTTGCTTTGAGTCTTGCATCTGAAGAAACGACAATATCACCATTTACTGTTAAATGACTGCTTACGGTTGTCTCTCCGTTAAATAGTACTTTAAAAGCATCGTTCTTTGCATTAGACGCTGTTCCATTACCAATAACAAACGCAGTATTTCCTGGGTTGTAGTATGTTGCACTGCTGTTTGGAATAGTCTCCGTTGAACCCGCATCATTGTATTGCCCAATCACTAAAGAAGCATAATCACTTGCTGTTGTTTGTTTTCCCATTACTGTAGAAACAGCTCCCATTGATGATGTTCCGTAGCCCATTGCTATAGAAGACTCTCCACTTGCTTTTG
>Ga0209603_1002431_pt1 | contig 17257 bp, 9 predicted proteins | sample COGITO_mtgs_1206_FD_184812 | JGI IMG/M metagenome (GOLD analysis project Ga0209603, IMG submission 184812) | Pelagic marine microbial communities from North Sea - COGITO_mtgs_120607 (SPAdes) (version 2) | ecosystem: Environmental > Aquatic > Marine > Epipelagic ... | reverse complement strand
TTAGAAGAGAAGCTGTAGATTTAGGAATTAAAAAATACGACAACAAAGGTGTCACATCAAAAATAATAAGTTAAATGGGTATATACACTAACACCAATAGCGCTTTTCCAAGCCAAGTAGTAAGCGATGCTGAAAAAGCTAGCTGGGAATACGGAACTCAAGTTGCGCAAGCGATAGAGTATGAGTGGTTTGACCAAGGGCGAACTGGAGGTAACAGATACTTAACTAATTGGAATAACTTCCATACATTAAGACTATATGCTAGAGGTGAACAACCTGTACAGAAATACAAAGATGAACTGTCTATTAATGGTGATTTGTCTTATCTTAATTTAGACTGGAAACCAGTACCTATATTATCTAAGTTCGTAGACATCGTAGTTAATGGTATATCTCAAAAGTCTTACGACATAAAAGCTTACTCTCAAGATCCTAGCTCAGTTAAAAGAAGAACTGAATATGCAAGCAAGCTTCAAGAGGATATGGTTGCTAAGGAGTATTTAGACAATTTAAAGCAAACACTAGGTATTGATTTATATCAATCACCAAGCGGAGTTGTAGTTCCAGAATCTAAAGAAGAGCTTGAATTACATATGCAACTTAGTTACAAACAATCAATTGAAATAGCGGAAGAAGAAGCTATATCAACTGTGTTTGCTCAAAATAAATACGATCTTGTAAGACGTAGATTAAATATGGATCTTACAACTATTGGTATTGCTGCTGGTAAAACTAATTTTAATACAGCTGAAGGAATTACAGTTGATTACGTTGATCCTGCTTATATGGTTTACTCATATACAGAAGATCCAAACTTTGAGGATATATACTATGTAGGTGAAGTAAAATCTATAACAATTCCAGAGCTTAAAAAAGAGTTTCCTGGTATATCAGAAGAGGAATTAAAGAAAATACAAGAAACACCTGGTAACAGGCAATATATAACAGGTTGGGGTAATTACGATGAAAACACCGTACAGGTTATGTACTTTGAATACAAGACTTACCATAATCAAGTATTTAAAATAAAGCAAACAGATTCAGGTTTATTAAAAGCTTTAGAAAAGCCAGATACATTTGATCCGCCTGAAAATGACAACTTTGAAAGAGTGTCTAGATCAATAGAGGTTTTATACACTGGCGCAAAAGTTTTAGGAACTAACACTATATTAGACTGGGGCTTAGCAGAGAACATGTCTAGACCAATGGCAGACACAACTAAGGTTGAAATGAATTACACGATATGTGCTCCTAGAATGTATAAGGGACGCATAGAGTCTGTTGTAAGTAAATGTATTGGGTTTGCAGATATGATTCAGCTAACACATCTTAAATTGCAACAGGTAATGTCTAGAATGGTACCAGATGGTGTCTACTTAGATATGGACGGTTTAGCTGAGGTTGATCTTGGAAATGGTACTAATTATAATCCTGCAGAGGCTTTGAATATGTATTTCCAAACAGGTTCTATTGTAGGTAGATCAATGACGCAAGACGGTGATATGAATCCAGGTAAAGTACCTATTCAAGAACTTAATAGCTCAAGCGGCCTTGGTAAAATACAAGCGCTTATACAAACGTATCAATATTATTTACAAATGATACGCGATGTGACCGGATTAAACGAAGCTAGAGATGGAAGCTCACAAGATAAAAACTCTTTAGTAGGTCTTCAAAAAATGGCTGCTAACGCGTCTAACGTTGCAACTAGACATATTAAGCAAGCTAGTTTATATCTTACATTAAAGCTAGCGGAAAACGTGTCTCTTAAAATAGCAGATGCTTTATATTTCCCATTAACAGCTGAGTCGCTTAAAAATTCTATATCAACTTTTAACGTTGAAACATTACAACAGGTTGTTGATTTAAACTTATATGACTTTGGTATATTCTTAGAATTAGAGCCAGATGATGAAGAGCAAGCTAAGTTAGAAGAGAATATACAGGTTGCATTGGGTCAAGGAGGTATAGACCTTGAAGACGCTATAGATTTAAGACAAATTAAAAATCTTAAACTAGCCAACCAAATGCTTAAGGTTAAGCGTAAGCAAAAAGCTATTCAAGATCAAGCTAACCAACAGGCTAACATTCAAGCTCAAGCCGCTGCTCAAGCAGAGACTGCAGAAAAAACAGCGATGGCTGAAGTTCAAAAGCAAGAAGCTATATCAGGTTCTAAAGTTCAGTACGAACAAGCTAGAACTCAAATGGAAATAAACAAAATGCAAATAGCAGCTGATTTAGAAAAAATTAAAATGCAGCAAAAGTTTGAATACGATATGCAACTAAAGCAAATTGAAGTTCAAGCTATGCAGCAAAAAGAATCAGCTATAGAAGATAGAAAAGATAAACGTAGCAAAATGGAAGCTACACAACAAAGTGAAATGATAAGCCAAAGACAAAACGATAGCTTACCTAAAGACTTTGAAAACGAACCCGATATGGGTATGCAAGCTTTCATGTAGAAAGTAAACAATTATTTAATTATATTATATTATGTCAGAAGTAAAAACAAATGAACCTGTTAAGCAGGAAGGTGAGTTTAAAATTAAAAAGAAAACTCCAAAAAAATTAACAACACCAAGCAGTGAACCTGTTAAAGTTAACATCAAAGAACCTTTAGTAGAGGTTCCAGCAGAGGTTACCAAGGTGGTAATACCAAAAGAAGATGCCATTCAAATCGGAGAAACAAAGGAAGTTCTTGTGGAAGAACCATCCGGAGATAGCACTCAGGTGGGAGAACAAGTACAAGAGCCCGTCAAAGATGCTGAAGAGTTTACACCAATCAAAGAAGTTGAAGTAGCTAAAGTAGAAGCTGAAGTTAAAGAAGCTCTAAGAGATGAAAAAGTTTTAGGTAAACAATTACCTGAAAACATTGAAAAACTAGTTAGCTTTATGGAAGAAACTGGTGGAACAATTGAAGATTACACAAGGCTTAATGCCGATTACTCTAATGTAGATGAAAAAACATTGTTAAAAGAGTATTACAAAAAAAATAAACCTTATTTAGATAATTCAGATGTTGAACTTCTTTTAGAAGATTTTGACTATGACGAAGACCTAGAAGAGGAAAGAGATATACGTAAGAAAAAACTTGCGTTTAAAGAAGAAGTTGCAAAAGCAAAAGGTTTTTTAGAGGAAACGAAAAACAAATATTACGATGAAATCAAGTTGAGATCAAACGTAAATCCTGATTCTCAAAAAGCAATTGACTTTTTCAACCGATATAACAAGCAGCAAGAAGTAGCTGAGCAACAACATTCACAGTTTCAAGAAAGTACTAAACAACTTTTCAACGATGATTTCGAAGGTTTCGATATTAAAGTCGGTGACAAGAGCTATAAGTACAACATTCAAAACCGTGAAAAAGTTGCAGAAAACCAATCAAATATTAACAACCTTGTCGGGAAGTTCCTAGACTCTGATGGTAATGTTAGTGACACGAAAGGTTATCACAAAGCTATGTACGCAGCTGACAACGTAGATAAAATTGCCTCTCATTTTTATGAGCAAGGAAAAGCTGACGCCGTTAAAGACGTTATGAGCAAATCAAAAAACCTAAGTGACACCAAAGCTAGGTCTCAACAAGGTGATGTGTTTGTAAACGGGTTTAAAGTTAAAGCTATTTCAGGTAGTGATTCTTCGAAATTAAAAATAAAAACAAGAAAATTTAACTAAAAAAAACAAACAATTATGAGTTTAACTCCTCAATTTGGGTCTATTGTCCCATCTCAAGTACAAGCTTTGTTGCCATCTAACTACTTACAGTTTAACAATGGCGCAAATGACTTCGCACAACAGTACTTACCTGAAATCTACGAACAAGAAGTAGAGCGTTACGGAAACAGAACTTTATCTGGATTCTTACGTATGGTTGGAGCTGAAATGCCAATGACTTCTGATCAAGTAATTTGGTCTGAACAAAATAGATTACACATCTCTTACGCAGGCGTTGGTTCTGGAGCAGATGGAGCTGTTGGTGCTACTGACAACATTTTAACTGTTGGAGGTGCTGACACTAATGTAATTTCTATTTCTGATACAATCGTTGTATTAGATCCTGCTACTGGATTAGAAGATAAAGGATATATTACTGGATCAACTACAGGTGTAGGTGGAAATGTAACTTACCAATCTTATACAAACGTTGGACTTATTGCTCAAGGATTCACTAATACAGGTCTTAAGATCTTTGTATATGGTTCTGATTACGCAAAAGGTTCTAACTTAGCTGGTGTAGCTGCAGGAGCTGGTGCTCAAGCCGCTAACACAAGAGTAAGTGTTGATCCTTCTTTCACACAATATTCTAACTCTCCAATCATTATCCGTAACCAATATACAGTATCTGGTTCTGATATGGCACAAATCGGATGGGTTGAAGTTGCAACTGAAGACGGAACATCTGGTTACCTATGGTATTTAAAAGCTGAATCTGAAACTCGTTTACGTTTTGAAGATTACTTAGAAATGTCAATGGTAGAAGGTGAATACAACCAAGTTGGTGCGACTGCTGGAACAAACCCTGGAACACAAGGTTTATTCTCTGCTATCCAAACTCGTGGTAACGTAGAAGTAGGATTTACTGCTGCTGCTGGACTTGATGAATTTGATGCTATCCTTAAGAATTTAGATACTCAAGGAGCTATTGAAGAAAACATGTTATTCTTACAAAGACAAACATCTTTAGATTTTGATGATATGCTAGCTGCAATCTCTGGTGGAACTGCCGGTGGTACTGCTTTTGGTTTATTTGAAAACTCAGAAGAAATGGCTTTGAATTTAGGATTTAGCGGTTTCCGTAGAGGATCTTACGATTTCTATAAGACTGACTGGAAATACTTAAATGACGCTTCTACTCGTGGAGGTATTGTAGGTATCAATTCCGTTGAAGGTGTATTAGTACCTGCTGGAACTTCTACAGTTTACGATCAAATCTTAGGAACTAACATTCGTCGACCATTCTTACACGTGCGATACAGAGCTTCACAAGCTGATGATCGTCGTATGAAGTCTTGGTTAACTGGTTCTGCTGGTGGCGCTTATACTTCAACTCTTGATGCTATGGAAGTAAACTTCCTATCTGAAAGATGTTTAGTAACTCAAGCTGCTAACAACTTTGTACTTTTCAAAGGAATCTAATTGATTCAACATTAATAATAATCCCTGCCTTCGGGTGGGGGTTTTTTATATGACAATAGCCTATTACTATTTATATACTATGGCTAATGTCACAATTTTAAACTATTTAATTATATCATATTATGGCTAAAAAAGCTACAGCAGAAACAATTGAGGTTGCACCTCAAGAGGTAGCAGTTAAAACTGCACCAATCAAACCCACAAAACCAACGTGGGAAATTAAAGATAGAGTTTACTATTTAAAAGGTAATAAAAATCCTTTAACTCTAACTATACCTAGTAAACATACAAGAAAACATTCGTTACTTTATTTTGATGAAGAATCTGGAAAACAGAGGGAAATAAGATATGCAACGAATCAAGATTCTCCACTTGTAGATGAACAAAAAGGAGAATGTACCATGGGTCATATTAGATTTTCTAATGGAGATTTAAAAGTACCAAAAGCACAGCAAAACTTGCAAAAACTATTATCTTTGTATCACCCATTAAAAGGTAGAATATACGAAGAGTTTAGCGCAACAGAGGTAGCTGAAGACGAACTAGATGTTTTAGATCTTCAAATTGATGCTTTAAATGCTGCTAGACACATGGACATAGATCAAGCTGAGGCTATCTTACGTGTTGAAAAAGGATCTCAAGTAAATACTATGAGTTCTAAAGAACTTAAAAGAGATTTGTTGTTATTCGCTCGAAACAATCCTTCATTGTTTATTAACTTAGCTAATGACGAAAACGTTATGCTACGTAATTTTGCAATTAGAGCATCTGAAGCAGGTATAATTAACTTATCTCAAGATCAAAGAACATTTACGTGGGGATCAAACGGTAGAAAATTAATGAATGTACCTTTTGATGAAAACCCTTACTCTGCATTTGCGGCTTTCTTAAAAACTGACGAAGGTGTAGAAATCTATAAGTCTATAGATAAAAAACTATAAAAACAAGTAATACTATATTGTAGTAGCTAGGCCACTTTAAACGTGGCTTAGTTTCTATAATTAATAAAAAATAAAAAATGGCGGTAAGTGTAAACACGGTATATCAAACAGTCTTGTATATAATAAACAAAGAGCAGAGAGGTTACGTAACACCTGCCGAGTTTAATAGTATAGCTGAGCAGGTTCAAGACGAAATATTTCAGTCTTATTTTCCTGACGGTAACCAGCAAAATAGAAAAAACCAAACAAATGCTCAGAATGATACTGAATTTTTTGATATGTTTAAGGATATATCTTACAAATTATATCCTTTTGAAAAAGAAGCTTCATTTACTTACAACACACCTAATGATGGCTGGGTTTATTCTGGAGCTGGAGAACTTTACAAGATAGGTGAAATATCTACAAATTACAGTGACGTAAACCCTAACGTATCTTCAATAGCACAGTTGGGTAGTAAAAAAGATTATTCTAAAATAATAAGATCAAAACTAACCGCACCGACTAATAAGCATCCGCTGTGTTTAACAACTTCTACTAACACGCCGATATTTCCTAAAACAACGAATCAACTAATATTAAAGATAAATCCAAAGCCAAGCACTGTTACTGTAAACTCTATATTCAAGCCAACCTCACCAAGTTGGGGTTTTACTATTGGAGCTTTAGGTCAATATCTATTTAGTCCATCTGGCATTTCAGGTTCTTCAACCGTAGACTTTGAGTTAGATATTTCTGAGAAAAACAATATAATCATAAATATATTAAAGTACTGTGGTGTAATAGTGAACGACCCTAGTATAATACAAATAGCAGAGCAAGAATCTCAAAAAACTGAAATAAACGAAAAATCATAATAAATGAGTTTAATAACTGAAACAAACCAACAATATTATCAAGGAGCTCAAGGTTTTAGAGGTGACGGTGTTGAACTATCTTTTAAAACTACATTTGATACAGATTTAATCTTAGGTAGTTTTGATCCTAACAATATAAACTATTCTTTAAACAACTTCAAGCTATACACGAGTACTTCTGGATTGCCGGGTTCTTACGTTGAATATATTACAGATTTCTCTGTAGTAGACAATTCTATAACTTTTGAAGCTGGCTCAGAACCAGCTAATGGTTTATACATAGTAGTTCAACTAAAGAAGCTAGATGGTGGACTTTACGGTGCCACGGAGGCAGAGAAGGCATATGGAGAAGTAGTTGAAAACAATTACGGTGGATATTCATATATAACATTAGATGATGCTATAGATAACTTTATGGTTGGTTATGTTGGAGATGGAAAACTTATACAAACAGCTAAAAAATCTGATGTATTGTTTTTTGCTAAAAGAGGTTTACAAGAATTTAGCTATGACACTTTGAAAAGTGTTAAATCAGCAGAGTTAACTATACCTATTAGTTTAACGCTGCCTTTGCCTCAAGACTATGTTAGCTACGTTAAAGTATCTTGGATAGATCAACTGGGTGTAAAGCATGTTATATATCCTGCTAACAACTTAACTACAAGTCCTTACTACACGCAGATACAAGACGAAAAAGGAGTTCCAACTCAAGACAACTTTGGGTCAGATATCGAAGGTACATCGATAACTCAAGAAAGATGGCACGAAGGCAATGCTCAAGATTTTTTGTTAGACAACGCAGGTTTATCTGGTATAAATGATTTCGCTTTTAACTGGAACCAAAACGGTGAGTGGATTGGTTATAGAAACTATGGTGAGCTATATGGACTAGACCCTCAATACTCACAAATGAATGGTTGGTTTAATTTAAACGAACGTGAAGGCAAAATGTCTTTTTCTAGTCATTTAGTAAACCGTTTAATAGTACTAGAATACGTTTCCGATGGATTAGCATATGATTCAGATACTAAGATCCCTAAGATGGCAGAAGAGGCTTTATACGCGCATATACTGCATGCTATAATATCAACACGTGCTAATCAACCAGAATATTTAGTTCAAAGATTGAAAAAAGAAAGATCTGCTAAGTTGAGAAACACAAAAATAAGATTATCTAATATAAAGCTTGAAGAAATAACTCAAGTTATGAGAGGTAAATCTAAATGGATAAAACACTAAAATTTAATGGCTAAAGCAAAGAATACTTTTTTAAGGTCCAAGATGAATAAAGACTTGGACGCCCGTATAATACCAAGTGGAGAATATAGAAACGCTATAAACGTGCAAGTCAATAAGTCTGAAGGAGATCAAGTTGGTTCTTTAGAAAATGTGTTAGGTAACACTGAGGTTGCAAACGTTGGAACTCATACAGGTTATGCTGGAACGTTGTATTGCATAGGTCAAGTTGTAGACGATTCAAATGGTGTTGCTTATTTATTTTACACTAGCGGAAGTTTAAGTGTTAATAATTACTCACCAAACGCAAAGAACTACATAATACGCTTCGACTCTAAGTCTAATTCGTTAACCACTTTGGTTGAAGGAGCTTTTTTAAATTTTTCTAGCCATAACCCTATATACGGTGTAAACGTTTTAGAGAATTTGCTTTTTTGGACTGATAACAGAAATCAACCTAGAAAAATAAATCTAGACCTAGCTAATCCTTCTGAAGTTTTAAACCCAAGTTATTACACGACAGAAGATCAAATATCTGTAGCTAAATACAATCCTTATGCACCAATACAAATGTATGCTGAAAGCGTGTTATCACCTGGTGATTATGAAACCACTATGAAAGATGTATCTAGCTTTTATTTACCTAACGGAGGAAAAGGAACAATTCAAAATGCTGTTACAGCTGGAGATTCACAGGTTAATTTATCAACTTTTAAAGGAGATATAATTGAAGCTGGCGGTGCTTATGGCGCGACTGGCGCCACTGTTTCATATACAACTCAATCAAACCCTCCAGAAATAATCACGGTCACTGGAGTAACTGTAGATACTTTTTTTTACAACGACGCGGTAACTCCGCCTGTTTGGGAGATAACAGTAGCAGGTGGAACACTACCTGATTTAGACCCTACAACTCAAGATATAGTTTTAAATGCTAATCCTTACTATGACAAAAATTATGCTGGTGATCCAACATATTTAGAAGATAAGTTTGTTAGATTTGGATATAGATTTAAGTTTGATGACGATGAGTATTCTTTGTTTTCTACATTTACTCAAGCTGCATTTATCCCTAAGCAAGATGGTTATTTTATGTATGTAAAAAAACCTGAAGCTGATAACATACAAGACATAAATGACCAAGACGCTGCTTTTAGAAGTACCACAGTTTCTTTTGTTGAAAATAAAGTTGATAATATAAAGCTTAGAACACCTTTGCCCTTTAACAATTACGAATTAGAAAGTTCTTTAAAGATAAAATCTATAGATTTACTATATAAAGAATCAGATGGTATACCTGTAAAAGTTATAGATACTATAGATATATCTAAAGTTTTTAGTTCAGCAGCTATTTGTGACGTATCGGCTGATAATTTAACTCCATTTACAACTGTAAACGTAGACAACATAAGAGGTGGAATAAACGCTGGAGACTTAGTTACTGGTTCTGGAATATCTACAGCTGTAACTGTTGTTTCTTACACGCCTGACGATCCTAATCAAAACCCAAGCACTTCTGGGATTATAGAGTTAAGCTCTGCTCAAACATTAACCGAAGATACTGTCTTAACTGTTGGTGAGCCGGAATATTATACTTACGATTACCAAGCTAAAAAACCATTTAAGACTCTTCCAGAAAAAGACCTGATAAGAGTTTATGATAAGATACCGGTAAGATCTTTTGCTCAAGAAGTATCTGGAAATAGAGTCATATATGGTAATTTTCAAAACAAACACACGGCTCCTGATAGCTTAAATTATAACGTTGGTATTACCGAAAAATCATTATTCAATAAAAACGAATCAACAATAGACTATACAGGTGCAGGTGGTGTTTTTCCTCCTGGGACTCCAATAGACGTGGACTTTTCAGGTGAATTATACGCTGGAAGAGTTATTACATCAACAGATCCAAATGTCGTTATACCAGACGGAACAGTCGTGTCATCAACAAATAACAATGGTGAAGGCGTTTCTGTCTCTGGTAATTCAACGCTATCAGGCACTACTTCAAGTATTTTGTTAAATAACGTAAGTGGATTTATACCGGTTGGTGCTACTGTTAAAAGCAGCACGGGTATTCCAGCAGGTGTTACTGTTGTGTCTGTTCAGTCACAAACTCAACCTGATTTAACAGCTTCAGTAACCGTTAGTCAATCAATTACGTTTCCCGCAGGAGATACTTTTACTTTTACTTTAAGTTCTCAAACAGAAGCGGTTTTAAGCCTTAGTAAAGAAGTTACGTTTCCAGCTGGACCGGTCGCTTTATATCTCAATCCAGGTTCAGATATACAAGAAACAACTAGCATAATAGAGTACCCGAACCATAGTTTAAAAACAAATAGAAACTATCAAGTGGGTGTTGTTCTTTCAGATAGATTTGGAAGACAGTCAGGTGTTATACTTTCTAACAATAAAGAGTTAAAAACTATAAATGGCAATAAATTTATAGGCTCTACGGTTTACTTACCATATAATACTGAAAACATAGACCCTGATGAGTGGCGTGGTAATTCATTAAAAGTTTCGTTTAACGAAACTATAGGTACTAGCTTAGATAGAGCTATGGGAATTCCAGGTGTATACAATGGTGATCCAACTTCCGATGATTATAATCCACTAGGTTGGTATACGTTTAAAATTGTAGTTAAACAAACTGAGCAAGAGTATTACAATGTTTATTTACCAGGTATAATGGCCGCTTACCCAGAGGATACTACTCTTGAAGTAGGCAATACATCCCACGTAGTTCTTATAAGTGATAATATAAATAAAGTGCCTAGAGATTTATCAGAAATAGGACCTGTTCAAGATCAATTTAGAAGTTCAGTTCAGCTTTATGGAAGAGTTGAAAACTCTAGCACTGAAGTTTCAGAAGCTGGAACTAATATTGGTCTTAGTAATTTACAATATTATCCTGGAAGAACATTTGACACTGCTTCTACAGTATCTACCGTTGCTGATCTTTTTGATTTTAATCCACAAGATCCTCCAAACCCAAACTTGTTTCCACAATTTTATTCTTTAGAATCAAACCCATATATAGCTAGAATAAATACAGCTAATAAAATAGGGCAAATAGCTAACGTTAACTTTAATGCGGTAAGCGCAATAATAGCTGTTACCGCAACTACAGACACGTTGCAAATAACTTCAATATCAGGTGATGGTGCTGAAATAGAAATTGGCGACAGTGTTGTTGGCACTGGTTTTCCTACAGATTTAGTTGTTTTTGGAAGTGGATTTCAGCAAGGAAATGTTGCAGGTCAAAACTGGGAGGTTGCTAGTACAGGTTTCACAGGGTCTACGGTAGAGTTTGTTTCACCTTCAGGATCTTCACCTATAGTCGCCGGTCAAACAATGAATACTCAAACTGGTATACCAGAAGGTACAGTTGTTTTAAGTGTTGACCTACAAGGTGGCGCTCCAAGCAACGTTATAGTAGAAGTTAATAACGTAGTTCAATTAAGTGGTGGTGATTTAGTTGATTTCACTGAACCATCAACAATTCAAGTTTCTACACCAGTTTCTGTAACTCTAGGAGATGAAATAAATGTTTACAGCTCTGAGTCTCCGGGTATACAATTTTTAGCAGTTTACGAAACAGAGCCTGTTAGTAGTTTATTAGATATATTTTGGGAAACGTCAACTACTGGTAGAATTCAAGATTTAAACGATATTATAACTAATGAAAATCCTACTGGTACAGGAGGTGATATAAGTAACTGGAATGATAATACTTTTACAGAAGCTCTAAGAACTGGAGAAAACGTTTTAAACGCACCTATATATTTAGTTGACAATTTTGGAGCTACAATATCTTCAAACGACATAAACACTCCTTTATCTTTAGACTCTGCGATCGATGACAATGGTTTAGACGTTCAAACGGTTAATGGAGATTCAAATCCAGCTTTTTATCTTGAAGAAACAGCCGCTGGTAGTTTTGAATATAATTTAAAAGTAGGCGCTGGTTTTTCTACAATATATTACGGTTTAGACGAAGGAGCTAGAAACTTTACATTAACTTTTTCGGCTGAAGTAAACGGACTACCAACCGGACCAATTACTAGAAGTTTAAGTTTAGGCAACGTTTCACCGCACATTCCAACAATTAACGCAAACACTTATACTTTTAAAGCTTTAAAACCTCAAACAGGTGTTACAGATATAAAGGTATATACAGGACCAGAGTCTGTACCAACTGGGTTAGACGTTACTAGCGCTGGTTTTCCAGCTGGAACTACAGTTGTTTCTTATTCTCCAGTAGGTGATCCAGGTACACCGTGGGGTATAAAAGATAGTGTAGTAGATAGCTTTACCTATATAACATACGTTATGTTTGGTAATTTAGATGACATATTGTACTTAAGCCCTAGCTACATTGGTGATGTTCCGGATGGAACGTATGTAACTAACATACAAGTAGACACACCTGTGGCTGGGCAAACAACTGTAACTGTAAGTAAAGAAGTAACAATTCCTGCATTTAATCCTTCAGGTACTAAAATAGCCTATAGAACACCTGGCAATTTAGAAGTAAGTGCATCTGTTGACGTTGTCGAAGGTCAATCTATAACAGCTAGTGACACTTCAGAATTATGGGACGACTGTCCTCTTCCACCGTTCTATCCAGGTGGAACTAACGTGCGATATATAGGTGAGCTTAAAGCTGTTAATGGAAAAGAATGGAGAGCTGACGATACATTACCGCTTTTTGGTCCTAAAACAAAAGACTTAACATTTAATATAACGCAAGAAAGAAGAGGCGTTGGAACACCAGGCGAAGAAGATGTTAGCCCAGGTTACTTTGCTTTAGAAAACCCTGGCGTGGCGCTTTTTGGAACCGCAGCTAAAATCGACTTGGTTAACACTGGTTATCAAAATACTAGTATGCCAAATGACGTGTACACAATAGATTTTGAGGTTTCTGATCCTGGTGATACAAGAGCATGTCAAGTCACTGTTAACACTGGTATAGTTATATGCGAAGTTCAAGAGTGGACTGTTAATGGTTTTTATTCAACATCATGCTCGAGCAATCAATCAAATGGAACACCTTACGAAGGTAAATTTATATTTGTTCGAGTATGCGATCCAAATGGAGGATTAATAGGTGGAGGTAACTTCAATGGATGGTATGCTTACCTGAGTGGATCCAACACGAACAATTTTACTGGTGACTTTCCTAGTTGGAACAATCTAATATCTAGCAATGGTAGTAGTAATTTAACAATAAGTCCTAGCGGAGGAACGAGTACGGCAAACTTTGCTACATCTGGTTGGACGGCTATGTCTTCTAGTTTAGACAGTCTTAAAAACTCAATTGATAGTAACGAAGAAATTACGGGCGGCTGTTTAGTTTATGACAACCCAGGACCAGTTTGGACATTAACAGCTGGTGATGGGTCAAGCACGCCTTTAGTTCCAGCAAGTAGTAATTATTTATTTACTATAGCTTAACTAACTGTAATTTAAAATTAAAATAAGTGATAATTAACATATGGCATCAGCAGTAGTAGAGGTAAAATACTTTAACACTTTTATTCTTAAAAAGACAAACTTAGCAGAAGAACCCGTGTGGAACGGGTCTTTTGGTGTACCTGAAGATATAGGTGGTTATCCAGTTGTTAACTCAACAGATCCATCTAACTGGGCTATAGAAGAGTCTAGGATTAGAGGTGGTTATAATAATACAACGGTAGATTTCGGTGTAAAAGCTTACATAGTAGAAGACGAAAACAAAGCAGATTTTAGATCTAGCTCTTTAATATACTCAGGTGTTTTTAATTCAAGAACAGGTATAAATCAAACTAACGTGTTTTCTGTAGGTGAGGATATAACTAAAACAGCTGATCCAGCTAATGCCTCTATACAGAGGTTATATGCTGAAGATGCAAATTTAGTTATATTTCAAGAACACAAAGTATCTAGAGCTTTAATAGATAAAGACGCAATATACAATGCTGAAGGCGGTGGCGCTGTAACTTCCTCTAACTTAGTTATTGGAACTATACAACCTTACTCTGGTGAATATGGTATAAGTAAAAACCCAGAAAGCTTTGCAGTTTATGGTTATCAAAAGTATTTCTCTGACAGAAACAATAATTGTATATTGAGATTAAGTAATAATGGAATAAATGAGATATCTTCTAATGGTATGAAAGATTACTTTAGAGACGAAGTTAACAGGGTATATACAAACTCAAGTAACGGTAGAATAATTGGTGGATATGATATTCATAACAATCAATATGTAGTGTCTACGCAAGTTATAAAAGGCTCTAACGTATATAACACATTATCTTTTGATGAAACAAATGCAGGTTGGGTTAGCTTTTTCAGCTACGATCCAGATCAATCTTTTAGTGTAGTAAATAATTTTTATACAGCTAAAGGTAAAGGTGTATGGAAACATTATTCAAACACCAATAGAGGTAATTTTTATAGTTTAAATAACAAAAGTAAAGTTACAGTTTCTTTTAATTCTAATCCTTCAAATTCTAAGTCTTTCAATACAATTGCTTACGAAGGAGCGAATGGTTGGATGCTGGAGTCAATGATATCAGATTCAACAGGCGCTGATACACAGCCCGCTATAAATTGGATTTCTAATTTTGATAAAACAACAGGTGTTTATAGTTACTACGAAGGCGAATATGTTGCGGCTGAATCTTCAGCTGTGGTTGGTGAATCTATAGTTGGTCTAGCAGTCGCTGTAAAAACAAATGTAGATCCAGTATTAGGCTCTAGTGTCTCTGGAACAGGAGTACCGCTTGGAACTAAAATTGTAGCTGTAAATTCAATAAGTGGTGGTGTTTTAGCACCGTCTACAGGTACAACTTTATCAGCTATTTCAACTCACGCTTATATAGCTCCAGGATCTTCGGTGTCTGGTAATGGGATAGTCTCTGGGACATTGGTTATATCTTTTGACAACTTAACAAATACGTTAGTGTTAAACAACCCGGCGACAGTAGCTGCTGGAGAATCAATATTTTTTGGAGGTACAGTTGTTATAGTTGTTGACTCTTCGAGTAGTTTTACTGAAAATACTGTATTAGATTTTACTAGCATAACTAATAGAGCTGATTACGTAAATGTTTTTGGAACAGGTAATCCTACTTTCCCAGTTCACCACGCTGGGTTTGAAAGAAAAGAAAATAAATATGTAGCTAACTTAATAAATAATACAACAGCCAGCGACAGCGAGGTTCTTTGGGGATCTTCAGTGAGTGGTATAAAAGGTTTTTATACCTTAGCAACTTTTTCAACAGATTCAACAACTGACCCAGGCGGTGAAAAGCAATTGTTTTCTGTTGAAAGTAATTTTACAATAAACAATGGATATTAATAATAAAAATATAAAGATATGCCAATAGGAGCAGGAGCAGTTATAGGGCTAGGAGCATCTATACTAGGTGGTGTTTTTGGAGCTTCATCTGCTAAAAAAGCAGCTCAAGCAGCGGCTAGAGAAAAAGCGCGTTTACAAAACAAGCTTAATAACTTAGAAAAAAATAGACAAGAAGTTGTTAATCCTTACGAGGACTTTGCTAACTTAAGTGGAATGATAACAAATCCTTTCGCTAACTTAGGTGTTGCGACAGGAGCTGCTGAAATTAAAATTGAAGAGGCTGATGTTTCGCTAGCTAATACATTAGACACTATGAGAGCTACTGGCGCTAGTGCTGGTGGTGCTACAGCTTTAGCTCAAGCAGCTTTAAGATCTAAGAAAGGTGTCGCGGCTAGTATAGAGCAGCAGGAAAAATCTAATCAAGACAAAGCAGCAGCTGGAGAGCAAAGAGCTCAACAACAGAGAATGGCTGAAGAACAAAGAATGCAGCAAGCTGGCGCTATGGGTAAACAATTTGTTTTTGGTGAAACAGAAAAAAGACAAGTTAAAGAAATGGATAGGACTTACGCAGAATTAATGGGTGCTGAACAAGACAGAGCTCAAGCAAAAGCGGATCAAACAGGTGCTATAACAGGCGCACTTGGGTCTATGGCTTCAATTGGTGGTGGAATGTTAGGATAATTAAAAAAACAAAATGGAAAAAAACTTAAATCAAAACCTTTTTTTACAGCAGTTTAATGAAAGTGATGCTATAGCTTACAATGAAGGTTTTACATCTAGCACTAGTGATTATAATTTTCAGCTACTAGAAAATGCGTATAGAAATACTGGTAGAATTTATGCTAAGTTAAAATTAGCTGTAGACTCTAATAACTGTCAAGATGAAACTTGCGCTTACGAGTTGTCTGAAATTAAGCACCTACAAGAATCTCCACAATTGTCTTTAGATTTTTTATCTTCTCTTTTAGCAGAGTTAAGTGTTACAGATGATCCAAACTTTGATCCTAACAATAATTTTAAATACACAGCTGCTAACAGTGTTATGACTGCTAAACCTGGTTTTTCTAAGTCAGATGGTTATAACGTTTATTTAGATTTGCTACCAGGTGGTGCTCAACAAATAGTCTTTATTGGCCCTGCTTTTGAAGAGCCGTTAGTTATTAACAACACGGCTTTAAATTCTTTAATTGAATCTAACACTTCGCTTGTAGCGCCTACTCCAGACATTAATAAAGATATGTTAAGATTGCTTACCGAGGTTGGTGTATTTTCTCCTGATATGGTTGGTGAAAACGGAGAGCTAACAGCTGGAGCTAAAATAACTGAAGAATATGTGATTATGAATCCTGATGGTTCTTTTGATTACGAGATCATAGACATTGGAAATGGAAAAGGTAGAAATACACTTAAATACGATTTAGATAAAATCGAAAAGAAAGTAACTCCGTTTATAAATGCTGAGGTTGCTGGTTTAATGAGCTCTGAGCAAGACGCAGTTGCAGCTTGGAACGTTTACATATCTAAAGGTACAAGTGTTGAAGAGGACGATCAGATGGTGCAAAACGCTAATGCTGGCGATAGTTCTTGGAGCTACACAGAAGACTTGCCACTAATGCAAGATAAAAAAGTTTTATTTGAAAAGAAATATAAAGAATACTTTATGAATAATTATCTGAAACAATTTACTACGAACCAGTTTCCTACGGTTCAGGCAGACGCTGCGGTGTTTGATT
>Ga0209603_1002427_pt1 | contig 17298 bp, 15 predicted proteins | sample COGITO_mtgs_1206_FD_184812 | JGI IMG/M metagenome (GOLD analysis project Ga0209603, IMG submission 184812) | Pelagic marine microbial communities from North Sea - COGITO_mtgs_120607 (SPAdes) (version 2) | ecosystem: Environmental > Aquatic > Marine > Epipelagic ... | reverse complement strand
ATGAGTGACTGTGATTACTTAGTAGGATATTATGCTACTACGAGTTTAAATACTTGGAACTCATTTAAGTCAGTTACTGGAGCTTGTACTACTACAGCTGCGACTACTACGGCTACCACAACTCAAGCTACTACGACTACTACAGCTCCTCCTAATAACTATGCTTACTTCTCTATTGAAGATGAGAATGGAGCAGGTGGATTTTGTGCTGGTGCAAGTCAATATGGTATAGGTAGCTTTGTCAGTGTATCTGGTTTATCTGGATGTTGGGAGATTATAGGTAGCGGATTTAGCTCAAGTCAATATAATAGCATAACTGGTTCTTGTACACCTTCAAACGCTACTACTACGACAACGACTACTACGACTGCAGCACCTACTTCTTACGGTCACGCCACATCGTTTAGTGCTTCGAGTGCTACTACGGCTTGTGGTGGCTCATTAAATAAGACTATGTATTCAGCCTTTAATAGAGACCCTATCACTAATGGTGATACTATATATAAATTTGCTGACTTAAGTGCATTAGGAGCAGCTGGATATCGCTCTAACGGTTCTGTTAGTAGATACTGGTCTGGTTCAAGCTGGTCTGGCTCAGTAACAGGATGCGCATAATGAAGTATATAATCGCACAGGAAAAGAATAACTATGGAGCGTGGCAGTGTACGGTTGCCACGCAAAGTATTATAGACCTTAAGGTTAAGCAGGAGGACATATATATATTACTCGGAGACTTCGGTTTCAATAAAGACTGGAATAACTTTAAAACGAGGTTTCCTAAGGTTCAGATACACTCTTATAGGAATCACTCATATCCTAGTTATAAACCAGCTGTTAAACCTTATTTACTATGGCAATTCTTTAAACAATTCCAATACTTAGAAAAGGAGCAGTGGTATTTAATAGATAACGATGTAATACTAACTAAGAAACTTAAAAGAAAGAAGAAAGGTATAGTACATACGTCTAACTGTGCTTCTTATCTTAATCTTGACTATCTAAATAAAAAAGGTGATGGATTAGCTGAGGGTATGGCAGAGCATTGCAAAATAGATTTTAATAAGATTATTCATAATGATATGGGAGCTGGTGGTGCTCAATATGTATTTGATAACGTATCTTATACTACTTGGGAGAAAGCATATAGAAATTCTGTATTTTTATATACATATTTAACTAGAAACCAAGATACATTTAGTAGGTTAGATACTGAAAATTGTGTTCAAGTATGGTGTGCTGAAATGTGGGGTGTATTATGGTCATTATGGGATGATGGACATAAGAGTATTATTAATAAAGAAATGGACTTTGTTTTTGCTACTGATAACATAGATAGCGTTAAAGATATTAAAATAGTTCATAATGCAGGTGTCACTTCTAATAGTGAGGGGTTATTTAATAAAGGGGACTACGCTAAAAAGAGTCCTAAAGATATTGAGTTAGATATAGATAAAACTAAAGTTAGTTACTTCTATTACAGCTACTTAAAGAAAGTATTATGATAAAATTAATGATAGAATTACTAAGAACTACTGAATTAAACAGCGAAAATATTAAAATTGCTAAAGGAAAAAATCTATTCCCAAGTAATTGGAGTGAATTAAAGAACTATATAAAACTAAACTAATGGCTAAGAATAGAAGAGTTGACATTAAGGTAACATCGAACGTAACCAAAGTATTAAAAGAGTCTGGAGCAGAATCAAGTAAGGCTGGTAAGCAGTCGGCAGGTGCATTAGGTAAGATTAAAGGTATGTTAGGTGGAGTTACTGCAGGAGCTGCGGCTGCGACTGGTGGAATTAGAGCCTTTACTATGGCTTTGATATCTTCTGGTGTAGGTGCTTTTGTTGTAGCAGCTGGTGCTATGGTTGCTTTATTTACTAAGGCTATAGGAGAAAGTAAAGAATTTGAGAAAGCACTATCTGGATTAAAAGCTATTACTGGAGCAACTTCTGAAGAGATGAGCGCATTATCTCAAGACGCTAAAGCATTAGGTGCTTCTACTGCATTTACAGCTAGTCAAGTAGTTCAATTACAAACAGAATTTAGTAAGTTAGGTTTCAATACTGCAGAGATATTAGATGCTACAGCCGCTACGTTAGCATTAGCTGCAGCTTCTGGAACTGACTTAGCAGATGCTGCTATGGTATCTGGTAACACTATAAGAGCTTTTGGATTTGATGCTGCAGAGGCTGGTAGAGTATCCGATGTAATGGCTAAATCATTCACTACGAGTGCTTTAGATATGGAGAAGTTCAGAGAGTCAATGAAATTAGTTGCTCCTATTGCAAAAGTAACTAAAGTATCCTTAGAAGAGTCTTCAGCTGCATTAGCTGTATTAGCAGATAGAGGTATTTCTGGAAGTATGGCAGGAACTCAATTACGTAGAGTAATGTCTGACTTAGCTACTAAGACTGGTAAATCATTCCAAGAGTCATTAGAAATAACTGCAGATAGATTAGCAAACGCTTCTACTACAGCTGAAAAATTAGCTATAGCGAAGAAGTTGGTAGGTGATAGAGCAAAAGGTTCATTGATTGCATTAGCAGAGAACAGAGACGCTTTAAATGACCTTAAATTGGCTTATGAGAATGCAGGTGGAGCAGCTCAGAAGATGGCAGATGAGCAACTTAATAACTTAGCTGGTGATATAACTATATTATCTAGTGCGTGGTCTGGTTTCTTATTAGGTATAGAAGATGGCGAAGGTGTATTAAATAAAATATCCAGAGGAGCTATACAACTTCTAACTAAAACTCTAACTTTTTTAAATGAGGCGAGTACTAACGTAGCAGATTCATTTAGGGTTAACTTCGCATCTATGAAACGTATTGTTTCTACTGTAGGTGAAAGACTTTCAGCAACCTTTACTAATATAGGACTTAATATAGAATTATTTGCTTTGAAAGCTAAAGAGGCTATAAGCGATATTCCTTTAATTGGTAAGGCTATAGATAAAGAAGCACTACAAGCTAATATGAGAGCTGTAGAGAGTGAATTAAAGGCATCTAATGAAAGACTTAAGGTATTAACTAATAACGCTGCTAATGAGGCTGAAATGAGAGAGCTACATAGATTAGAATTACAAGAGAAACGTAAGACTAAGATTAAAGCTGATAACCTTAAAAAGGCTCCTGCTAAGATAGAGGAATTTGTAGAAGGTGCTGTAGGAGAAATAGAGGACGACCCAGAGGCTAAAAGATTAGCTGCCATAGAAGAGTTTAAGAGAAAGTTAAAGAAAAAGACTGATGACTTTGATGCTAAATCTTATGAAGATAAAGTATTATTAGAGAGAGATAGACATTTAGCTGAACTAGAAACTTTAAAACTTAATAAAGAAGAGAAAGAACAACTTAATGAGCAAATTACTCAATTCTATGAAGCTAAAAGAACTGAAGCCAGAGCTAAAGACCTTGAAAAGGTTCAGATAGAGGAAATTAAGACTAGAGATGCTGAAGTCGAAGCCGCTAGAGAAAAGAGAGCAGATATTGAAGCTACTAGACAACTAGAGATACAAGCTAAGATGGATGTGTTAGATACTGCCGCTAGAATTGCTGGAGAAGAGACTGCATTAGGAAAGGCTATGTTAATCGCCAAGAATATCCTAAGACTTAAAGACCTAGTAGAAACAGCTAAAGCAGCTGCCGTAGAGTCTGGTATTAAGGCTGGATTATCTATGCAGGAAATAGGTAAAGGTAGTGCTAAAGCATTAGCTACTTTAAACCCTGCGATTATCGCTGGTTATGCTATTAGTGCAGTTGCTGTAGTGGGTAGTATTATTAAGACTATGAAGGCTACTAAGAAGGCTGCGGCTGATGCTGGTGGAGGTGGTGGTTCTGATGTAGCAGTACCTAGTATTAATACTGGCGCTTCATTAAAACAAACTGCCCCTTCATTTAATGTTATTGGTAAGACATCTAATGACGCTAACTTAGTTGCAAATGCTATAGGTAAAACAAAAGATACTCCATTAAAAGCATATGTAGTAGAGACTGAAATAACTAATGCACAGGAATTGAATAGGAGAGCAGAAGGTCAAGCTAGTTTAGGATAAAAAATTTTGACTGCATAATAGGCTGTTTGGGTGGGGAGGCAACAACTCTGTAAGTTATTACAATAGTACTGTAAAAAAATTAATATTTTATAATGAGTTATTCTGAGTTTTTAACACAACTTAATACTCTTATATTGTTTTTAAATAAAGTAAAGATATGAAATTATTTGAGATGACTATGGGAGAGAATGATGGCATTTATGCAATGTCATTAGTAGAAGCTCCTGCCACAGAAGAGCAATTTATAGCATTAGCTACAGACGTGCAAAAAGAAGTTAAACTTAGTACATTAGTAGAAGATAAACAAATATTAGTAGGAGCTGCATTAGTTCCAGAAAAACCTATCTTTAGAGCTGGTCAAGACGGTGCGGAAGATTATTATATATACTTCTCTAAACAGACTGTAGCAAAAGCTGCTCAAGACTTTGTGAAAAATGGAATGCAATCTAACTTTACACTAGAACACGGTAATAAAATTGACGGTGTTAATGTAATAGAGTCTTGGATTGTAGAAGATGAAAATAATGATAAATCCAGAAGCTATGGACTAGATGTCCCTAAAGGTACTTGGATGTTAATGTCTAAGGTAGAAGATACAACCTTATGGAAAGACTACGTAAAAGGAAACAAAGTATTTGGTTATTCATTAGAGGGAAAATTTGGTTCAGAAGTTCGTAGAGAATTATCCGATGACAAACTAGATTCAGTAGTTAACAATATAACTAAAGCTATAAAAGATTACTATAACAACTAAAAACATATAAATAATGCCTATAACCCAACCTACTAAGGTTACTAGTAGAGACTCTGGTCAATTATTCGACGACCAGTCTAACTCTAGTGCCTCTAAAAACATTCAATCTAATACTGTTATAGCTACCTCTACAGATGCTGGAGCTGCAGTAGACTTAACTCCATACGCTTTAAAAAGCAATACAGATTCTGGATATTCTCATACTGGAGCTTTTGCAGATAAGCCTACAGGTAACAATTTCGTATGGCAAGCTGGAGCTGGTATAAACTATAGCCAAACAGACGTTGAAAATAACCTATGGAAAGTGTTGAGCCTATCTAGGTCAGTACACGACGCAGTAGATAATCCTTACTGGTCTACCCCTACTCCTACAGGTAATACTGGTGTAGGTTTATTTCAAGGTGCTAATTTACCAGATGGAGTATCTTCTCTAGTTGATTATGACTATGTATATAATGATAACTACGATGCTAATGGCTCTACTGGATTCGAAGGTAGTACTGGACGTATCAAATTAAATGATTGTCAGTATGGAGACCAGTTAAGAGTACGTTTTGATTTTAACGTAATTCCCCAAATAGCTAACACAACTATAGAACCTGCTTTATGGTATTCTAATCGTGATGACAGTGATAATATTACTTTTACATTTCCACTAACTACTAGCCCTGTATTTTATGGAACTGGCTCAGTAGGAAAAACATATTTAAACAGGGTTGATATCTCAGCTTGGATTACGTCTAATGAAGATGTAAATGCTTTAACTTTACCCGCTATAAAATCAGATAACCCAGTTATAATTCAGCCTCTAGGCTTACTAATCACTATAATAAGATAATAAAATGGCAATAAGAATTGAAAGAAACGAACAAGGAAACTGTATTAATTTTCACGGAAGTAGTAACCCAACGTATTGGAATGCTTGTTTAAGTGGTGAAGTTGATGCTACAGTGACTGACACGGTAAACGTAGTAAATGATATTATTACCTCTCAGACTGGAGTAACTGAATATGAATTTTTTCAAATACCCTATACTGAGTTTGTAGATGCTAATGGTAATGCATTTTCTAATGCTCAAGAGACTGCAGACTATATAACAGTTAATGCTAATGTAGTCGGACTAGGTGGAGGAGGAACTAGCTTAGCTCTTCAGACTGTATGCTTTAAATTAGATGACACTACTACTTCCATTATGCTAGATAATGGTTACTCTTTTGGAGTTAACACCATCAAAGCTGTAAACACTGGAGACGGTCTTATTACTATTAACTCAAAATTAGGCTCTATAACGCACTTTACAGGACTTGACCATACAAATGTATGTGACGGCAATGGAAACGCTATTGCAGGTGGTTTAAATGACGTTATAAACTACTTGAATGAATTGTTTACAGTAGGTGCATTTGAACAAGTTGTAATATCTGACCCTTACTCGACTATGGTAGCTGACGTAGCTGGAGCAGATACTACTGTATCATATGTAGGATACGGACTAGACCCTGTAGGGAATGATATCTATGGCTCTACTTCTACTAACTCACAAAATGGATTGTTATCTGATGACATTATAGACCAAGCTGGTGAATATTTTACTTTTGACATTAGAAATGAAGGTACTATAGGATTTGGACTTGTTCATACTCAAGCTAGTTATGATTCTGGATTATATAGCGGTAACTCTACTTACGCTAACCCTACTACTTTTGGTGTATCTAATTCAGGTCATTCAGGTTACCAATTCTCTCACTGGTTTCACCCAACACCTAATGGCTCTTGGACAAACTACGGGGCGAACACTTCTTACTCTATGAGGGCTGGCTGGTCTAACTTCAATGGTACAAATGAACAGGCTGACTGGTTAGCTGGTAATCCTATAAAAGTAAGAGTAGGTATAGATGCTAATTCTTATATATCTATAGAAACTCTAAGAAACGGAACAGAATGGGTAGTTCACGCCAGAACTTCATATCCAATACCACAGGGCTCATCTTATAGATTAGGCGTAAAAACCAATGACACTGGAGCTCGAGTGTTTACAGTGCCTAAGGTTCACTTATTAGAACCCGCTGCCCCTACTATGAATTTTAGGTGGATTGAATCACCAGATGGTACTTTCGTGTATCCCCTGTTTACTACAGCTGAAGAAGCGAATTATTACGATGAAATACACAATGGACTAACTGCTGGTACTGGTTCAAGTCACACTCACACTTATCCTGACGACCCGACTAATACTACTTGGTATATGCCAGAAGCGTCTCACGACCCTACAAGCTATCACTATAGCTCCGCTCCAAATGGAACTGAGACCTTTAGTGGTAATACTATTAACTGGACTACCATAACATCTTTAACTAATGCTGACTTAACTCCCACTGCTTTTTCTGGTAGTGATTATACTCACCAAGAAGGGACTGTAGTTAACTTACAGTTATATCCAGCTGGAGCTACATTCACTCAATCGGTAACTATTAGCCCTACTAGTTCTGGATTAGCTTATAATTCTACTTCGGGATATTTACAGGGTACTCTTTCAGATGTTACTACTAACACTGTTTATACTGTTTCGGTAACTAGAGCCAACTCTTATGGGAGTAGTACTGGTAGCTTCACTATTACAGCTACCGATGTAGCGCCTGTTCAAACTAACTCAACACCTTGGACTAAGGCTTTAGACTTTAGTGGTAGTAGCGAATATATAAAACAGGCAGCCAATTACTACACAGTAAGCCCTTTGCATATGAATGGCTATGCTACTAACATTGCTGCGCCTAGCACTGCAGGCTACACCGCTAACGGTAGTAGTGTTCGACCTTGGGCTACTGCTATAGTATTCAATATAGACAATGTTTCGCAAAACCAACACATTTGGAATAGCGGAGAGGGTGCTGGTACAGGAGATGACAATATCTATTTAAGGCTCGACTCTAGTAAGCAACTATTTTTTGGATGGGGTCGTGAAGGAAGTGGGTACAACGAATGTAGGATTCAGGCAACAGCACTTGGTCATAATGATTGGTACGGAGTTTACATAGCTAATAACGGAACTAGACAAAGCGGCTCAAACGCTACAGCAACAAACCTCGCAGCAATGTTTGATATTAGATTAATGAATAGTGGAAGTAATAACTGGACTCTTGGTTCTAACTTATCGGTAGCGTCTGCTTGGACTTCAACAGGAGCGAATATGGATAGAAGTGTTACAGGAGACTTAACCATAGGCGGTAGAGGTTCTAACAGAAGTTTCCGAGGTCAAGTAGCTTCTATGGTAGTAACTACATTAAGAGTTAACCAACCTATGCCTACTGATGCTGAGATTGAAGCGATGATTACAGACCCAGTTTCTTGGTTAGATGATTATAAAGTTGGCGAACTATTTAGACCTATTACTTCAGCAGGAGACTTTTCTAACTTTGCTATTGGTACTGAAAGTTGTTATCGTGCTACTCAAGTATGGTTAATGGGTGACGGCACCTATGACGCTTACCCTAACGGTATTCGAAATCAAGCTGGACCTGAAGACACAAACGTTACTAAGATGATTTTTAACAGTATGGTATCAAATGATATAGAAACTGTAAGTATTAACGGATTAACTTAATATATAACTATGCCATTTTACGGAAAATACCCTTATAGACCTATCAACTCTGGTAAACTTTGGAAAAAAGATGCTAAGGGTCAAGGTTTTGGTAGTACATACGGTGGGAATCAAATATCTGACATTACTAAATCTTTGAATATCAAGACAGTGAGTGAAGATAGGGAGTCTGAAATGTTTTAAAATTTCAATTTATATTGTTTTTAAATAAACTATAAAACCTAAATAATATGAATGCAAAAGAAACCATTAAGAAAATTGCAGACGCTTTGAATATCGGAGCTGAAGAAACTGCTAAAGTCGAAGAGACTAAGGTAGAAGATAAGAGGGAGGTAGTAGAAACTACTGAAACTGTAACAGAAGATGTTAAAGCTGAAGCTGTTATAGAAGATACTAAAGAAGTTGAGACTACTGAAGTTGTAGCCGAGACTACTGAGGTTGCTGAAGACGTTAAGGAAACGCCAAAAGAAGACACTAGGATTGCAGACCTACAAAAGCAGGTAGATGAATTATCTCAGCTTTTAGAAGTAGCAGTATCAAAAGATACAGATACTAAAGAGGACATTGTACCAGAGATTCCAGAAGCACCAGTACAGCCCTTAACACATTCGCCAGAAACTACACCAGATTCTAATCGTAAGAAAATTGGCGGTCACGGTGGAGACGTTTTATCTCGTGTCTATAAATATATGAGCTAATAACCAATTAATTAATTATTAACTAAATTTAAATTTTACTACTATGGCTACAACTATGACCATTTCAAATTCAAGTTATGCAGGAGAAAAAGCAGCTGGTTTTATCGCAGCGGCTCTTCTTTCAGCTAACACTCTTGACAAAGGTGGAGTTACTATCAAACCTAACGTAAACTACCGTCAAGTAATGCAAAAAATCGCTGTAGGTGACATTATCGCTAATGCATCTTGTGATTTCGCTGCAACTTCTGACGTTACTTTAACTGAGCGTTATTTAACTCCAGAAGAATTTCAAGTAAATATGGAACTTTGTAAGAAAGATTTCGAATCGGACTGGCTTTCTATTGAGCAAGGATTCAGTGCTTTTGATACTCTTCCTAAAAGTTTCGCAGAATACCTTATCTCTCACGTTGCTGCAAAAGTTGCTACTAAGACAGAATTAAATATCTGGAATGGTGTAAACGCTAATGCTGGTGAGTACGATGGATTAGTAACTCTTATGAGTGCTGACGCTGACGTTATCGACGTTGTTACAGCTGAGACTTCTATCACTCCTGCAAATATTATCCAAGAATTAGGTGCTGTTATCGATGCAATTCCTACGACTGTATATGGTAGTGACAATCTATCTATCTACATTTCTTCAGCTGATGCTAGAAGTTACGTAAGAGCTCAAGCTGCTTTAGGTTATAAAGACCTTTATCACGTTGGACAAACTGCAATGGACTTTGAAGGTGTTAAATTATTTGTTGCTAACGGATTAACTTCTGGGCAAATGGTTGCTGCTGAGAAAGATAACTTGATGTTTGGTACAGGTTTACAATCTGATTTTTCAGAGGTAAAAGTTTTAGACCTTGCTAACATTGATGGTTCTCAGAATGTACGTATCGTTATGAGATTTACTGCTGGTGTACAATACGCTATCGGTTCTGAAATCGTTCTACGTCAAAACGCATCTTAATAATGCAAACTCAATGGGGGTGATTAATTTCGCCCCTATTTTTTAACTAATTTTTAATACTTATACTATGTCTTGTGAAATTTCTTTGGGCAGATTAGAGGGGTGTAAAGACCAAATCGGCGGATTGAATGCGATTTATTTCGTAAACTTCGGTGATACTGGTGCGTGGACTATAACAGATGAGACTATCACTGCTATAGCTGCAACTACTCCAAGTGCCTACAAATATGACCTTAGAGGTAATTCTACCTTTGAGCAGAGTCTAACGTCTTCTCGTGAAAACGGAACGACTGTAGCAGAGCAAACTTTAACAGTTTCTCTTAAAAAGCAGGATGCTGCAACTAATAAAGAAGTAAAACTTCTCGCTTATGGAAGACCTCATATCTTAATTGAAGATAATAATGGTTCTATTTTCGTAATGGGTGAAGATTTCGGAGCTGAAATGAACGCTTCAACTTCTACTGGTGCTGGAATGGCTGATAAATCTGGATATGAATTGACTTTTGTTGCTTCAGAAAAAGGATTGTCTAAGTTCTATACTGGTGATATTGCTACTGACTTTAATGTGGTAGTAGGTTCATAATTACTAATACCAATGTTACTAAGCCTCTCCTAACGGAGGGGTTTTTTTATGCCTAACATTCAAGCAGTTAATCTGTTTTTAAATAAACTAATACATTGAACTACATAACTAACAGTACCGACAATCAAGACTTAGACATTACCGTCAATCATACATTTGCAGATGGTGAGTCTCTTAACGTTATGGTAACATTGACTAAGGATGGGAATCATTCTGACGCTCAAAGCGTAGCTGGTACAATAGTTTATAATGGATATTACTCTACTTTAAGTGTATCTGGATTAGATGTAGACTTAGAGACTTTCTACACTATGGAAGTAAAAAAAGATACTAAAACAATATATAAAGGTAAAGCCTTTGTGACTACACAAACTATAGGAGACTACGTTATCAATAACGATAACTATATCAAACAAACCACTAACAGTACTAACTTTACAATATTTGAATAATGATAAATGTAATCGAACTATCTTCATACACTACACCAGAAGCGACTATAGACACTCGTAAAGGCTTTGTATCTTATGGAGAAGAAAATAACTACTTTGAATTTTTAATTGAAACCTACCTACACTCAGCTACTAATAACGCATCTATTAAATCTATATCGGACTTAATATTCGGTCGAGGTCTTTCTATCTTAGAAAAAGAAGAGGACGCTCCAGAAGTAGTAGCTATAAAAGAAATCATAAAGGATAAGGACTTAAAAAAGATTATCTTAGAGCGTAAGATGTTAGGTCAGTCAGCTGCACAAGTTATTTATAGTGGAACTGGAACTAAAAGAAAAGTAAAAGAAATTAAACATTTTCCCATACATACTCTTAGACCAGAGAAAGCATCAATGACTGGAGAGATTGAAGCGTATTTCTATCACCCAGACTGGAAGAACTATAAGAATACTGATAAACTTAAAAGAATACCTACATTCGGTCATAGTACTGACTCTATTGAATTATTTATTATTAGACAATATATCCCTAACCATACTTACTTTAGTCCTGTAGATTATAGTGGAGCTTTAGGATATGCTGAATTAGAAGCAGAGATTAGTAATTATCACCTTAACGATATCCATCACGGTTTTTCTGGAAGTAAAATTATCAACTTTAATAATGGTCAGCCAGATGCAGAGGCTCGTAGAATGATTACTGAAGATGTTAAGAGAAAGTTAACTGGAGCTCGTGGAGAAAAAGTTATCGTAGCTTTTAATGAGTCTAAAGACAATAAGACTACAGTAGAGGACTTACCTTTAAATGATGCACCAGCTCATTACGAATACTTAGCAAGCGAAGCAGCTTCTAAAATAATGGTAGGTCACAGAGTAACATCACCTATGCTTTTAGGTATTAGAGATGGCTCTAAAGGATTAGGAAACAATGCAGAAGAAATCTCTACAGCTTCTCAACTATTTCACTCTACAGTAATTAAGAATTACCAAGATGAGGTATGTGAGTTCTTAAAAGAAGTACTATTATTAAATGGTATTAAAGAGGAATTATATTTCATTACTACTCAGCCTATTGAATTTATGGACGATGACGCTAATGAGAAAGAAGATTCAGCCGACAAAGAGGAGAGAACTGGTATTAAAGGTAATAGCTACGATACTAAAGACCCTAAAAAAAAAGACAAAACTAAGTTAAGCTCGGATAAGAAATCGTTTGAAGCTAAAACTCAAGTAGATTGGCTTAAGCATTTATCTAATGTAGGAGAAAGCGACATAGATGACTCCTATGAGCTTGTAGACTCAGAGTTAGCTATTGATGAGTCGGAAGACGCAAACATCGAGGAAACGCTTAATAAGGCTATCCAGTTAAGTGCTATGCAAGGCTCTATGATGGATACTAAAATGTTTAAAGTAAGATATGCATACGTTCATAGAAGCGGCAAGAAGTCATCTTCTTCTAAGAAATCAAGTAGAGCGTTCTGTAGAGCTTTAGAATCGTCTAATAAAGTATATCGTAAAGAAGACATTCTTAAAATGAAGGGAATGAATACTGAGCTCGGACATAACAAACAACCTTATAGTATTTGGCTACACGCTGGAGGAGTAAACTGCTATCACGGTTGGGAACGTAGAGTGTACAAAAAAAGATTAAAGAAAGACGGTACTCCATATAGTGGAGCTGGATTACAAGGTACTAAAAAGGTATCAGTGACAGACGCTAAAAAACAAGGCTTTAAATCAAAACCTCAATCTAAAAGAGTTAGTGAAGCTAACATAGATAGATTTGATAAAGGTCATCACCCTAATTATAACAAAAGTAAATAATGGCAACTGCAATTTATATAACAAGAGAAGAACTTGTAAGACACACACCACTAAATGGTAATATTGATATGGATAAGATTATTCATTTCAGTAAAATAGCTCAAGATATCCACATACAGGGTTTCTTAGGAACTAAATTATACGATAGAATAAATACAGATATAATAGCTGGTAACTTAGCTGGTACATATTTAAACTTAGTTAATAAGTATCTTAAGCCTGTAGTAATACACTTAACATTCTTAGAATTTTTACCTTTTAGTCAATATACTATATCTAATAACGGTGTATTTAAAAAGACGGCTGAGAGCAGCACTATTCCTACTGTAAAAGAAATGGATAGAATGCAAGATGCTGCAAGAGATACAGCTGACCATTATGTACGTAGACTAATAGACCATTTAATTTTTGAAAGTGGGAAAGGAACTTATCCAGAATATAACTTAATCACGTCTAACAGTGATGAGATGCAGCCTCAAAGGGACATTTCATTTGGTGGATGGCAAATATAATATAAAATGGCTACATTAAACGGAACGCAAATAGACCAAACTTACAAAGGTCTAATAAAAATAACGGATAACGGAATAGCTGGCGGCTCTTTAAAAGAGCTTACAGATGGATTTGGTAATGGAATAGGTTTATTCGTAAACACTTCTGGAGACTTAACTGCTCAAGGTGATGTTATTGTACAAGGTACTATAGACGCTACTGGTGGAAACAAAATAGCATTTTACTATGCTGACCAAGCTGCATTTCCAAGTGCTTCTACTTATCACGGCGCTATAGCACACTCACACGCTGATGGAAAGATGTACTTTGCACACGCTGGAGCTTGGGTAGAGATTGCTAACAGTTCAGATATTACAGCCACATCAGTAGATGACGTTACTATAGAATTAGACGCTACTAATGGTTTGCAGGTTATAGACTTAGGAATTACTTCTGACAAGATTGCAGATGACTCCATAAGCTATTCTAAGCTATCTAACGAGTTCACTACTGGCTCGACTCCCACTTCTACCAGTGGAGTATCTAATTTAGATTTCGATGCGTCACAGGTCTTTACAATGACTTTAACGGAAGATACTGCTTTTACATTTTCTAATGATGACATAGGAATGGTTAAAGATTTAGTATTGACTGGTGAATTCGTACCTACATTTCCTACCGGTAGTAAGATTATAGCAGGAGCTTATTCTGGTACTGTATCTAATTTTATACAGATTATCAAAACTAATACAGCTGAGTACTGGATTTCAATCTCTAAAGAAGCAATATAATGAAAGCAATAATAAGAAACGGTAATATACAAACATTTAGAAGGCTGCCTAAAACTTGGGAGGATGCAGACGGTTTACATTTAAATTTCAATAAAAGTAGTAATCCAGAGGCTTTTGGATTTTACGACGTGGTTACACCTTCTTATGACTCTGTTAATCAAAGATTAGGGGCTATAGAATTTGATAGTGTTAATAATGTATTTACTTATCCAGTTACAACTATAGACTTTACATCTACTTACGATGTATCAACTCCTATATTAGATGAGAATGGTGATGCTGTTTTAGATGAGAATGGCGACGCTACATATAATGTAACTACTGAAGATACTTATAATATTACTAAACTAAAAGACTCTAAAAAACTTGAAGTAAATACTAAAGCAGGTGAATTGTTAAAGCCTACTGACTGGTATGTTATAAGAAAGGCTGAAAGAGATATAGATATCCCTACGGATGTAGCTACAGAAAGATTAGATATAATAACTAAAGCCGATGGATTTGTTATAGCTATAGATGCATTAACTACTTATGAAGCTGTATTGAGATATACTTTTGACTATTATCCAACACCTATAATATAAAACTATGTTAAACCAAAGACTACTAAGAACAGTAGATGAGGCTACTGGTGCTACTTGTACTACTGATACAGTTCAAATATTAGATGGAGTACCTTTTGAGTCTATTGCAACATATCAATTAGATGGTAATGCTAATGACTTAACTACTAATTATAACGGTACTTGGGGTGGAACAGAGGCATACACAACTGGTCAATTTGGTCAAGCTGCGGTGTTTAATGGGGGTAGTTATATAACTGCATCAGGTTTAGGTATAACAGGAAACTCAAGTTTTACAGTAAGTATTTGGGTAAAAACCACTTCAAGTGGGTTATTTTTCTTTTTTGGAAATGGAGGATTAAACGCAAGTTTTTATATAAATGTCAATTCAGACGGAACTATAACCGTTGGGGAATTTGATTTTGACCTATACACTTCTACAGCAACTATCAATGATGGAAGTTGGCATCACGTGGCGTTTACAAGTGATGGAACAACAAGTAAACTATATATTGACGGTTCAGAGTCTAATAGTACCACAAACACTTTTGCTATATCTGCTGACATAATGGAGCTTGGTAGAGGAACAGCAAATTATTATTTCAACGGTTCAATAGACCAAGTAAGAATATACAACAAAGCACTCTCAGCAGATAACGTAGCTACACTTTACAACGAAACAGTTGCAACAGCTTCTACTAATATTACTCTTGATGCACCATCTTTAGTAGCATATTATAAAATGTCAGATGCTACAGACGAAACAGGTAGTTACGATGGTACACCTACTAATGTTAATTTCAACGTAGCAGGTAAGTTCGGTAATGCAGCGAGTTTTAATGGAAGTAGTAGTTTAATTTCAAATACTGTTGGTGCTACCCCAATTACATCTTTTAGTATGTGGGTTAAATTTAATTCTACATCTCAAGGTTCTTTTTTGCAAGTGTTTGATAATAATAATTTTGCAATTTTTTTGTATCTTGGTAAACTAAATGTGCAATATTCTACAGGCTCAACAAGTAATGGAGTAGCTTGGACAATAGCAAATACAACTGATTGGTTTCATATAGCAGGAACTTTTACAAGCAGTTCATCTACTCTTTATGTTGATAATGTTGAAAAAACTGAATCAATGAACAATTGGGTTAATGCTGGTAGTGTTCCGTATATTGGAAACCGAAATGATTTAACTGGATACTTCAACGGCAAAATAGACCAAGTACGCATATTCAACAGAGCAATAACAGCAAACGAAGTAGAAACACTTTATAACGAAGTACAGTGTATTCCTACTATTGTACCTACAGACCATTTTAATCCTGTTTTATATACTGGTAATGGTGGTACTCAATCAATAACTTCTTTGGATTTTGCTCCAGATTTTACTTGGATAAAAGATAGAGATACAGCTGAATGGCACGGACTTATTGACTCGTTAAGAGGTTCAAGTCAAGTGTTATACTCTAACGCTACTAATGCAGAAAATGGAAACTCTGATGTATCAAGCTTTAATTCAGATGGATTTTCTTTAACCAATAGTCATAACTTTACTAATAGAAATGGAGATGACTACGTGGCTTGGAACTGGAAAGCAGGAGGAGCGGCAGTATCAAACACAGATGGTACAATAACGAGTCAAGTATCAGCTAATGTAGATGCAGGGTTTAGTATTGTTACATATACTGCTCCAAGTAGTGGTACAAACGCAAGGATAGGACACGGTTTAGGTACTACTCCTAAAGTTATGATTAACAAAAGAAGAGACGGGACTTCTGATTGGTATGTTTTTAATACTATTATTGATGGTTCGTATGATTTTTTAAAGTTAAATGAAAATGGAGCAAAAGTAGATGATAATGATACCTATCTTCCAACATCTACAACTATTTCAAGCCAAAACTTTACTTCAAGTGATTGGGTGGTTTACTGTTTTGCAGAAGTAGATGGATATTCTAAAATAGGTTCTTATACAGGAACAGGAGCAAGTGGTAATTCTATTGTAACAGGATTTAGACCAGCTTTTTTAATGGTTAAAAGAACTGATTCAGGAGACAACTGGCTTGTTTTTGATAATAAAAGAAATACTACAAACCCAACTAATTTATCACTTGTTCCTAATAATTCAGCGGCTGAATCTGTAGGTAATCTTGGAAATGGATTTAGTTTTTTATCTAATGGTTTTGAAGTAGTTTCAACTGACACAGGAGTTAACGCAAACGGTGGTTCATACATCTTTATGGCATTTGCTGAAGAAGTATTTAACCCTAACGGTGTAACAAGAAACGATACCGACCCATTCGGTGATGGAAGTGAATTAGCTTTATATAAGTTTGAAGATAACGCAAACGATGCCGAAGGTAGTTACAACGGTACTGCAAGTAATGTAACTTATGACACAGGGTATATAGATAAAGCAGCTGTATTTAATGGGAGTAGTAGTATAATTACAAACACAAATCAAGTAATACCAAATGGCGCTGCATCTTTTTCATTTTGGTATAATCCGAGCGGTGCAGGAGGTTTAGAATA
>Ga0209603_1002424_pt1 | contig 17310 bp, 17 predicted proteins | sample COGITO_mtgs_1206_FD_184812 | JGI IMG/M metagenome (GOLD analysis project Ga0209603, IMG submission 184812) | Pelagic marine microbial communities from North Sea - COGITO_mtgs_120607 (SPAdes) (version 2) | ecosystem: Environmental > Aquatic > Marine > Epipelagic ... | reverse complement strand
CCTTCACATTTCAGCTGGTGAACATAGAAAGGGAAGATATTTATGCTTAATACACAGCATTGGTGGCAAAAAAAGCTCAATAGTTGATGTTGCATTTTTTGGAGAAAATTTCAAGACAATCAGCTAGAATTCAAGAGGGTTGATTTATCCACCTTAAAATTGAAATTTCTTTTAGTGGGTAGAGAGCCATGGGATATTGCTAATCAATTTCCAGTTGAACGACCAGAAGAAGGATAATAAAACTTACGGAGACTCAGGCACTAGTTTGCATTGAAACAACCGATGAGCCAAATACCATAAAAATAATCACTGCGGCCAAGATTAAATTGATTGCGCGTTTGGCTCTCGGAGTGAGATTCAGACTATTTACCTTAACGCCAGCATAGAGCCATATTAGATGCCCTGGAACCCAAACAATATTTGCTACTATTACTTTGATAATTACCTCATTTACTGGATTAAAAGAAAGTAATGGAAAACCGAGAAAAAGTGCAGACATCGTCAAATATGCTTTTGGATTAAAAAGCATCAACATAATTCCATCACGGCATCTTGGCACCTTGCGGCTTAAAATACCCAATTCTGTTCCAGCAAACCCAATACGCACGGCAAAGTAGGTAAAATAAACAAGCGATAATAAAAAAAGAGCCCCACGTAATAAAGGAAATTCCATTAACAGCGCACTAAGACCGCTAAAAACAATGAGAGCAGTTAGATTAGCACCAAGATAAACACCGACGGTAAAACTTATTCCAGCGCGATAGCCAAAAGCCGACCCAATACCAAAAATAGTGAGCAGACCAGGACCAGGAATTGCTGTAAGAACAATAACTGCAAGTATATAAGAAAACACTAATCACCTCATATAGCTTCGCTCAACCACCATATTTGCTAGAAGGAATTATGTCGGAAAGGTAAGGTACTATGCCAGAATTTTGGTATTTATCAGTTTTTTTGTTTTAAAATTTATGCTTACGTAGGTCTACGTAAATCCAATTCTTGCTGCACCAACGTTAGCTCAAACTGAACTAATATTATACGGTGCCACTTATTTTTTCGTCAAAATATTCAAGCACCGCCGTACAATCTTTATCGCCATAACCAGCCTTGGCGGCAGAATCAAACAGCTTTCTGGCAAGTATGCCAAAAGAAGCATTGCCTTCAAAATCATTAAACATGCTTATGGCCATGGATAAATCTTTGATACCCATATCCACAGAAAAATCAGCAGAAGTATCTCCTCGAAGAACTTTTTTTGGGTAATTGATCTGCAATTGCCCTCGACCAGCAGCAGTGTTTTGCAACAAGTCAACAGTCAGCGGCCGATCTAGACCAACAGCTTTTGCCAATGCCAGCACCTCACCTGTTAATACGTGATTAACCATACTCATATAATTATTTATCAGTTTTAGCCGTAAGCCAAATCCTGTAGGCCCTGCATGGATCACACGTTGTGTTAAGGAGGCTAAAAGTTCGGCGGCACCCTCCAAATCATCGACATCACCACCAACAAGAGCAATCAAATCCCCCGTTGCCGCTTCAGCCGGCGATAAACAAACTGGTGCGTCAATCAAAGTAGCATTATGAGTCTTAATGCGCTCCGCTTGTTGCTCGAGTAGCTTCACCTCGCCAGTAGACATTTCAATTATGAGGTCACCAGGCGTTATTTCAGAAACAGCCCCCTCTTCACCAAAAAGCACAATATTAACATGGTTGCTGGTTGGCAGCATAGTAACTAGACGTGAACATAACCTCATAACCTCAGCCGGTGATTTGGCCATCAAGCAACTATCATTGTTAGCCAAAGGTTTACACCTTCCTTGGTCAATATCATAAAGGGCTAGATTAAAACCGTTTTTCAAAAGGTGTTTTGCCATTAATGAGCCCATGACGCCAAGACCTATGAAACCAATTCTTTCGGACCTCTTTATCAATTTGCCAAGCCTTGTTTAACTTTTTTGATTATGTCGTCTGCTGCAAGGCCATATTTCCTAAAAAGGAAGCCTCGGCTCCCGCCTTCGGCAAAGCAGTCTTGAACGCCAACACGAAAAAATGGGCGGGCAATATTATTTGTAGCAATAATTTCAGAAATAGCAGAACCCAGACCGCCAATAATTGAATGATTTTCTGCAGTAATGACAACCTTTCTTTTCGAAATCTCACCTAGAATACCATCAATATCTATTGGCTTGATGCTGGCACAATCTACAACTGTTGTATTTATTGAATATTTTTTTAATTCTTGTGAGGCTTGCAGTGCTATTTCCACCATAAGTCCAGTTGCAAAAATTACTGCATCGCTACCATTAGAGAGCCGTCTAATCTTCCCAATTTCCCATGATGGCGAGTCTGCAGAATTTGAGCTATGAGTGTTTGCGCGGTATAGCCTAAGATAAACAGGCCCGTGATGAGCCAACGCAGCTTTCACGGCATCTTGATAATCTGAAGGGCTTGCAGGTTCCAGAACTACCATATTTGGAAGAGCGCGCATCAAAGCTATGTCATCTATTGCTTGATGAGACACGCCAAGGAGAGAATCGATGCCTGGCATGAAACCAATAAGTTTCACATTGGTTTTAGGGTAGGCGACTTGCATAGCGATCTGGTCAAAACTACGACGTGTTAGAAAAACTGCAAAGGAATGAAGGAATGGTGTAAAACCAGCTCTTGCAAGGCCGGCCCCAACGCCTACCATATTAGCCTCAGCAATACCTGCCATAATGAACTGTTCAGGCAGATAGTCACGTATAAGATCAGTTTCTGTTGGTGCAGTTAAGTCAGCACTAAGAGCCAAAATTGAACTATCATTGCGAGCAGCTGATAACAACGCCTCACCATAATACTTTGGAATAGGCTTTTCCAAATCCTGCTGTTTTACCGAAAAATCATCAAGATGACGAGCCTCTGACTGAGTTGACTTAATATCATCTTCAATCATGTTTTGCCTCCAGCCAATTTAACGCATCCAGCGCCGCTCTTTCTGGCAATACCATATTATGGCTCTTTTTCCCTTCTAGAAAGGGAACTCCCTTCCCAGGGATGGTGTTAGCAATGATACACGAGGGTCGAACAGTGTCTTTTTTAGCCGCCTCAAAACTAGAAAAAATATCCTCAAAATTATGTCCATCAATTACCGTAGTCTGCCAACCAAAATCTCGAAACTTGGCATCTAAAGGGTCTATTGTGGCCACATCGCGAACATCCCCCTCTACCTGCATATAATTTAGGTCTATAATCATTATGAGATTTGATAGTTTATGGGTGGCTGCAAAAATAGCTGCTTCCCAAACCTGTCCCTCCTCAAGTTCTCCATCACCAAGCATTAGGTAAATATTTGAATCACGTTGTTGCCTCTTGAAACCCATGGCAATGCCAGCTGCAACTGATAACCCCTGACCAAGTGACCCGCATGTGCATTCAACAAGAGGTGCCAGCCGCTCAGAAGCATTGATTTCCAGTGAATTACCGTCAAGACAATAATCAGAAAGCCTGTTTGGGTCCATCAAACCGGCTCTGGCTAAGGTGGCATAAAAGACTGCAGTATTATGAGCCGTTGATAAAATAAATCTGTCGCGGTCTAACCACTCTAAATCAGTTTTGTCAAAACGGAGCTCTTGAAAATAGAGATAAGTAAAAAGATCTGCGGCGCCGAGCCCCTGCTGTACATAGCCTTGACCATGTCGCGCAACCATCTGGACTACATCCTTTCGGATAACTTTAGCCCATTCTGCTAGCTGTTCTGAATTTGCACGATTATCTTTTTTCAAATAACTTCAAACTCTTTTTTAATTTAAACTAAGTCAACCACTCTAATCTCTCGAAGGTTTTGCATTTCGGCAAATTATTTCCCGACTTAAACAACGTTAATAGCAACAAAAAAAAATGGGAAGCCCCAATTTTTTTGTTATTTTTTTTTGAAAAGCACAATCACTAGTGATGTTGTAAAATATGATGAGCGGCTTTTTCACCAATCATTAGTGACGGTGCATTGGTGTTTGCTGAGGTTATTTTTGGCATTACTGAGGCGTCAGCAACATAAAGTGCTTCCAAACCATTAACTCGTAATTCGGGGTCAACTACCGCACCCTTATCTGTTCCCATTCGGCAGGTTCCCACTGGATGGAAGACAGTACCTGAGTTAGCACGAATGCAATCTAGTATATCACCGTCACTCACTATATCGTTTCCCGGCAGTATTTCGGTATCCCAAAGATTTTTGAAGGAAGGCATATTATAAATATCGCGTATGATTTTCACACCGTCCACCATAACCTTCTGGTCATATTCTTCAGAGAGATAGTTAGGTTGAATTTTCGGGGCTTTTTCAGGATCTACAGATTGAATTTCTACACTGCCTCTTGATTTTGGATGGCACTGCCAAACAGTCACTGTAAAGCCCGGATAATTATGCAAGGGCTCTCCGGGCTTATCAACAGAAAGAGGCATTACAAGTAATTGTATATCAGGCCTTTCATTTTGTGCGTATTTCGTACGTGCTCCGGCGCCGACTTGACCAGCTCCAACTGATAGAATTCCGGAACCATTTTTTAGCCATTTTAGACCATGAAACATCATTTTCAAAGGATTACGACTGTCTGTGTTTAGTGATAGGCCGTTCCGCATCTGAACGATTGTGCGCATTTGATAATGGTCTTGAAGATTTTGTCCAACCTCTTTTAAATTTTGAATAACACTGATCCCATGTTTTTCCAGCAGGGGGGCTGGCCCAACACCAGATAACTGCAATATTTGTGGTGATTGGAGGGCACCAGCACTTAGTACAATTTTTTGGGCTTCAAATATTTTAATAGTATCATTGCATTTGACAACAATGCCTGCTGCACGCTTCCCCGAAAAGTTGATTTTTTGCACAAAACTATTTGAAATTATGGTGAGGTTATCTCGATGAGCAATGGGATGTAAGAATGCTGTTGCAGAGCTTGACCGCCATCGTCCGTCTAACGTGAGTTGGTATCTTCCTGCACCAAATGAATTCTGCCCATTAAAGTCATCAATAGGGGGAAGACCCCACTCGCCCGCTGCATCTAACCAAGCATCACAGGCAGGATGACGCAAGCGAAGGTCGTCAACTTGAAGTTCGCCCAAGTTACCACGATATTGGCTCTCACCACCTTTATAGCCCTCTAACTTTCTAAAAAATGGAAGTACTGTCTGAAAATCCCAACCAGTGGCACCGAGTGACTGCCAATCGTCAAAATCTTCGTTTTGTCCCCGAATGAATATGAGACCATTTATGCTACTGGAACCGCCAATAATTCTTCCACGAGGCCATTTTACCACTCGTCCACCAGTACCGTCGCTAGGTTCAGTATCAAACACACGCGAGAATCTCTCATTATAAATAGACTTGAAGTAACCAATAGGTAGACGTGACCAAAAATGGTGATCTGAACCACCGGCTTCTACCAAAAGCACTTTATGGGTTGGGTTGGCAGATAGTCTGTTGGCTAGAACACACCCGGCAGAGCCAGCACCAATTATAATAAAATCATATTTTTTTTCCAAGATGCTCAGCCTTATTTTACATTTTAGTCGGCGTTGACTTTTGAAGAGTTCATTGGGATGCTAACATCTATCTTCGTAGTCTCAGTAGGTTCATCCCCATGGAACCAAAAATAAAGAATGCTGTCCATAATAGTTTGTTAGATGTGGCAAACCAGAGTTTAGCTGACCAATTGTTTGTGATTGAGCATGTTGAGGCTATCGTTCTGCGCTCAAAAATAAAAAACCCTGTGCAGACCTCTTTTGGAACAATGTATGACCGACCAGCGTTGATTGTTAGAATAATCGATGCCCAAGGCTGCATTGGATATGGCGAAATATGGTGTAACTTCCCATCAACTGGTGCTGAATATAAAGCTAATCTATTGGTTAAAGAATTTGCATTCTGGCTAAAGGGTAAAAGTTTTCACTCACCGGCAGAAATTTTTGATGGCCTTAATCATGCTTTTGCGGTGCTTGGTTTACAAACAGCAGATCCCGGCACTTTATTGCAAGTGACTGCTGGCATCGACCAGGCTCTTTGGGACCTCGTTGCGCGACATCAAGGAAAGAGAGTTTGTGACCTCTTCGGCGTGGCTGGAGATAAAGTAAAGGCCTACGCAAGTGGAATTCATCCAAAAGAGGTGACCGAAGTTGTCTCTAGTGCCCTCGACCGCGGATTTTCCTCATTCAAAATAAAGGTTGGCTTCGGCTCGGAAATTGATCAGATGGGGTTGAGTGCAGCCTGTGAATTAATTAGTGAAGGTCACCAACTCATGATTGACGCTAATCAAGCATGGGTTTCGCCATCAGATGCAGCAAAAAATATTACTGAATTGAGCGGATTCAATTTGATGTGGGTTGAGGAACCAATTCGCGCAAATTCCTCATTATCAGACTGGGGCGCACTTAAAAAAATTATCGATGTACCAATAGCCGGTGGAGAAAACCTAGGTGATTTGGAAACAGTAAACACCTATCTGCAACATAGTGTCTTTGACTATATGCAACCAGACATTGGAAAAATAGGCGGCTTTACCGGGCTTATTCGTGTTTTAGACACTCATCGCGGCACTTCATTACACAATAGCGTTTACTGTCCACATTGGTTGGGGGGTGTGGTTGGGCTAGCAGCGTCAGCCCATTTATTGACGATTGCGGGTAATACAGGTCTATTAGAGGTGGATGCCAACGAAAACCCTATCAGAGAAAGTTTGTCAGATTGGGATTTGAGCCTGACAAGCGACGGAAGGATCAAATTGCCGGAAGGACATGGCCTGGGTATAGTGCCAGACTTATCAGCAATGAAGTCGCAGAATGTTGAAGTGAAAATAATCACAGAGTAGTTAAATGTAAAAAAGCAAGAAGAGGGAGATATGAGTTCATTAATCAGATTTTTGTCAGTTATCAATATGGCGCAATTAAGTGCGTTCCGTTGGGGATCCATGTTTCTAGTACTCTCTATTGCTGTAATTGTTTCCGCCAGTGTATTTTTTCGCTACGTCCTTAATGACAGCTTGTCCTGGTCAGAGGAATTAGCCAAATACGCAATGTTGTGGCTGGTTTTTTTAGGCTCTCCCATTGCTCTTCGGTTGGGTGTGCACCCAAACATTGAAATCATTATCTCTAATTTTCCAAAAAAAATTACTCAAATAACTCTTACAATCATGCATTTAGCTGTCTTTGCTTTTTGTGCTTTTTTAGCGTTAAAAAGTCATGATTTTGCCTGGAATGGGAGGACGCAGGTAGCTATCTCGGTTGGCGATATATCAATGTACTGGTTTTTCGTTTCCATTCCATTGGGAATGGCTAGCATGGCTCTCGTATCGTTGCAGCAATTCTTAGAGGACGCAGTGGAACTTTTTAGCTCAACCAAGTCAAAAAAGGATGAGTTTGTTACTAAATACCGTCCAATTTTAGAAGAATTTTAAATGTGTTCATGTCATAGTTCCATTTAGGAGGACTTAGGATGATACCCGTTACGTTTATATGGATAATGCTTATCTTGATATCTGTTGGCATGCCCATTGTTTTTGCCCTCGGTGCCGCACCAATGATAGGGTTGATACTAGCCGACAAAGAATTCTTTTTGGCTATCATCGCACAAAAGCTCTACATAGGTATCAATCAGTTTCCATTGCTTGCTATTCCCATGTTTATCCTCGCTGGGGAAATCATGAATGTTGGAGGCATTACTGAACGTCTGGTTTATTTTGCTAAAGTCCTCGTTGGCCATTTAAGAGGTGGGCTTGCACATGTTAACGTCGTCTCGTCGATTTTCTTCGCCGGTTTAAGTGGTTCTGCTGTGGCAGATACTTCGGCATTAGGGTCAATGCTAATTCCAGCAATGGAAAAACAAGGCTATTCCAGAAAATTTTCAGCTGCGGTAACGGCGGCCTCCTCGGTTATTGGGCCAATCATTCCGCCAAGCATAATTATGATTGTTTATGCGTATATAATGGAGATTTCTGTTGCTGCATTGTTCCTTGCAGGAGTTGTCCCAGGGTTGCTGACTGGTGTCGGCTTGATGACAATGGTGTCGATAATTGCGCGGCGCCGTGAATACCCAGTTGCCGATAGGTTTCCTGGAATTCGTGTTGCTGCGAAAGCAGGGCTTAACGCATTTTGGCCGCTGCTTACTCCATTTATTATAATAGGTGGCATACTTTCGGGGATTTTCACTCCCACGGAGGCTGCTGGGGCTGCCGTAGTATACGCGATTATTTTGTGTTTATTCATGAAAAGCCTACCGCTTTCCAGGGTCAGCAGCATGCTTTTCCGGACAGCTATATCATCAAGCGTAATTCTAATGGCAGTTGGGATGGCTACCGTTTTTGCTTGGATAGCTACACTGTCAGGTGTGCCCAAACTTTTAACAGCATTTCTATTTGAATATACCGACAATAAATACACAGTATTACTAATGATTAATCTAATTCTAATAGTCATTGGCATGTTTCTAGATGCTGGACCTGCGATTCTAATTTTGGGGCCAATTCTCACACCTACTGCACTTGCTGTGGGTGTAGACCCGTTGCATTTTGCTATTATCATGTGTGTTAATTTGACAATCGGACTTGCAACTCCGCCGATGGGGTTGATTCTATTTGTTGCATCAGCAGTAAGCCGTGAGCGGATCGAATCGGTAGTATCAGAAATGTTGCCATTCTATATTGTTCATATCACTATTATAGTTCTGGTGACCTATTTTCCAGCAGTGTCAATGACAGTGCCAAGATTGCTTGGTTATGGATAGCGGCGAGAATCCAAGCTAAAATCATTTACAAAACATGATTTGGGTGCAATCATTTTCCTCTAGAGTGTAAAAATTAGGAGGAAAAGCTATGAAAGTATTATTTCGCAAGACAATAATAGCATCCCTTTTGGCTATATGCTTACCTGCAGCTTCTTTTGCTGCAGAGTACACAATTAAGTATGGTCATGTGGGTCCAGTAACATCTGACGACCAAGTGCCTGGAGAATTTTTAAAATCCTTTTTAGAGGCAAGGTCTAATGGTCGCATAACCGTCGAAATTTATCCCGGAGCCCAACTTGGCAACTTCCGCGATATGATTGAGCAGGTTCAGCTTAATACACTTGAGCTAACTCATACTACGGTTGGTGGGATAGCCAATTTCTGGCCAGAATTACAGGTTACAGACATTCCCTATATGATGAATGGCGACTCGATTGCAGAGCATATCGCGCAAAGCTCTTTCTTTGATGAAGTGCGTGATGAAATTCTGAAGGCGACAGGTAATGTACGTCTTGTCGCTGTTGGTAATACAGGCCGTTGGCGGAACTTCTTTACCACGAAAAAACTCATAAAATCAGCTGCAGATATGAAAGGTGTGAAGATGAGAACCATCAACTCACCACTGCAGATTGAATTCATTAAAGCACTTGGCGGTAATCCTACACCGGTTGCCTGGGGAGAGCTTTACACTTCATTGCAAACAGGGGTGGTCGAAGGCACGAAAAATGCAGCCACAGATATCATTCCAACAAAAATGTATGAAGCTGTGAAGTATGTGACACTTGACGAACACGCTTATTTGTTTGGTTTCTGGTGGATGTCTGACGCGTGGTTGCAGAGCCTTCCTGCCGACTTACAAGACCTGGTTATTGATGGCGTACAGCAAGCCTCGATGATTCAGTCTGATTGGAATAAAGAGTATGATTCCCGCGCTCTTGCAGAGTTTGTTGGCTTTGGTGGAGAGATATACGTCCCATCCCCAGAAGAAAAAGCGACATTCGTTACAGCTCGTGATAAAATGAAAGTCTGGTTTGCCGATAAATATGGTGATAAATGGCTTAAGAAATTTGAAAAAGCTGTTGCCGAGGCTGAAGCTGACCTCACTGACAGAAACAATCGTGTCATAGGCCGTTAAATTTTAGTAGGTGATTATTATCATTGAATGTTAAAGGGCCTGTGAATTCACAGGCCCTTTTTTTACAGACTTTAGTAATTCGTATTTTTATGGGTAGTATGAAATGTTTGAAGGAAAAACAATTATTGTGACTGGCGCTTCCGGCGGAATCGGCGCTCCATTAGTTAAACGCCTGCTGTCACTTGGTGCTCGTGTCATAGCTATGGATGTTAACCCGCAGGGTGACAACATTTTGAAATCTGTATGTACAGACACCAATCGCCTTATTTATCATTGCTCTGGCCTTAATGACGAAACTTCCTGTGCAACCCTACTTAGAAAAGAGACAAAAATTTATGGATTGGTTCATCTGGCAGGCATATTTATACCCGACAATATGGTACCTGGTGATGTTGAAAAAATCTTTGACCCTGTAATGGATGCTAATATCCGCAACATCTACATGCTTTATGCCCTAGCGCGCAACGCGATGTTGAAGGAAGCTTCTGCACGACTAATTCTGGTGAGCTCATTAGCCTTTCGCAGAGGAGCTCCTAACCACACTGCTTACAGTGCAGCAAAAGGAGCATTGGTTGGCATGACACGCTCGTTAGCAAGAAAAGAAGCACCAAATATCCTTGTAAATGCTGTAGCACCAGGTTTTATTGATACATCAATGCCACAAAAGATAATTGCTAAACGTGGGATCAAAACTGTGCTTGGTGAAATTCCTATGAAGCGCCTTGGCACCCCTGATGAAGTTGCAAGCGTTATTCAATTCCTACTTAGTCCTGACTCGGCATATGTCACAGGTCAGGTAATAAATGTGGATGGAGGGATTGTATGCAACTAGGGCGTCCAAAAGGTCGACGTTTCTTGCTGTTGGATTCAGGTGACAACGTAGTTACTCTATTAGACGAAAAATCAGGAATCCAGTGCCTAGATAATGGAATGATGATTAACAGCAACATCCCATTTGGTCATAAGATTAGTTTACATCCTATAGCTATGGGTGAAGCTATTATCAAATATGGTGTAAAAATCGGCGTCGCGACAAGTTTTATCGAAAAGGGTGAGCATGTTCATGTCCACAACTGCAAATAATAGTGAGCTTTTTGATTATGCCCAGAGCCTAAGATGGTACGGCTTTCAACGTTCTGATAGCAGAATAGGCATCCGCAATCATCTTATTGTTCTATCTACGGTTGCGTTGACTGACTGGCTTGCATCTACGATTGCTGCAAGTGACAAAGATATACTTTGTGTTTCTGGAGGCTTTCCTCGTGGGCTGCAAAAAACTGATGAGGATGTTGTTGTTCACTTTATTAAAAGTGTATTGGCTCACCCAAATGTTGGCGCAGCACTTGTGATTACGCATGACGCATTTTCCGCAGAGCTGATAGAAAAAGAGGTGCAGACAACAATTCCAATAGAATATTTAGCTTTTATGGAAAGCAACGGGCGGAAGCAGGCTGTAATTGATGGAATTGAAAAAATACAATTTTTAGCTGACCAGCAGAAAAAATTACATCAGGGTCGAACAGAAGTAAATCTGAGTGGCCTATCATTAGCACTTGAATGCGGTGGTAGCGATGTTTCAAGCAGCATTTGTGCAAACCCCATTATTGGCGATATTACGGATCTCACTGTGAAAAGTGGTGGTTCAGCTATTGTTTCTGAGACATCCGAATTCATTGGTGCAGAAACAATTTTTGGCGATAGGTGCTCCTCTCCTGAAATAGAAAAAGCTATTCTAAACTTCATTGATTATCGTTCTGGGCTTATCATGAAAGATAGTGGAAAGGATTATCGTGGCACAAATCCTACTAAGGAAAATATCGATGGTGGCCTGACTACCTTGATTGAAAAATCTATGGGTGCTGTTAGCAAGACAGGGACCGTGAATTTTTTTTCTGCACTTAGTTTTGGAAAGTCCCCATGTGAGAAAGGGTTGCATTTTATGGATACACCCTTCTTTAGCCCTGTATCACTGACTGGCATGATGATGGCAGGCTGTAATCTTGGTTTATTTGCTATGGGTGTGTTTAACCCAACAGGCAATCCCCTATGCCCAATGATAAAAGTCTGCGGAAATCCGGAAACATTGCGTTTTTGGCGTGATGAAATTGATGTTGAACTAGAGGATTATTTCACTGGAAGCCTTGATCGTTGTGCTGCTCAAATAGCTACACTGTCCGTCGTCAATGAAGTTTTTAACGGAGCTCAGACAGCGTCAGAAGCACTTCGTGAGGGTCAGTTTATTCTACCTAGGTTAAAGGATGCATTATGAAAAAGGAACGTCTATTGATCGTTACTGGAGGAAACCGTGGCATTGGAAGACAAATTGCACTGTCGGCATTAGATGCAGGTTGGCGAGTAGCAATAAGTTATGGCCTCAATCAAAAATTAGCTTCTGATATGGAAATGGCTTCTAATGGTCGAATAAAAGCCTTTCCTTTGGATGTTACCAAATCCAAAAGTATTTCGGACTTCTTCAAAGAGATTGTCAAGGAAATGGGGCCAGCAGATGCTCTTGTAACAGCTGCAGGGATCGATAACGGAGAACGGCCTGTTGCAGAACTCGACCATGAGTTCATCATGTCCACAATGAAAATTAATGTTGTGGGCCTCATCCTTTGTTGTCAGGAATTTGCAAAGCAAGCGATAGATGCAGCCAGACCAGGTATCGTTGTCAATTTGTCATCTATGGCAGCAACTATTGGCGGCCGGATGCATAAAACTGTTTATGCTGCAAGCAAAGGTGCCGTGGATGTTTTTACAATAGGAGCTGCGAAGGAGCTTGCTCCACACGGTATTTCTTTATTCTCTGTTCGTCCCGGTGTTACGCGAACTGACATGACTGAAAAGGCACTAGCAGATACAAAAACCAAATTACAAATTGAGGCATCAATCGCTTGTGGCTCAGTAGCCGAACCCTCTGATATCGCCACTCCAGTAATAAATTTAATTTCAGGAAATTTTAACTACGCCAGTGGGTCTATGCTTAATCTGGGTGGGGGAGGGTTTGTAATATAAATGATGAATAAAACACGAGAGCGTAAATGGCTGGTGGTTGGCGCAAGCCGAGATGGAATTGGAACCGCGATTGCAAAAGCAGCAGCAAAACAGGGCGACCGCGTAATTATCACTGGAGCAGAAACTTCTCCTTTATCTATGCCAGATGGAGTTGAAACATATCATCAGCTTGACATAAGTAATACCGAAGCAATATCTGCGCTAGCAAAACAGTTTTCCAAAATAGATGTTTTAGTCAATTGTGCTGCGATTTCTCGCCGCGATGATGAAAATGACATCGACATTTTTCGTCATGTTATCGACATCAATCTAATTGGCAATTTTGATGTGATAAAGACTTTTGAGTCAGCAATCATTGCTACGAAAGGTACAGTAATTAATATTGCCTCTATGTATAGTTTTTTTGGCAGCCCAAAGGTACCAGCCTATGGAGCAAGCAAAGCTGGAATCCAACAACTTACAAAATCAATGGCATTAAAATATGCGCCAAAAGGCGTGAGAGTGAATGCAATTGCACCTGGCTTTGTTGTTACTGAACAAACCCAAAAGGGACGTAATGACCAGGAACATTATAAGGCAGTGATTGAACGGACACCCTTTTCTCGTTGGGGAAATCCTGATGATATTGCGGGACCAGCAATGTTTCTAGCTAGTGACCAAGCAGCATTTATAACGGGGCAAACGATTATTGTTGATGGAGGATATTCGATTGGCTGACAATGAGGCACTCTATGTTCTCCTTTTCAGAACGGCTATATAGAAATTTGGAGTTTGAGTTATGAAAGCATCTATCGCTTTAATTAAAATTCTAAAATCTGAAGGGGTAGATACTATTTTTGCCCTCTCAGGAAATCAAATAATGGTTCTATTTGACGCCTGCCTTGATTTGGATATCAGGATAGTACATGTGAGGCACGAGGCTGCTGCAGTTTATATGGCAGAAGCATATGCACGAATGACAGGCAGAATTGGTGTTGCGATGGTCACAGCAGGAGCGGGCCTTTGTAATGCAATAGCTCCTTTATTTACAGCAACTCAATCACAAACACCTGTTCTGTTGCTTAGTGGTGATTCCGAGGTAGACTTAGATGGAAAAGGAAGTTTTCAGGAAATGGACCAGGTGAAAATAACCTGTGCTCTGACTAAATACTCTGAGAGGATTAACGAGACAAAAAACCTCATTCCGAATGTTTTAAAAGCTATCAAATTTGCAAAAGACGGTGTTCCAGGCCCTACACACCTGGCACTCGCAGCAGATATCTTAAATACTGAATTAGCTGAACCATTCACTGATTTCAAGCAAGACTATAAAAGTGCCCGAGATGTAAAGGAACCCTCGGCAAGACTTACCAAGGCATTTGCGTCGGCTGAACAGCCATTAATAATTGTCGGTCCCTTCTTTGGGATGCCCCATTTTGCAGAAAAACTAAAAGAACTAGAGACAAAGCTTAATGCTCCTGTGGTTATGATGGAAAGCCCACGGGGCTTCAATGACCCAAGGCTTGGCAATATTAAATCAATGATTAACCTTGTTGATTTAGTAATTGTGGTTGGAAAACCGATAGATTTCACAATTTCATATGGGTCAGTTGAAGCCTTTAATGCAAATGCTGAATGGTTTGCTTACATTGGCAGTTATGGGCTTTTGACAAAAGCGCGTAACAACCTTGGTGATAGGTTGAAGGAAGCTGAAGATATTGGGCCTTTAACTGCGATTGATATGCTTCAAAAACTGGCTTCTGAGAGAACCGGTGGCCGTAAATGGGTTGCCTCGCTGCGCAGAGCCATTGACCACCGTGATTTTTCTATTTTGGAAAACCAGACAAACCATGCCGAACTAAACTCTTTAACTTTCGCCTCTACGGTAAATACAATTTTGTCTTCTCGCGATGACGTCATTGCTGTTTCGGATGGTGGTGAAATTGGTCAATGGGTACAGTCTCTTCTAACCCGTTATCTAATCATGATTAACGGGACGTCGGGGGCTATCGGTGGCAGCTTGAGCTATGCCATGGCTATTAAACTTGCATATCCCGAAAAGCATATCTTAGCTTGTATGGGAGATGGTACTATTGGTTTTCATCTCGCTGAGTTTGAAACCGCAGTGCGTGAAAATCTTCCAGTGATAGTCGTAATAGGCAATGACCTCAAATGGAATGCTGAAGTTAGAATACAGGAGCAGCAGTTTGGGCCAGACAGGGTGTTTGCATGTGGGTTAACTGATGCCCGATATGACGAGGTAGCCGTTGCACTTGGTGGCCATGGTGAATATGTTACTAATCTTGATGAACTCTCTGCTGCTTTTCAGCGAGCTTTTTTATGTAAAAAGCCAGCCTGTATAAATGTTCGAATAAATGGCTTGGACGCGCCAAGCTTTCCAAATGAATAAGCCCGCATCAATATTGGTAGCGGGGCGGGCGACAGTTGATCTAATTATGGAAATTGATCATTTTTCCGATCGTGGTGAAAAATTTAGAGCAAATGATTGCCGCTTTGTTGTTGGGGGCCCAGGAGCCAATGCGAGCATCGCGATGGCTCGATTTGGCGCACAGCCTCTACTCATCACCTATTTAGGTGATGATATGATAGGAAATTTCATTCGCCAGAGCCTAATTGATGAATCGGTAGATATGTCAATGAGTTTAATATCAGCAGGTACCCAGTCCTCAGTGTCTGCAGCATTCGTAGATAGCGAAGGTGAGCGGCAGACATTCAATTTTCCAGGCAAAGGATTCACTGAGTTGTCAGAAACATTAAAATCTGACTACAGACCATGTGCTGTGCTAGCCGATAATCGACACCCAGAATTGACTAACTGGGCCATATCGTTTGGTAAAAAACGAAACGTACCAATAATAATTGATGCAGAAGCACCATTTACAGAAAACCATGCTAATGGAGCAACTCACTTAGCTTTTTCAAGACAAGGATTGGATTCATTTGCTCCAAGTTGCGATATCGAGACGGGTTTGCGAAGGGCAGAAGATGTTACCGGCTGTTGGGTCTGTGTGACCGACGGAGAAAATGGAGTGTGGTATCTTCAGAACAACGTGATAACTAATATCCCAGCATTTATTGTTAGAACTGTTGATTCTGTTGGCGCTGGTGATGTCTGGCACGGTATTTTTTCTCTTTGTTTAGGTGAGGAGATGAGCGAAGGTTCTGCCATCAAGGTTGCTAATGCTGCTGCCGCAATGAAGTGTAGAAAATTTGGAGGAATATCAGCGTCTCCTGATCGCCAGAGTTGTTATACTTTTATGGAGGAATTTTGATATGCAATTGACACCTGGAAAGCTGCTCGGCATGCGCCGTTTAGCAGACGAAAAAGGCCTTTTCAAAATGGTGGCAGCTGACCAGCGCCCACCTATTAAAGAACCGATTGCTAAACATTGTGGCCTGCCGGAGGCTCCATGGGATGAAGTTGCCAAATTTAAATTACAAATTGTGAGGCAACTGCAGGGACCAAGCTCAGCTATTTTATTAGACCCACATTTTGGCATACCTGCGGCGTTTGACGAGTTGGCCAGGGATAAAGGTTTGGTTGTAACGCTTGAAGATTCAGTATTCAGGGAAAGCAATGCAGGCCGCTTTTCAAACAGCATCGATCACTGGACAGTAAGTAAAATTAAACGGCTTGGCGGAGATGCAGTGAAAGTACTTGCATGGTATAGACCAGATGCCTCACCCAAAAATATTGCTTTTCAGAGGGATTATGTAAGAAAAGTTGGTGCAGAATGTGCCCGTTTTGATATCCCGTTCCTTCTTGAATTACTTTTATACCCTTTGCGCAGTGAACTAGCTGGTCCACACGGCTACATCGAGATGAAAGAAAAGGACAGCGACTTTGTGTTAGCTTCTATTGAAGAATTTGCCAAGCCTGAGTATGGCGTTGACTTATTCAAATTAGAAAGCCCCGTAAATGCCAACATGATTGACGGTTCAGATAAAGTTCAGCAACTTTTTAATGATATGGGTAAACTAGCAGGTAGGCCATGGGTGATGTTGTCAGCTGGCGCTGATAAAAACTCCTTCCGTAATATTCTTTTGCATGCATTTAAAGCAGGTGCATCAGGTTTCTTAGCAGGTAGGGCAATTTGGCAAGATGCCTTTTTGGCATATCCAAATTGGCAACAAATCGTTTATGGTCTTACTTCTGATGGATTGCCCTATCTTAAGGAAATTTCTAGGATAGCTGATGAAGCCGCATTACCTTGGGCGGCGCATTATTGCTACGGTGAAAAAGGTGCTGTTTTGAGTCCTAATGATGCTACCTTTCGACAAAACTATGATTCAATGTAATCAACACTAACTTGCTCGCACTAAAACTCAGACAAGTTCCAATTGAAATAATAAATATGGTCTCTTCCATTATTAATGGTCGTCTTTTTTTGTGATGAGCTAA
>Ga0209603_1002417_pt1 | contig 17357 bp, 18 predicted proteins | sample COGITO_mtgs_1206_FD_184812 | JGI IMG/M metagenome (GOLD analysis project Ga0209603, IMG submission 184812) | Pelagic marine microbial communities from North Sea - COGITO_mtgs_120607 (SPAdes) (version 2) | ecosystem: Environmental > Aquatic > Marine > Epipelagic ... | reverse complement strand
GTGTTGGGGTGTTGGGGTGTTGGGGTGTTGGGGCAGTCGCCTGCGACGCCCACGATGAGAAGCGTTTCCAGAACAACGGTGACCACGAGACCGGTGCTCATCACTGGGCCACCTCGGGAAGACGCGCGCGTCGGTTGCGTGTGCACGGTGGTGTCCCGACTAGAGCCGCCAAGCTGCACCATATGTAGAAGACCGAGCACACAATGGCATGAGACGCGGCCGCGGGCGCCGACGCCCTCTTCGTTGGGCACCCGCGCATGTGGTGGACGCCAGAAACGCTGCTGCAACGACAGGCGCATCGTCGGGCGGGGGGCGCGGCAGCGGAAGTCGCCACGGCGTCGCGGGCGCCTTCCGATGCCAAAGTCGCAGGCTTCACTTGGCGATTGCCAGGCGTCGTTGCAGCAGCGTCGATGGAAACCGTCAAGGACATCGCTCCCGTGACGCAACCGCTTCGATCCGACCAGATTCGGCGTCTCAACGCCTACCTGGCCACGGCCGCCGCCTCCGCCGCCGCCGCCTCCGCCGCCGCCGCCTCCGCCGTGGGCGTGGCGCCCGACGAGGCTCCCCCAGAACACGTTGATCTTCCCGACCCGATGGACGCGCTCGCACTCGCGCGACGCGCCGACCTCACACTGCCGCTGCTCGAGTCGGTTGGGTGCCACGTTGCGCAGTTGCTGGCAGGAAATGTGCCATTGTCGGTTTTGCGCAAGCTCGGGTGCGACGGGCTGTACCTCTCGGCGCGCCCGGTGGTGACTGCCCAACTCGTGGGCCGATTTGGTGCGACCGCCGTCGCCACGAGCGCCCTCGAGACGCCCGCCGACGCGCTCTCCCTGGCGGGATCGATGGTAGCGACGCAGTTGGGATTGACGCCGCGCCTGTTACTCAAGACGCTCACCAAGCCACCGCCGACGCAGGGGTACAATGTCACGTCGGTGCCCTCGGTGTCAGACATGGCGCTCTGCGTGCTCGATCACGAATTGACGCGCACGGTTGCGCTTCTGGGCGAGCGACAACGGCAAACGGGAAGGCCCGCCGTCATCGTTCCGAGCGTGGCGCTCTTCCAGTGCCTCAACGTGTCGGACCTCGCCTCGGTGGGTCTGGACGCGTCAACACTCGTGCGCCGGTATCGGGTCGATGTGCAGACGCTCGCGCAAGCGCTCGGAGCCTGCTCTGTGCGCGAGCTTGCGCCGCTGGGAGTTGTGGTGGTGTGAGTTTCCCTCGTGGGGTGAATAACACGCATTGTGGAGTGGAATGTGTAGAGTGGGTGGCAACGCGGTCAAGAGGTCCATCAAAGGGTTGCACGCGCACCGGTGTCGAGTCTCTCGTTTGTCCAAACCACCCAATGGTCACGTCCGCTACCGAGATTGTGGGTGCGGATCTGAGCGCCTCGCTCAGCTTCTTCTTGGCCGGTTCCATATCAGATGCCACGTCCAATTTGTTGACTTCGCGCGAAGTCCTTGGCATTGCACTCTTCGTGGTCGGACTCTTCACCAACCTCGCCAGCTATCTGCAGCGCAAGCTCGCCAAACAAACGGAGCCAAGCACCGAGCGCGAAGTCATGCTGCTCACCTACGAGCTCACGCGCGTATTGGCCTTTCTCTCGAGCACCATCGTCGTCCAAGTGTCCATCCGAATCGCCCAGCTCACGGTCACCACCCCGTGGGTCAAGCTGCTCGCCATCATCTCGACAATCTTGATTGTAAAGATTGCCGTGTCCTCGGCCACCTTGGCGAGCTCCACCCTGCTCGAGCCCGATGCCCTCGGGCGGCGACGAGCGGTGTCGGCGTGAGCACAATGCGTGTGTGGGGCATGCGCGGTGTCGCATGTGTACATGGGTTGGTTTTAAGAAGACAAGCAACACGTGCATGTGCACCTGCGCGCGCGCGCGCGTGCGCACGCGCGCGCGCTAACCAAACCCCATCCCGCTGCCATTTCCCTTCCAAACCGTCGTCCATTCGAATGCCGCGCGCGCCGCCCTCGGGCGCTGCACCTACCCCGCCGGCCGTCGCGGGAGTTCCCATTGCGACCCCAGGACAGGCCATCGACCTGCAACGCGAGTACGACCGATTCTTCATCCGGTGCACGACCACCAGCCTGGCCCAGGAATTGGTGTCCTCTGCCACGGCCTTCTTGGGCATCGGCACGCTCTTGAGCATCGGGCTAAAGGTGGTGAGCGTCGCGGTGCTGCGACGCGCGAGCGCGCACGCCGCGCAACTCGAGTTGGCCAACGGCCGCAACGTGAGCCACTGGACCGAGCTGGAAGTGTGCCCCGACACGCATTGGAGCACGCTCATCGTGCAACTGTTGCTCCTCGTCGCCGTGGTGGTCGGGGCCAACCAGGAGCTCGCGCTCGCGTTGCTCGGAGGCCTGGGTCCGCCCTTGGGCCGCCGCGTGCTGGGCGTTGAGGCGCCGCCGCCGGCCAATGCAAACGCCGCAGCGACGGAAGCGGCCGAACCACCACTCCCCGACGGCGGCAGCGTGCGCTTTGGAGGCTCCTCCCCAAACGCGGCCGGCCCAGTCGGCAATGCGGACAGCAACAACAACAACCCCTCGCCGCCGCAGCGCCCGCCACGCGAACATGAGGACCACCACGTCCACATGGTCTTCTTGGCCAACTGGGCCTCCTGCCCGCGCCTGACGCAGGCCAAGCGAACGGTTGCCCTGGCCATGAGCACGGCTTGCACGCTCTACTGCACGGCCATCGTGAGCGGACCCAACGATCCCGACATGGGACCTTGCGGCTGCACGCTCAGCTCCGCCGTCGCGGCACTCGCCTCGGGCTCGGTCCTCAATGCGCATCGACGAATGCTCGTCAAGTTGTCCGCCGACACGGTTCTGCTGTACCTCTCCACCGCCGTGCACAGCCTGTTTTACCACTGCTTTGGGGTCTTCCTCGCGCTCCTGCATGTGCTCCTCGTGGTCAACTCGGCCGCGTCGTTTCCGCGCCTGTACCTGCGCCTGGCGGCCTGCGCGGTCGTCGTCTACGGCCTCGGACTGCTGTACGATTTGATCGTCCCTCTGATGGCGCACTTTCAGCTCGTGGTCGTCTCCACGTGGGACCTGGTGCTGCCCTGCACGCTCGGCCGACCGACGCATCTGCTCACGCGCACGGTGCCAACGCACGACGTGGCCGACTTGCTGCGCGGATGGCCCTCGGTTCGCCCAGTCGGTGGTGCCAAAACGCTCCAGCTCGAGCGGCTCCCGCGCGTCAGCGCGTCGCTGCCGACGCAGAGCCTTGACACGATGCGCGTGCTGGCCACCACGCTCTTTGGGCTCCGCCTGCTGTCGGCGCTGCTGGTCTCGTTTGGCTTTGCAGTGGGTGTTCGGACGCTCTGATTGGCAAGGACACCCGTTGTTTGGTTTACGAAACGAATCACTACACCCACCGGTACACATCATTCTTTCCTCCTCCCCAGCCCAAACCCGTTTCAAGAAACACCCCATGCATCACCGCCGTGCCCTGCCGTCTCACCGCTGCTGCGTGGTTGGCACGTAGTAAATCGGAGTTCCCGCGAGTTGCACGCGCTTGGTGGCGACGGGTTGGTCGGAGGCAAAGAGCTCCTCTGCCACGCTCTTGGAGGTTGAAACGCTCTGCGTCGCGCTCGTTCGCTCCTCGTTCTCATCTCGCTCGCCCATGCACGCCACGCTTGCAAGACCAATGCCTGCGACGGCCACGGCCGCGAGCAGCAACCACAAGAGCAATTCGACAGAATCCATGCCGACTCCAACGACGACGTGTGCCCTTCTCTATTGCTTGTCGCGCCCCCACCGCTTTATCGCACGCGTATGGGGCACGCGCCTCAGCTATGACCGCCCGCGCTCACACCCGTGGCCTCGCCATTCAGGAGCTTCATCAGGTGCGACTTGCGCCCCGAGGAGAGCGACGCACCGCACTGGCTGCCGGCCTTGCAGTCCGACGCGCCAAGCATGCCGTCCGTCTCCGTGTCCGAGGAGGAGTTCTCAATGTCCGAGGCCTGCTGTGCCGCGCGCTTTTGCGACACTGCCGAGCCGTGCCGCCGCGCGGTGCCGCCCCCACCTTCGGGCTCATCGAGCGCAACGTGGACAGCAACCCGCCGATGCGCGAGCAGGCAGACGAGCAAGGGACCGAAGAGCAGCGCGCCTACGGGAACGCACAGGGTCCACGCCGAGGCCCCCAGCGCCCGCAAGGTTTGCAGCGGTGGGTGCGTGTCGCGTACGTGACGGGGTGCCCCCGCGATGACAAAGGCCGTGTACATTAGGGCAAAGACGGCGGCACGGGCGACGCGCGCAAGCGACTCGGCGGGCGTCAGCGTGTGGTGGTCACCGAATGGACCCGCTTCCGACGCCAGGCGCATCGGAAGCAGTCCGATGACGACGAGTGAGAGCGCACTCACGGCGGTGGCAGCATCGAGCCGCGACGTCGGCCAGGCGGCGCGCACAACTCCACTGAGCACGAGGAGGAGCGCTGAGAGGTGCAGCAACGCGCTGCGCCTTGCTCCGAGCACGTGCTGCCCCTCGTCGCCGCACCCGACGTGCGCGAGACCCTCGACCACCAGCGAGCCGAGGTACAAGGGCGAGGCGTTGCGCAGAACGCGGTACAATTCCACGAGCGCCGGCGAGGGCACCGAGAGGGCCGATCGAACCAGCACGACGGCGCCGACGATCGCGGTGAGGATGACGCTGCGCAGCGGCGTCTTGGCGTCGGAGTTGCTCGGCAGGAGCAAGGGCACGAGGACCGACGCCGACGCCATCAATGCCGTTCCCGCGATGACTTGCAGCGCCATCAGATAGACCTCTACCCCCGCAAAGTTGAGCAGCTGGCCATTGCTCCCGCCTCCGCGAGAGTGCTGCGACGGGGGTGGCGGATACACTTCCAAGCAGCGCCAGATCGATTCGAGCCACTCGTCGTCATACTCGTACGAACGCAATCGGCGCAGCTGCTCCTGCATGGCGGCCGCGTGCTGCTGCTGCTGAGAGGGTGGCTGCGTCGCTTGCGAGCGTGGGTGCTGGGCGCCGAGCAGTGGGATGGCGCTGCTCGCCATGTCGTCTGCGTCTCCGCCGTGCCTGTGCCGATGCGCGGTTAGCGACGCGGCAAACGCGTCGCGAGGGTCGCGAGGCGACGCGCGGCAGCGCAAATCCATTGGAAGGGCAGTGGTGGTGCTGCGCCAGAGGCCAGGGGTTTCCCTCCTCTGAGCTGCGCACGCCTCGCGAGTTATGCGTTGCACGCCGCCGCCGCGTTCGGTGCCGCCGCGTTCGGTGCCGCCGCGTTCGGTGCCACCGCGTGGGCGTCACCGGTCAGTGCGCGACGCAGCAGCTGCAGGCGGCGCAGCGGGCCGGTGCACGATTGCGTGCTTTCAACAATGGCCTCTAGATCGTCAATCACATCGCTCAACACGACGACGACTGCCAATGAAGAGAGGGGAACAATGTCCTCGGAGGACGACGCGTCGCACTCGCGATTGGAACGCTTGGTAAAGTCCATTCGGGCGCGCTAGCAGAAAGGTGGGACCCGACTGATCGGGTCGTGGTGGTGGTGAGGCGCATTGTAAATGCGCCACCAACGGCTAGCGCCGCTTTTGCTGCTGTGGACGTGGGGACTGGCACGCGGTCGCTCCCTCGCCACCATCGTCGCACCGCCGGCCTGCCCGCTGGCACTGTACACGGGACGCCTGCTCGCGGTGGCGGCGGTGCGTGCCGAAGTGGTCGACGAGGCGCGTACTCGCGTGTGTCGCCTCTCGCTGCGCGGCCCTGGGCTGGGCCTGCGCCGCCCGCTGGTGGGGTGGGCGCACCAGCCCCACGGCAAGTCGGCGGTGCTCGCGCCGGCGTTTGAGGACGCGCTGAGCCGGCGGCGCGTGGACCTGGACATGGACTCGCTGCGCGTCAACGCCTCGCACTTGTGCATCGACGCTCACCTGCCGCTCGGCATCGGCACGCGCACCGTCGTGCTGACGCGACGCGCCACCGCCGCCACCGACGCGGCGCGCCGTGGCTTTGAGTGGCCGCAGTCCTCGCTGTCCCCTCGGCGGCGCTCGCGGTGGGACGAAGGGCTCTGACGCATTTGGTAGAGGATGCGGGTCTTCTTGGTGCGGAACCGTCGGGCACATGCTCCTGGTCGCCATTGGCGGGTGCCTCATTCTGCTCATGAGCGCCCAGGCGGCGCGCGACGTCGCAATCGCGCTGGGCGACGACGGCGTGCCACCACCCCCCAAGCGCGACTGACCCGCTTTCCCAATTGGGAATCACATTTGCCATATACGGAAACTACACAGTCGTAAAAAGGCAAGCACCAATCGGGCGAGCCGTGACCGCCATGGCGCATCGAGCCTAGAACCCAAGAAGGAAGGGGAGAAAAAACTAGAAGTCTACGGGCCACAATTAGGAAAGCAAGCACCTTGCTGAAAAAAACAAGGGATGTGTAAAAGGAAACCCCTGTCCTGACCGCCCCATGATTTTGAAGTGCTTGCTTTTTTATCGAGCTCGGAGTTTGATTTCGACCCGCTCGTTCGGACAATGAACTCGCGATTTCAACCACGCGAACCTCGTGCTCCACTGCGCCAACTTCGCGTCGAGTAGAGACGAACCGCGCCGCGCGATACGGGGGTGTTTGAGCAGGTCCCCTCGAACGTTCGCGTTCGACTTCTGGGGGCCGCGCTCGCGATCCGGACCTGGTTCCAACTCCCCCTCGGAACAATCGAATCGTGGAGTTTCAAGAATGCAAGCACTTCAAAATCATGGGGCGGTCAGGGCAGGGGTTTCCTTTTACACATCCCTTGTTTTTTTCAGCAAGGTGCTTGCTTTTCTAAAGGTGGTAGACAGGCTTCTAGTTTTTCTTCCCTTCTTTCTTGGTTTCTAGGCTCGATGCGCCATGGCGGTCACTTATGCCCGCATGGGTGCTTGGGTTTTTTTTAGATGCCTTTTATGGAAAGATGGGGTGATACTCGCGGAACACACGCACACACTCTCTCTCTCTCGCACCTTCTCGCACACACACACACACACGCGCACACGCGCTCGCGTAAAAACTCAACAATGGTGCATCACGACGGCCTTGCCGGCGGCGAACATGGCCTCGACCTCCATCGGTTCGGAGCGGCGTCGGTCGAGACGGCCGAGAGGGCGACGAACGGCTAGCCTTCGGGCGCGAGCGCCACCAGCACCGCCACCTCCAGTCGCACGTACACGTCGGGGGGGGAAGCGCCACAGCTGTTGCTGGTTCTCCTTACGGAACCCATTGGCCCGGCCGTGCGCGTCGCGTCAGTGCGGTGGCTGCGTCTCGGCGAGCGCGCTCTCGCGCTCGGCGGCGAGCGCCGCCATCGCACCCGGACGGCGTGGGTCGGCGAGCGCAATCCTGGCTTGGCGTAGCCAGCCCAGCAGTCGAGGAATGCACTTGAGCGCAGAGGCCGAGCGTCCGCCCGCCAAAGGTCGGGTGTTCGCGACTACAGCGACCCGGAAGGATCGTAGTCCTCGACCATTCGTCTACGGTGCAATCTTCCAAACACGCACGCTACAGTTACCACCCCCATTGTCACGCCAGTGCCAAATCCAATGCCAGCGGCGAGTCGGTTTGTGTCGACCAAGGGCGGTGGCGGAAATGGAAATGGTGGACGGGGTGGAGGTGGGTTCGGCAGCGGTGGCGGTGGTGGCGGGTACGCGTTTGTGCCCTCGACACTGACGCATGTGACAACCAACAGTGCCACGACAGACCGCATCGCCAGTTCGTCGCGCTACATGTCTATTCAAACTGTGGGGTTATCAGTTGGGGCGTGTTGTCGTAGTCCTCCTTACGAAAGCGGCTCGTCAGTCCATCGACGACGGCGTAGAGAAACCAAACCATAAACAGGCCCGCCAAGACCCCGAGGACTGCGTAGACGATGGCCTCGGCATCGCCGCAGACAATGTCGCCGCAGACGAATGGGACTGGGGGTGGCGGCGGCGGCGGCGCCGGGTTGGGTGGCGGGCGTGGGTGATCGCCGGGCGGATGCGGCGATGGCGGGGGCTGCGGAAATGGCGAGGGTGGCGTGGGCGGTTGAGATGGAGGTGTAGGGCTGGGCGGAGGGACAGGCGGCGGAGATGGGGACCTGTGGGGCCCGCAGTAGCAGATTCCAGCCCCGTAGTTGAAGTTGCAAAACGTGCCCGAATTGGCGGTGCCGTGCGAACCGGTGCTCACGGCTGCTCCCAACTGCATACACGCCACAATCCCCAAGGGTGGCACGTAGAGCGATTGAAACTCTAGAGTTGGATGGAGCGCTTCGTGTATCTCGCGACAATCGTCGACCGTCATGGCCCCGTGGTGCAGCAAGTCCAACTCGCTCGCGCAGACGCGCCAAATCGAATTCGCATTCGCGCGCGGCAGCGCCACGGTCGTCAGCAGCAGTCGTCGCCACATGGACATTGGGTTGCCTTGTCCTTGGCTGGTTGCGTGAAATGATATCTCGCTGTGCTGGAGATAAACACACAGTGTCTCGTTTTTTTGGATGCGGTGCAGGAATGCAAAGGCGACTACCGCGCCGCTGAAGGATGACGCGTGCTTGAGAATGTGGGACACGAACGGGTATGCGGTCGTTCAGGCTGCTGCTGGATATCCATGCATGGTGTTGGTGTCTGTAGAGATGCAGCACACATACACGCGCGCGCGCACGCACACACACACACGAACACACATGCAATGTCGGTCGTTGTGGTGGAACCCCCGACGAGCACGTTGCCTTCGGTGGCACTAAACTGCCACCAGATATGTGCTGCCTATGGGGGCGCCAATCCCTATTGCGACGAGTCGATGACATCCATGCTGCACCGATCCCATCCGTTTATTAACAATTTTCTACTGGCGCCGTTTCTGAGCGCACCGTGTTACAGGCTCTTAAACATTGACGACTGGCGGATAGACGACAATGGGGCACCTTACCGTTATGGCAACACTGGAGACTGCTACGTGGGCAGGCAGCGGGCGGCACGATGCGACGCCGTTCCCACAAACCGGCAGCATCGACGCGTTTGTCTGTGCATAGACACTCCTGGGTCGCCCTTGCCGCCACCTTCGCCACCATACCCACCCGAGCGCGGACCTCGCCCACCACCCCCGCCCATGCCGCCCCCTCCACCACGTCCACCGAAGGAGGGCATTCTTGAGTCACTTATCGGGTCTATTCTGGAAGCCATCCTCGCTGCGATTCTTGTCATCATGGCACTTTGCTGCACCGGGTGCCTATTCTGCTACTTCTACGATTCACGCACTCGCGATTACGATTCGGACGGGTAGCGCGTGTGCCGGCGTACACGTGTTTTTTAAAAAAAAGGGTGCTTTGGCTAACCAGGCGCGCAAAGGCGCGGTGCTTCAGGTCGTTGCTTTTGAACTGCTGGCACACGAGGGCCGCTCCAACCGTGCACGGCCAGCTCTACTTTTTCATAACCCGCGTAAGAGAGAATGCGAGAGAATGTGCACGTGGGGGGACACTGGGTGGGGCGCGCACACGCATGGCGCTCGCGTTACTATTCCTCGCGCATGCAGAGGGCTGGGTGACGATCAGTCAGGCCCGTTTCGGGGGCCAAATCGCTGACATTGCCAGTATGTTTCACGGGAACACTGTCGAGAATCAACCACACGTCCAGCAAAAACTGGGCTACCTCTGGACCTTTCCCGAAGACGCCGACGATTGCACGGGGCTCGGCTGCGGCATCAGCTGGCAGCTCGATCCTGCGCTGTGTGGTGCCCTCTTGCCCGTCTACCGCGACGACTTCAGGGTTGTCACCTGCGACGACTTCAAGGCGGCCCTACACAGGGCCTTTTCCGTGTGGTCCAGAAACCACCGCGACATCAACTTTGTCGACGTGACGGAGGAGTGCCTCAAAATTGGACAACCGCACGAGGGCTGCGAGTTGGCCGAAGTCTTCATAACAGCGATGGAGCCATCGCCGGCGCTGCCACCGCCACCGCCAGTTTTGAGCAACGGGCGCAGGCTGCAGGAGGTGCGCGCAGGCGATGGCGATTCCACAGTCGCTACGGGAGCGCCTAAAGCTCGCATCTCTCAAGTCTTTAGGGGAACAAACGGGCACCGGCCCTACACGCGCACGCCCGGAACGGCGGCCTTTGCGGTCGACGACGGCACGCACGTATCGAACGGAGTATTGGACCCGCGGCGGCGTGGGCGGCGGCTGACCATAGTCGACGGCAAGCTCCATACGCTTGGGCTCGTGTTCTCGGTCACGTGGATCGATGGCCCGCCAGACACGTCCAATGGGCCGATCGTCGACTACATCAACACCGTGGACCCTGCCATAGGGGGCAACGTGACGCTGGCAGAGCATGGCACCTTTCTCAACCCCGAAGGCATGCGGCTCCTTCCGGTCATCGAAACGTTTGGCTCCAAGGTCTCCTTCAACACCGACCGTTGCTGGTACCTCGACACCTCCTTTTGCGCAGGCGTGCACGCAATTCGCGACGCCCTTGGGCAGTCGGTGTATGTGCAACTGCTCTCCTATGCTCCGCTGCTCCTGGTGCTCCTTTTGCTCGGCGGGACATTCCTCTGGAAGTCTGTGCGAGCGCGGCGGAGGGAGGACGATGCGAATCGCAACAAGCAGTTGACGGCCCTCGCCACGGAGACGGCCAGCGTTCTCTTTTCCACGGTGACGCTCGTGCTCCTCGGTGCATCGATTGCCCTTCCGGTTGTGGTCAGTCGGGTCCTGGCGCCATGCATGTCTTGCTACGATTTTCAGAGCGCCGCCGTCCACGAAATCGGACACGTCTTGGGTCTGGGCCATCCGAACACGGCCGAAAAGGAGGTCTGCACCAGCTACGGGTACTGCAACGCGCTGCCCGGCGAGAACGTTTACAACGCGGCGCTCAACGGCAAGGACGCCGACGGCAACTGGGTCTCGGTGCGCATGAACGAAGCCACGTGCCAGTTCCCGTGGGATGATGTGCGGCCATTCGACAGCGCGGCCGACATGGGCTGGGGCGTTCATCCAGTCTCCGACGTCCGGCACGCGCAGATGCACGCGTTCACCAACGCGTATCAACAAGCCTGCATTTCGCACGACGACCTGGAGGCGATCAACACCATCTACCCCACCTGCAAATATGCGATTTCCGAACCCATTTGCGTTCCGCTGCCCGGGTTTGGGCTGGGCGTCGCACGCATCCTCCTCTACATTGTCATCTGTGTCGTGGGCGTGTCGCTGCTCGGCGGGCTGCTGAGGTTGCTCGTCGGCCGCGTGGAGAGCATGTGGATGCGGCTGATGGACCACGATCCGGACACTGCCCCTGCCACCACAGAGGACCCGTCACCAAAACGCTTTCTCCTCGGGAGCTAACGGAGCAGATGCAGCGCAGTAGGCGTGCTCGCGTAAAAACTCAACAATGGTGCATCACGACGGCCTTCAAGGCGTTGGGGGAGCGTCACGCGAGCCTGACGGTTTTTGGGGCAAATGGAGAATGCCGTTTTAGAACAAGAATGCAACACGCGGTACACACACACACACACACGCACACATGTACTCCAACTGCACACACTCGCGCGAGCACACACACTCCCACGGCACGTCGCGCCTAAACGTAGCGGACCCGCTGCCGCTTGGCGCTGAGCGCGTCGACCTTGCCGTGCCGGATCAGCCAGAGGTCGACCTGCGCTTTCAGCTTGGCCTTGCGCTCGCCATGCTTGCGCAGGAAGGCCTCGCGCGCGCGCCGGTTGCGCCTACCCTTGTCGCTGAGCGAGGCCCAGCCCTTTAGGAATGCGTCCTGTTGCAGCTTCTCCGAGGCAAACCGAAGTGAATGTGGGCGTCCGCAGTACGGGCGGTTTTCGTAGCACTCGGTATGTTTCGCGGCGGCGAGCACGACCATGGGGTCGTTCTTGAGCTCCTCCGACGCGCTCCGAAGTCCATGCCCATTGTTCGTCACTGCGGCGAGCACGATCTCGCGGTCGTTCTGAAGCTCCTCCAATACGTCCTCGAGAGTGGTCCCGACGTTTGACACGGCGGCGAGTACGATCTCGCGGTCATTCTGAAGCTCCTCAGATGCGTCCCGCAGCGCAGCCCCATTTTGCCTCATGGCGGCGAGGACGACTTCGCGGTCATTCCTGAGTTCCAGCGACGCGCACAGAAGTTGCGAAGTTCCATACGGCGCATTCGTCACGGCAATGAGCACGATCTCGCGGTCGTTTCTGAAGACCTCTGGTGCGTACATCAGTGCGTAGGGTTCCTTTGTCACGGCGGTTAGCACAATCTCGCGGTCGTGCTTGAGCTCCTCCGATATGCAATACAGCGCCCTGCCCCTTTGTGACACGGCGGTGAGCGCAAGCTCGCGATCATTCTTGAGCTCCTCCGACGCGTGGATCAGCGCCCACCCATCTTGCCTCACGGCGGTGAGGACGACTTCGCGATCATTCTTGCGCCATCGTGCACACGCTCGACAAGGGTCAGGCGCGGTTCACGCTGTCCGGACGCCTGAAGCGGCCTGAAGATCCCGATCGACCCGGGGACACGACCCACAAAATCCCCAAGGAGCTCTACGCCGACCTGGTCGAGGACGCGCGCATCGTCGCCGTCCCCGACACGTGGCTCGAGCGCGCCGAGGCGACGCTGGAATTGCTGGCGAGCAGGGCGAATCGGGAGCTGGCGCAGACGGCGCTCGCCAAGATGGCCGCTCTCGTGCCCACGCCTGCCCTCGATCTGCACCGGCACCGGCTGAAGCGCCTTCGGGTCCAGATGGGCGAGCTGCCGTTTGGACGCCGCTGCGCCGTGTGGTGGGAGCTGCACCTCCAAGAATTGGACCTGAAGCACGCCATGGCCGTCGGAGAGGCGCAAGTGGACGCCCAAAAGGCAACGGTCCTCGACGAGTGGCGCGCCACCTGTGCGCGTTTGCTTCAATCGCAGAATCGGGCGCGCGCAACGCAGCAAACGTTGGCGCAAAGCTTGCGGAAGGTGGCAGCGTGATCCTGCATGCGATACGCGCGAGCCGGGTCACGAACCGTTCACACACCACCACCGGCACCCGTCGCATGCCGCCGTCGCGGCACCGTGTGGTCGCCGCGGCCACCGAGGTCGACCAGAGCGGCCCTAGCGTGAGCTTTTCGAGTGCGCTCACCAAGCTCCACACCGATCATCGCGCGCGCTGGCTGCAGCTGAATGCGCATGTGCCGATGGTCATCGTCGTCCCCGCGCCGAGGCGGGCCGTGGCGCTCGTAAACGGAAGTCGTTGATCCCACACGGGTTGCGGGTTGCATGTGTCACTTTTTCCCGTGCACGCTTTTTAAAATGCAATTGAAACACGGTTGCGCCGCTAAACATCCTGAGCACGTGTGAGCAATTCCATCCTGTTCCAAAATGGCCACGGTCTTACGCCACACCCACGAGTCTGCCGCGGAGGCCTTTGCCGAGCTGCGTCCAGGCAAGAAGCCGGTGCGCTCCCGCAAGCTGGCGCAAAAGATCTGCATCGCCGCCCGCGCCGCGGGCCTGCGCGCCGACGGGCGGCAAGGTTTGGACCTTCTCCTGCACACGGTCTTTCGCAACAACTCGAGCAAGCTCGGGCACTTGCTGGTCAAGTCGATCAAAATCGTCGAGGACGACGCCACCGGCGACGCGGTCGTCTTCTCAGACGTCTACCACGTCGACGAAAACGCGCTCGAGGAGGTCGCGAAGCTCTGTGCCGATCATGGACTGGGAGTGACGGGCCTCGTCATCCGATACCCGAGGACGGAGTATGCCGAAGGCTATGTTCCGGACGCGTCGTACAAGATGGTCAATGAGGGCTACCCGCAGCTGTACCGAGGATGTTTGGCGGGGTTGCGCTTTGCGGGCTCGGCGAGCGCGATCAAGGGCCAAGGGGTGGCGAAGGCAAGGACGCCAAAGCGGGCGCGGGTGGCGTGAAAAAAAAAACGGGTGAACATGTGTGTGTGTGTGTGTGTGTGTGTGCGTGTATGCAGGCGCGTGTTGCGACTCGCCAAGCGCACGCGGCGCGGTATCGGTTGCCTTGTAATGGGTTCGCGCGTAGCGCTAACCGGCCACGGTTGGTGGTCTGTGTGTAATACAACAGTACACAACCAACCGCGCGCACAATGTCCGCCAATCCGTGTGCCGAAGCGATGGCGCTCGCCGAGTCGCTCGCCGAAGACGGAAAAATCGACGAGGGCCAGCTGTTGATGTTTGCAAAGGGACTCAAAGCGTCACACGAGCGCTTGGCGCGCAAGCGCGGGTTGGATTCGGATGAGGATGATGACGAGGAAGACGCCGAAGACGAGCAAGACGACAATGCCAGCACTACGAGTACGGACTCGTTCACTGAGGCCCTAAGGTCGCTCGAGAATCTACCGCGATGCGATGGAGGAAAGCACGAGTATGTCGTCGAAGCAGACGACCTTCGTCCGATGTCGCTGCTGCTTGCGGGCCTTCATTATACCATTGTGGTGGGTGGCGAGAGAAGGCAGTTTGACCCCAATCGATGGGCACACGCCGTGTACGTGATCACCAATGGCTGCGTGGTTGCGGACTCTCGTCACGACCCCTACGAGCACTTGTGGTTTTGCAACCACAGAAGTGGTCTCTGGTCAATCAACATGAACGATGACGTGCTACTGCGTGCGCTGATGACAAAGGTCAAACAGGCAATGCTGCGACTGGCGCGCGGTGAAGAGAATCTTGTGCGCCTGCTGCGGCTCGCGATGGCCGACAAACTCATGTCGCGAGAGGAGGCGCTGACGATTACCGAGATCGCGTGGGCGGACACAGACGAGCGTGCCAAGATGGCACTCGGCGAGCGATACTGTGGATTGGAGCGAGTGAGCGACGAGGAGCTCGGCGTGACGATGAAGGTCCTATTGGACGGCAACGGGGGACATGATCACATACCACCCCTTGCCCTGAGGCTATTGCGCAGTGCGCTGCACCATCGGGTTTCCAACTTCTCTTCGCCCCCGTTTGACGCGGGCAACATTGTGCCCTTTGCGTGTGGCCACTGCTTTGACGCGGAAGAGTGTGTCTTTAGACGCACGCGCCCGTCGGATCGTGCCACGGTCGCGGTGCCCTACCCGGCGCCGCTCGCGTCAGACCCCGAGATGCGCTCCAAGCTGATGGCGCTGCTGCGCGAAATTCACCCCAATCCAAACGTGCTGCGCTGGCGACTCGGAGTTCATGCGCGCGCGCTCTCGTGCGTGCAACCGTCACCCCACTTGCTCGTCTCCATCGGAAGGCCAGGGTCGGGTCGCTCCCTGGAGCAGACGCTCGTCCAGCACGCGTGGGGGCGCGACCTGAACCTCGCGGCACACAAGGATGCCCTCACACACAACCCAATGATACCGTCTCGCGACTTCACCTTTGAGCCACTGAAACACAAGCGGCACGTTTGTGTCGACGACGTCGAATCCTTTGATACGCGGCGCGTCAATCGGCTTCTGGCTGGCGATTCATTGCGCACGTGGTCCATAGATCGCCGCCGTGCACGCCTCGAGTTTCCTTTGCGGATTTCGACGCTCGAGCTCCTGGTCGAAGCTGACACAGAGCTGACGTTTGAACCGGATGACCAACTCGAGCGCCGGATGTTCGTGTGCCGGTACGAACAAACGTTTGTCCACGTGGAATCGTCCTTTGAGGCCGACGCGCTGGCCGCGGCCGATGCCGCCGACTCGGAACGCGCGGGCCTGCCAGCGCGTGCCTTTCTTTGGGGTGTGAAGGTGGAGGGCATCAAAGACATGGCCCCCGAATTCATGAAACTTCTCACCGAAGTGCACACGGAAGCCACCTCAACGGGCGGCGAGTTCCCGTCGCCTCCCGAGGCGGTGACCGTCTGGACGCAGGCGGTCTGCAATACCAATTGGCGCCGGGCCATGGATCCTCCGGTGTCTTGAGTCCGCTGGGGGCAGGTGCACATTGGGACGTGCGCTATCCAAAAAAGGACAAACGCGCCCGGTTGGGAAGACGGCGCGCGCCCGAGCCATGCTCGGCCTCGCGCTGTCTCGCCCGCCGTCGCCGGCGCCGCCGCCGCCCGCGCCGCCGCCCGCGGGACCGGCGGCGACGACGTGGCTCGGTCGGGGCGGTCGGGGCGATCGCGCCGCGGCAGTTCGCGTGTTGCTGGGCACCGTGTTTGGATCGTCGATCGTGGTCCTCGTGTTTTGCGCAGTTATCGTGTCGCACCGAGGACGGCGCGGGGCGCAGCACGACGCGCGAGGGTAGCGAGCGTGTGTGTGTGATGTGTCGGAATAAACCCATGTAATATTGCAATTGTTCCGGTCCGCGCTAGCTGTGCGACGCGCTTGCGCCGCGCACCCTTCCGTGACCCGTCACGGGTGGTGGCCAATGGCCGCGCCCGCGGATGGACTGCCGGCGTACGCGACGGTGATGCTCGACTTTTGGGGCCAACAAGTGCCACACGTCGTGTTGGGCACGGACGACGTGCGCATTGTGCTCCAGGACGCGGTGAAGGCCTTCAGTGGCATCACTGACCCCAGCAACCTCTCTTCCAAGTTGAAGGTCATCAAGCACACATTGCTGGATGGCAAAAGCCACGTCCCTGAGTTGCCTTTGGCTGACAACGTGGTCGCGTTTCACAAGATTGGCAGCCAGTGCCGTGTCTGTAAATCTGCGTGCCATGCCGTGTCGCACGATTGGTGCGAACGCTTCTTGGTGCGCTTCTTTGCAAAATCGCCACTCGTGCGACAGCAGACTGCCCACGCGATGCGCGACGCGGTCGACCTCCGAGGGGTGGTGAGAGAGCGCGAGGCGGAGATCGAGGCGTCTCAAGGTCGGATTGCCGAGCTCGAGCAGCTCGCCGCGTCCATCGGGTCAGCCGCAGACGTTGAGGCACAGCTGGAGGCTGCCAACACGAGACTTGCGCAGCTCCATCAGGCAGAGCTCGCGGCCGAGGACGCAATGTGCCTCGCACAGCTGGAGCAGCTCTTTCGACGGGTCAAGGTGCCTTGGCGAACACGTGCGCAGCTCGCGGCACTGTACCTCGGCCAGTACGCCGAGGTGCGCGAGCACTTTTCCGACGCGGTCGAGGTGTCGCGTGCGCTGATTCGCAAGTGGTTGATCGAGCACCCGGTTGGAAGGGCCTTCTGGTTGCGGTTGGCTGAGCGGTGTGGGTTGCCGGTGGAGCCGTTCAATGCCTCCAAGTATCAAATCGAGCACATTTTGAACGCGGCGTGGGGCGGCGCCGACCATCCGCTCAACTTCATGATCCTGTTCGTCGAGGTGAACAACTCGGTCGAGTTTCGCACGGGGCCGTGTCACTTGAAGATGATTGCGTTGGGACGACGACTGTACGAGTTTGTGCAGCGGTTTGCGCGCTGGAACGTCGAGACCAAGCTGGATGTGGCGCGCTACGTGTTCGTCGACCAGGATGCGACGTTTGGACACGCCTGGCTCTTGGACGGCCCTGCCGACTCGTTCACGTC
>Ga0209603_1002415_pt1 | contig 17358 bp, 13 predicted proteins | sample COGITO_mtgs_1206_FD_184812 | JGI IMG/M metagenome (GOLD analysis project Ga0209603, IMG submission 184812) | Pelagic marine microbial communities from North Sea - COGITO_mtgs_120607 (SPAdes) (version 2) | ecosystem: Environmental > Aquatic > Marine > Epipelagic ... | reverse complement strand
AAACGGGCCTTTTGCTAAGTACGAAACGTGGCGCGAAGACACAATCGGGCGCAATTCAAATCAGTTGCTGGAGCGGGTTTTAGAAAACGGTGAGGCCCAAGCGTTTGTTTCTGCATACAACTTAAGCCCGCCAGAATCTCAAAGATTAGCAGACAAAGTTGGAATATGGTATTTCCCTCAAGCATCGTGGGTGTTGGTTGTTTGGGTTACCGAAGACTGCATAGACAATACCGAAAAGATACCGACTTATGTTGTGTACAAACTTCTTCAGGGTACTCCATACGGGGTGCAAAAAGAACTTTAAGGGATTTAAAAATGATTAGTTTACTTGGTTCACTGTTAGGTTTCGGCACGTCGTTCTTGCCAAAGGTCATGGATTACTTCCAAGACAAACAGGATAAGGCGCATGAGCTTCAGCTTATGGACAAACAACTGGAGCAGCAAATTCAGATCGGCAACCAGAAGCTAGACATGGTTCATGTGGAGGCTGACATACGTGAGACTGAGGCACTGCTTAAAAGTCAGACATCTCTCACGAAACAATCATCACAATGGATCACCGACTTAGCTGCTTCGGTGCGTCCGTTTATTACGTATCTTCTCTTTATAGAATTTATGGCGCTGACGTTGTTGCTGGCGTTCGGTTACATCGATAACGAGATGTATTCGCTTGTCTGGTCTGATGAGATCGTCGGCATTTGGGCTGCAGTAATTTCCTTTTGGTTTGGATCACGCACTTTTAATCGGAAGCAACAAACGTGAAAACAGGAGAAGTCGGCGTTGAAATCATTAAGAAATACGAAGGCTTTTCTGCCAAGCCGTACCTGTGCCCTGCTAATGTGCCTACCATTGGTTTTGGTAGCACTCGTTGGTTTGATGGCGCTAGGATTAGCATGGATAGCCGCACAATCAGTAGAGACGACGCTACGCGCTTGCTCCAGATGGAGTTGCACCACATTGAGTCGGCTGTTCCCCGGCTCATTAAAGCTCCGCTTACTCAAAACCAATTTGATGCGCTCGCGTCGTTCACCTTCAATTTAGGCTCGGGTCGTTTACAATCGTCCACTTTGCGGGCCAAAATAAATAGGCTAGACTACGAAGGCGCGGCGGATGAGTTTCCTAAATGGCGTAAAGCTGGCGGCAGAGTGCTCGCCGGATTGGTCCGACGTAGAGCAGAAGAACGTCGGCTATGGATGGATAATTCTCTATGAAGATAAAATACGATGCAGTAGAACATGAAAGTGGTATAATAGAACCTACGCACGAGATCGAGATAGTGTGTAATAGTTGTGGGTTTGATCTTGACGAATCTGAGCTTGATGCAGATACATGCTCTGATTGTGGAGCACCGCTAAATCTACGGCGTAGCGTGTCAATTCAAGTAACTTCCGTGCCGCTAGTCGGACGTACGGTGGAGTAACGTGTTATGTCGCTTAAAAAGTTAACGCTAAGGCCGGGGGTAAATCGGGAGAGAACGCGATATACTAGCGAGAACGGTTGGTATGAGTGCGACAAAGTACGATTTAGGCAGGGGTACCCAGAAAAAATTGGGGGGTGGCAAAGAATATCTGCAAACACGTTTCTAGGCGTTTGCCGGTCTCTACTATCGTGGGTTTCTTTAGGGGGAAACAACTTTGTAGGGGTAGGCACCAACTTAAAGTTTTATATAGAGCTAGGCGGGGTGTACTACGACGTAACACCGCTAAGGGCAACTACTACTAACGCCACCACATTTGCGGCTACTAACGGGTCTGCTACTATAACGGTAACGGACAATAGTCATGGCGCGTTTGCGGGCGATTTTGTTACGTTTAGTGGGGCTGCTTCCCTAGGCGGGAACATAACTGCGGATGTCCTTAATGCCGAGTACCAAATAGTCTCTACTCCTACCGCTAACACTTACACAATTACCGCTACAGCCACCGCGAATGGCTCAGATACTGGGAACGGCGGGGGGAGCGTAACTTCTGAATATCAAATACATGTAGGCGATGCAGTGTCTGTTCCGCTGACTGGTTGGGGTGCTGGTGGTTGGAACGTAGGTACATGGGGTAACGGAGGAACTACTCAAACCCCTCTACGTATTTGGAGTCAAGCAACCTTTGGGGAAGACCTTGTTTTTGGGGCTCGTGGAGGCAGTATCTACCTTTGGGACGCTGGGTCAACGATCACCCGCGCAGCCGCGCTAACCGGTACTGATGTGCCTACTATCCAGAACTACTTATTAGTTTCCGATACAAGTAGGTTTGTATTCGCGTTTGGGGCAAACACTATCGGCACTACTACGCAAGACCCTATGCTTATCCGGTGGTCAGACCAAGAAGACGCTACTAACTGGGCTCCATCTGCTACTAACCAAGCTGGTAGTTTGCGGCTTTCTAGAGGGGGCGAAATCGTAACCGCGCACCAATCTCGCCAAGAAGTACTAGTTTGGACCGACTCTTCCGTTTACTCTATGCAGTATTTAGGAGGGCAGGCAGTGTGGGGGGTCCAACTCGTAGGAGATAACATCTCTATAGTGTCGCAAAATAGTGTAGCGTACGCTAACGGTGTTTCTTTCTGGATGGGGAAAGACAAGTTTTACATGTATGATGGGCGCACACAGGCGCTTTTGTGTGATTTAAAACGCTTTATTTTCGACGATATAAACGAACTTCAGTACAGCCAAGTCTTCTCAGGAACTGTCGAAGAGTTCCATGAAGTGTGGTGGTTCTATTGCTCTACAGGTTCTAGCACCGTAGACCGCTATGTAGTGTATAACTACCAAGATAAAGTTTGGTACTACGGTAGCATGGCCCGCACAGCATGGCTGGACTCGGGCACTCGAAATAGTCCTATCGCAGCTACTTACAGTTCAAATATTGTAAACCACGAACTTGGAGTAGACGACGACGAGACCGGGACCCCTGCGGCAATAGACGCGTATATACTATCTTCTGAATTTGACATAGACGATGGGGATAAGTTCTCGTTTATATGGCGCGTCCTACCAGATATAACCTTCTCTGGCTCTACGGCAGATTCCCCTAACGCTACTATGACCTTATACCCGCTAAAAAATTCTGGGTCCGGGTACAGCGACCCTGCTTCAGTAGGAGGAGTAAGCTACGGAGCGGTAACTAGAACCGCTACCCTGCCGGTAGAGGAATACACAGGGCAGATTAATACTAGGGTTCGTGGTAGACAACTCGCCTTTAAAATATCATCTGCAGACCTTGGGGTGCAGTGGCAACTTGGGTCTCCTAGGATAGATATACGAGCGGATGGTAGGCGGTAATGGCTTCTTCCGAATTTACTATTGATTTTCGCGCCCCTGCGCTACCTCACCCCCTGCAAGAGTACGACCGGGCAGCGTCTGATCAATTTAACAATGTCCTTCGACTATACTTTAACCAGCTAGATGAGGCGTTGCGGGAGTCGGCGGCGGCGCACAATTCCTCAGAAGCGCTAATTTGGTTTATGAGCTAATGGCTAATACATACACAAACGCAAAAGTAGACTTAACTACGGCTGACGTAACTACGTTGTATACGTGCCCTACCCTTACGTCTGCGGTAATAAAATCTATATTGGTATCGAACGATTCTGGACACAACGACACTATAACCGTCACTATAACAAACGGATCGAGCGTTTATAGTTTATTTGAAGTAAAAGCTATTACGTCTAATACAACTGTTGAGCTTCTAACCGCGCCGCTAGTACTACAAGCAACTGAAATTCTTAAAGTTACCGCCGCTATAGCGGATAGACTGCATGTAGTAGCTAGTTTGCTAGAAGTGAGCTAAGGAGTTTATTGAAAGCCGCGTACAGGCGTGGTAGATTGCGGTTCCCTTTTTAATGGAGGTGCAAAATGGACTATATAGCGTTATTCAATGAACTCACTAAAATAATAAAGATCGCAGGGGGCGACTCTTGCGAAGCTAAATCTCTCACCGATAACATATATGAAGTAGGGTTAGACAGCCTAGACGTTGTTATGCTGAGTATGTATCTGGGGGAGATGTACGGAATAGATGAGGAGATATCTAGGGACATGCCTATTGGCACCCTTGAAGAAACTTTTGCTTTTGTAGAAATTAATAAAACTACTGAACCTGAGTCTATCGCCGCCGCAATAGAGGGCGTGCAATGATACATATGACTCACTCCGCAACGGTGTACACCGAAACTCCCGCCCTAATAGATGATATCCCTTACCCACAACACGCACATATACTACGTAACAGCTTTAAACGTGCTAAAACTGGGCTATCGTACCCCCCACATAAAGTATTAGAGAGTGTCTTAGACTCAGATATTGTAGACTATGTACGGAATACCCCAGTCAATGGGAAGACCGCGTTTATTTTTGCTGCGGGGAACCAAGGATGGATGGGCACAAATGGGCGGTACGATCAAAGCCCTGACACTGAACTACACTACAAGGTAAAAGTACCGTTTATTGTGCTAACAAACATATACGCTGGGCGTATTGCCGCTATGTTCGGCTCTATAGACCACATATCTACGGATGCTACAGCGTGCGCTTCTAGCCTAAAAGTTCTTATGGATGTACAAAACCTAATAAACAACCTCGGGTTCGACCGAGTTATTGTTCTTAGCGGAGAAGACTCGGTAAATAACCTAACGCTGGAGTTTTTTGGTGAGGCTGGAGCAAGCCTGCAGCACGCTGAGGAAAAAGAAATTAAACCGTCTGCGTTTGATTCAGTAAACAGAGGGTTCTTTTTAGGGCAGGGAGCGGTCTTAGCGGTATTTGAGAAAGAACGTGCTGGTATGCCGAAATCAACCGCCCGACTGTTAGGCGCGTATACTGCGTCAGAAGATAACAACAACCCGCTGGGGCAACGCGCCGATGGGGCCGGGTACACAAAAGCTATAGAAGGCGCATTGTTTGTAGCCAAGACCTCTGCTAGTGTAGTAGAATTAGTTAAGACGCATGGTACCGGCACCCCGGTCAACAATGCTGCAGAGAAAACCGCGCTTCAGCGCACACTAGGCAATTTTATTGCTACGTCATATAAGCAGCGTATAGGACACACTATGGGTGCCAGCGGGCTATTAGAAACTTGTATGCTATTTAAGGACGCCGCTTCGGGGGTGGTGCCCGCTATTGCCAATAGAACAGAGCATGATTCAGTATTTTTGTCCGCCCCTACTCCTACTCCGAGTGGCTTAGTGCTTAGCCTAGCAGCGGGTATGGGCAACGCGTATTCTGCCGCAATATTTGATCGTACAGGTGCGTAATGGAACTCATTGATAGCAAGAAAAAGAAATTAGAGGGGCCAAGCATTATTGCAGAAGCAGTTAAGCAGGGGAACACCGCGGGCTACCCTCCAGCAACGGCTTTAGCTGCGGTAGCAAAAGAGACCCAGATAGCCGGGGCAGTAGTAAAGCAGTTTGGGAATACCGTGTTCCTATCGCATAGGGGTAAGGGGGATAACAGAAATAAGATGATTGGGCGCGCGTTTAACGTAGACACAGGTAAAAACTTCATAACAAACGCTTTAGATTTTATATCTTATTTACAAGAAGAAGGTATAACTCATTACACTACGTGGTTTACGGGGGCCGATTTCTTAAACGGATTTAGGTTTTTCCAGCGCATGACCCGAGGCACTGACACACAGATCGGTATAGCTGAACGAGAAGAAGGCGGGTACATCGTATATATAAGAATAGGGAAAGACCCTATCCCCGAAGGATTTTAAATGAGTTTTGTAGCAGACGCCATTGGTAGTGCAGTTGGGTGGGTAGGCGACGCTATTAGCGACGTTGCTAGCTTTGTCGTAGACGACATCCTAGAGCCCGTAATTGATACTGTTGGTGGTGTCGTCAAAGGCATGATAGACGACCCGCTTACTACTCTCGCTACTATGGCTGCGGTTGCTACAGGACAAGTTTGGGCTATACCTATTATCCAAGGGGCTAGTGTAGCGGCTAAAGGTGGGGATTTTGGGGATATAGCGCTAGCTGTCGCGGCTAGTTATGTTGGTGGGCAGGCAGGGGCGTATGTCGGAGAAGCTGCAGGATCGTACATAGGAAGCGCAGTAGGGGAGGGAGTAAGTGCAGCTACTCGGGAAGCTATCACACAAGCTACTACACAAGTTGTTTCCGGCGCTACTCGGGGTGCACTAACCGCGGCTATCACCGGCAACGGGAATATTCTTGACGGCGCTCTTGGGGGCGCTCTGTCGGGCGCAGCTAGTGCAGGGCTAAGTTATGTAGGGGGAGAGCTTGGTTTCGGTGGGGAGACCATGGCTACCGAAGAGTTTGATGCGGGGGATTGGTCGGACACGTCTAGCGGGCTAGAAAGTTCATTTAGTAGCGTTATAGAAGGGTTTAAAGAACTTCCGCAAGTAGCGCAGGACATGATTACAGGGGGCGCGACCGCCGCTGTTACTCAGCTAGTTAGGAACGGGGAGGTAGATGCGGATGCAGTTGCTGGAGTTATAGCAACCGCCGGAATAACTACCGGGCTTTTAAAACCTACGCTTGCCAAGTCTGATTTAAACACATCACAACAAGCGATAGCCACTAAAGTTATAGGGGATGTCGTGCAAGCAGCTTACTCCGGCACAGACGGCTACGCCGCGTACCAAGCCAGCATCGGCGCAGTAGGTACTAAAGCGCTAGAAGCAGAATTTGACGCTATATTTACGCAAGATAATTTCAACGCAGTAATAGAAAGCATCACGGCTAATTCAGAAGAAGTAAATAACACCGCTGAGCTTATGGAAGAGCGGCGGCTACGAGTAGATGTCTCGGCAGAAAACGCAAATATGATCGCCGCAGATTTAAATGCGCAGCTAGACAGCTATAGAGAAGACATAGATTACTATAACGAGACCGCTAGGTTTGAAGATCAGGATGTTGCAGAAGAACTTCGCACAGATATTGAGGCTAAAGTAGAGGGCATACTTGCGTTACGCGCTTCACTCGACTCCGCAGTGGCAGATTACGAAGCCGTATACGCAACGTATGAAGCTGCTGCTGGTTCCTATAAGAGTGCGGCGGACAACTTGTTAGTAGATCAGACTACCCTTGACGAGCTTACCCGCCCGGTAAACGAGCTTGCCTCCGAGCTTATATCAAAAGAGATAAATCCAGAATTTAACGCCGAAGAATATCGGGAAATAAATAACATTCCCGAAGACGTAAACGCTTACGTGCACTGGCTGCAAACTGGACGTAAAAATATAACTAACCAAGCTGATTACGATGCTCGGCTAGACACTACGGTAAAGAATCAAGTAGCCGATATTGTTATGGCTAACCTCGACACTAAGATAAATAGTGTAGAAGACATAGAGGCTTTGTATGCAGCGGTAAAAGAAGGCGTCGGCAACGATCTTTCTGTGCTTCAGACATCTGAGGGTATGCAGAGTGCCCAGCTAGCTGCAAAAGAGCATATGGACGGCATTGAGGCCCGAGCCCCATCTGAGTACGTTCCTACTACCATAGAAAGAGATGCAGATGTAACTGACGCTGACATCGCTAAGGGGAACGCTGTCGCTGTTTTCGAAGAAGAAGACGGGGAAGTAAGAGTTAATTTCACTAAGCAAGTGGTAGGCGATGAAGTATTTAGCTCTGCGGTTAATAAGAAAGTTACAAGTCAATACGACGCCGCAACAAAACAAACTACATTTTTTGACTCTGTAGGGGAGAATCTTACCTCTGCTATTGAAGCTGTAGGCGAGTTTATCATTCCTTCTGCGAGCGCTTCCGAGTCGGAGATTCCTCCTCTTACGGTCACAATAAGACCACCTACGTTTACGCTAAAAGAAATACAAAAAGCAGCGCCGTCGATAGCTATTGATACTGCCGCTGAGTTTACCCTTACGGAGGAAGACTACGCGGAGCTAGATTTTGTTACTCGCACGTTCTTAGACTTCTCTAAATCTGTAGCTAAAGCCGCAGATACTTACGGTGCAGACAACCCCGAAGACGCGTATGCTGTTAAACTAGCGGCAGGTGTAGCGCTTGATAGCGGTGGGCAGCTACTTAACGCCTTTAACGGCGTAGTTACATTCTTTAATGACGCAGAAGATGCGGACGCTCGCGAAACTAACCTAGGCAAAGTGTCTCAAGCTATGATGGATATAGCTAAGGCTACTCAACCTGCCGAATATAATGCGGCTATAGAAAAATTTAGGGGGGACGTAGGTAGAGCTACAGGGTTTGGGGCGACTGCAGACGCTATCTGGAACGGGTTTAAAGAAGCTCCGTTCGAAGTTCTAACTGAATATGTCGGCAAAGAATTACTCCAAGAAATCCCTCTTATTATAGCTGGTGGAGGTGCGGGGCTTATAGCTAAAGGTGCAGCGGGGGCTGCGGGGGCGGCTACTGCGCTAGCGCAAAAACTTGGTACTGCAACGGCTTGGACCACTAACGCAGGGTTGCAGGTTCTTGAGACCGCCGGAGCAACCGCGGCAGAAACATACGCCGAGCTTTATGATGAAGCGATTAAAATGGGGGTCGCCCCGGAGCAAGCTGCGGTTACAGCGCAAGAGGGCGCAATTCTTAACGGCGCTACTGCCGCAGTTATAGAAGCTACTCTAGGGCGTATTCTTGACCCAAGCGATGTACTAGCAAAGAAGCTAGCTGGGGCTAACGATACTCTTTTTGGTACGGCCCTAACGAATATTGCTGCGCGCGGCGCGGGTATTGCTGGCGAAGGAGTATCGGAAGGCTTTGAAGAGACAGCTTCTACGTATCTTAAAATAGGTATGCTAGAGGAAATAAACCCAGCGATTACTCAAAAGGGCGGGCGCTACGAAGATTTAGCTGGCACGTTGACCGCGAGTGGTATTCTTGGTGCGGTATCAGGGACAGGCACTGTTGCGGGAATTACTGCCGGAGATATTGTATACAACGCAATTCAAGGGGGTACCTATACCGGAGCTGATGGGGTACCGGAAGATGCGTATACCTCTAGCGTCCCTGCAGACCCTAATAATCCTTTCGTAGCGAACGCGCTGACTTATTTTAATCCTACATTACTTAATGCTACTAATGATGCTAAGTCCGATGACCCAGAAGTGCGCGCCGCTGCAGACACTACGATAAAAGAAGCCCTTGGCTACGACGCGTTCTTCGAAGAAGACGGCACTATTGCCGATCTTACGCAGGCTCCTGATAGTCTATATAAATACGATACCGCGCTGTCCGTCCTCAATATGGGGAATGACGCGGATTATACTTCATCTCAAGAGGTGCAGGATGCGTACGATGAAGTCGCTGATCAGACTCCGTACAAGCCCACAAACCAACAACTCCTTGGGTTTACCGGACAACAGGCAGAAGCAGGTCTTAGCAAACGACTAGCAGACACTGTAAATCGTGGGTATGTAGGGCAGATTTTTGAGCAGGAGGGGTATACACCTACCCCCGAAGAGATTTCGGCTGCGCTTGAGCAAGCTGGGGACGGTGTACTAGGGCAAGAAGCGGGTACTGAATTAGCTGCACAGTACGACCCTAAATCAGTAACCGAGCAAGAGGTACGAGATTATTATGCGGGGCAAGGGCTATCCGCTCCAGTTTCACGGGCTGACTTAGACTTTTTAACTGGGCAATATGATGAGGCGGGCCTTGCAGAAAAAGCAGACGCCCGCTTCCCCGTTGTTGGGTTTAATAGCATTGCTGAGCTTATCGGTAAGCCTGCGCAACAAGTAACTGCTACTGACATTGACTTTGTTACTGACTTAATTGCGCAACGCACCGCTATGACCGATACAGTTCCATACACGCGGCAAGAACTTCAATACGATGTAACCGGCGATAATGTAGTAAACTTACAAGACCAAAACGTGCTACAAGACCTACTAACATCTCAACAGACAGGGAATGTCGTTGGTCAGGGCGTTGTAACTAACCAGAATACCGCGTTTGCAAGTACGGGCATAACGGGAGAGTTAGAGAGACTGCGTAAACAGAATCAGCGGGAGCAACAGCAGCAAAACGTACAGCAGATGGTTACTATGATGCAGCCCGGAGCTATGAGCGAAGTAACTACACCAGACCCTGCTAATATTGAGTATGTATACGATCCGTTTGGAGATAGTATTTTTGCTACCCCAGAACAAGAAAGATTATTTGTTGCTCCTTATAGTTCTCGTGGTAATACGTTAGGAAATAGGTATAATATAGCTGCGGCAACAGGCGGGCTTGTACAAGACAACACTGATGAGATTATGAAAATCCTTGGAGTAAGTAAGTAATGGCTAGTAGTTGGATTGATGATATATTAAACGCAGTGGGGGACACAGCGGTAGGCGCGATACCAAATCTACTGGGTTTAGGTGGCTCTGCAGCGTTAAATTACGGTATTAATGCAATATTTCCGGGGGCTACCGATACGCAGCGAGAGATGGCTGGATACCAAGGAGAAATCCCACAGTACGATGTGGTCAGAGAACGCGTGCCCGATACTTACGCCGCGGATCGTAGGCCGGGAAGCGGGGGACAACGCTACTTTACCGATAGCCAATACGTCCCTAAAGGACAGGGCAACGCTGATCAAATGGATGCTGCAGGACTTGCGGCGCTTAATCTTGCTAACCCAGCCAGAGAAGTTAGGCTGGCCCAAGGCGGTATTGCTAGCATGAAGCAAGGACGATACCTTAACGGCGCTACTGACGGAATGGCGGACAAAGTTAAAGCTAGCATAGATGGTACCCAAGAAGCTCGACTTAGTGATGGTGAGTTTGTTGTACCTGCGGATGTTGTCGCGCACCTAGGTAACGGAAACTCAGAGGCGGGGGCAAAACAACTGTTCAGTATGATGGACAGAATCCGAAAAGCTCGCACTGGAAATAAAAAACAGGGTAAAAAAATTAATCCTAGAGACTACTTACCCGCGTAGGAGATAGAGTTATGGCCGAAACTACCGATATACCTGTAGCCGCAAATACAGCGGACGAAGCTGCGTTTGACCTTGTAGGGACAAAAACAGGGTATGAATCTTCTCTATCCAACTGGGCGGGGCCGTACGTTACCGAGCTGTTGGGCCGAGGGCAGGCTATTGCAAGCGCTCCATACGAAGCCTATACGGGACCACTTACGGCAGGAGAGTCTGCGGGGCAACAGGCCGCGTTTCAAGGAATAGCAGGACTTACCGCGCCAACTCAACAGATGGGTGCCTTTACTCCTAGCTCGTTTACAGAAGCAGGGACCGCGCAAAACTACATGAACCCCTATATTCAACAGGCGCTACAGCCGCAGTTGGATGAGCTAAGCCGTCAGAACGAGATTGCACGGGTAAATCAGGCGGGCCGTTTAACTAAAGCCGGTGCGTATGGTGGAGGCCGTCAGGCCGTTATGGAGTCAGAGCTAGACAGAGGCTACTTAGATAGAGTTGCGGCCCTTACCGGCACCGCATACTCTGACGCATACAACCAAGGGCGAACGCAGTTTAACACAGAGCAAGACCGCCAGCGGCAAGCGCAAGAACTTACTAACTTATACGGACTCAGTGCGCTGCAAAAACAATCAGATATTGGCGCGCAGCAACGTGCCGTTGAAGGGCAAGGTATAGCCGCAGATAAAGCTCAATTTGATCAAGAGTATGCGTTCCCGTACAAGCAAACTCAATATATGCAATCGCTACTACAGGGGCTACCCTTAGCGTCTCAAGACTATACCTACGCGCAACCTAGCCAATTAACACAGGCTTTAGCGGGGGCCGGGGGCACAAGCCAACTATACAACAGCATTTTCGGCGGGGCTTCTAGCGGTATTGGAAGTTTACTACAAAGTGGCGTCACTTCGTTGTTTAGCCCTGATTATGGGACCATGGAAGGCGACACTTGGAGCGAATATGATGATTAGCAAAGGATTATAATTTTATGGCGTACAATGGTGGCATTGACCAGCAAGTCCAACAAAAAGTAGATGCGTATCGGAGTAATCCCGGCGCGTTACAGCAGCGGTATAAAGAAAACCAGCAGCTTATGGACTTGCTTGCCCTGCAGAAAATTAAAAGCGAGAAAGAGCAGGGTGCTCGCGAGATGCAAATGGCGATGGAAAACCGCCCCGAAACCATTGCGCAGCAGCGCGAGCAAGAAGTTTTAGGTCTTACAAAACAAGAGCTTTCAAACAAAGTAGATCAAGTTAGCGGGACTATGGGTCAAAAACAGGCCGTACAGCAAAAAAATATACAGCGTGCAGCGGCTGGGCAACCTCCCGCGCAGCGTATGCCTGTTGCTCCTAGTGCACCTCCTCAGCGAATGGCAGGGGTTGCTAGTCAACCTGCGTCGAATATGGCCCGTATGGCGGGTGGAGGTATTGTTTCTTTTGCAGAGGGTGGCGATGTAGGTCGAGAACAACAAGCAACTACGTTGCTAGCTAGTGTAGGCATTAGCCCTGAACAATATCAAGCTATGAGCGCGCAGCAACAAGCTCAGGTACTAAGCATGCTCGGGCAGCAAACTACTTCTAATATGGCTAGTGGTGGTATTGTCGGGTTTCAGCAAGGTGGCGGTGTTGTAAGTGACAGGCTACTTGAGCGTATGGGGTTTGACCGCGCTAGATGGGATGCGACTAGTGCCAAAACAAAAGAAACTTTCTTAAAGGCGTTTAAAGAGAAAGACCCCGAAGCATCTAAATTTAGTGATATGCTCACAGGGGTTGGAGATTATTTTAACAGAGCAAGGGCCACAGGAATTGCGAAAAGTAGAGCGATGCCCCCCTTTGCTGGGGCACAAGAAATAGCTTCGTTTTTCCAACCTAAATCTAAAGCCAAAAAAGTGCAGGATGAGCTAGCCGCGGGGCGCGCAGAGCAAGCCATTCTACAGGGGGGCTCTCCTCCTGCTCCTGCTCCTGCTCCTGCCCCTGCCCCTACTCCGACCTTTACTCCAACTGCGGGGGAAAGTTTTGGGCAAGGCTCCGATGACGGGGGGGAAGACAGTAGTAGTCCTTTCGCTCCTTTATCTTCTAGTGGAGCAGGACAACAAAACAATCAATCCGTACAACTTCCTGTAGCGACAGGGGGGATTCCTGCTGCAACTCCTCCGGCTATCAAAGACCCGATGCTTAATCCAAACATTATTAAACGACGAGCCGGGCTAGATGCGCTTAGAAAGGGACAAATGGCTAGGACAGACAATACTTTTAATAGAGACGCCACCGCAGAAGCAGACGCCGCCGCTGCCAGAGCGCGAAAAATAACTGGGGAGCAAGGTATTTTAGATATCCTAACTGCCAACGAACAAAAACTAGAAGCGCTTAACAGAAAACAGCAGGGCGAGCGAGGGCCACTAGACTTTACGGCTGGACTTCGTGGGGGCGGAGCTTTTGGAGATATCAATAGAGCAATGGCTCGTACTAAAAACGCTAGAAACCTTAGCGACCGTGAGAGACTTAAAGCCGAGTTAGCGCTAAGGTCTGCGCGCGCCGAAACTACAAAGGGTTTAGGTATTGCTGCGCTAGGTAGCGCAGACGCAAAAGCAGGAGACGTAGAAGCAGCAAAACGTCAAGCTGAAGCGTCAGTAGCGCAAACGTACGATGCCGACGCTAGGTCTCTTAGCGCTGCAGCGCAACAGCTTCTGTCTATAGATATAGCTAACTTAGACTCCTTTAACAAAAATCTAAAGATGGCGAATGATAGATTGGTAGCTAACGCTAGCAACGAAACAAGAATGAGGGCGGAGAACCTCCGCGCTGCTGTTGCAGAATTAGATAGAGAGGTAAAAGACAGAGGGCTTGATATTGACAGAGTGTACAAAGGAGAAGTTCTCGCTGAGAAATATATACAGAACGCCGTCGAGATGATTAATGAAAAAGAATTAATGGGTGGTATAACCGACAAGCAGAAAAACCTTATTATGGATAACGCTAGAGCCGCAGCAGATATAGTGCGGAAGCGGTTTAAATCAAGCGCGAAGGCACCGTTTGAAGTTACGCGTCGGCCTAAATCATAAGGGACTACGATGGCTATATATGAAGTAAGAGGCCCGGACGGTAGGATGTACGACATAGAAGCCCCGAAAGGGACTTCTGACGCACGAATTATAGCTGCAGTACAAGCTCATGTATCAGAAGAAGAGATAGCTGGGCTTGAAGCTGGTATAAAGGAACGGGAGGCGCTTTTATTCGCGGACCCCGAAGAGGAAGAAGAAGGCTCCCTACTAGGAGATATTCTACAGTCCCCTATTGCGGGTGCTGTCGGCCTATATGAAAGCGCTGCGCTCGGCGCTGTAGCTCCTCTAGATGAGGGAGCTGAGTCCTCCGCACGAGATGTAATTAAATCCGTCGCAGACTTTGTACGCCCCGAGATTAGTAACCCAGACAATGTAGTTGTTAAGCTCGGTCAAGGTCTAGGCTCTCTCCTTGGACTAGCTCCTGCGGCATTACTTGGACCCGCTGCCCTGCCTGCTATTGCAGGAATTAGTGTAGCCGCTGGCTCTGGCGAGGCTAGTGAACGTGCACGGGAATCTGGAGCTACCGTAGAAGAACGGGGCCGCGCCGCGCTGCTCGGTACAATACCCGGTTCTTTCGACATAATTCCTATTGGTAGGCTTGCTAAAGCAGCAGGCGTCGATATTGGTGATATACCGTTTGTTGGAGATATGCTTAACAAACTCGGCCCGCAAACAGTCGAGGGGTATACAGATAGAATACAAAGAGCGATTATATCCGGTGGTATTGAGGGTGGACAAGAAGCTGCGCAGAACGTAGCTCAAAACCTTATTGCTCAAGGGTACGATCCCGATGCCGCTACATTTGGCGGAACTCTAGAAGAAGGTCTCCTTGGCGGCGGCGTAGGCGCTATTGCGCAGGGGCTTCTTGATCTTGTTGTAGGCGGTCGCCGAGCACGCGGCCCTGACGCTGCAGGTACTGACACTGCGGGTACTGAGCCTGACCCTACTCCACTCCCTACCCTTAGAGAGGGACAAGAACAAGGTGAGTTATTTGGAGTGCCGGAAGTTCCTGTACCTTCTGCGGACACAGCGCTATCTGGAGCGCCTTTACGTGACCAACTAAGGGCGGAAGAAGTATCCGCGGAACAACCAATAGGGACATATGCAGAACAAGAAGTAGAGGCAATTAGGCCCGCGTACGAGCAAAAAGCACGTGCCGCTACTGAGTTTGGACAGGTAGAGCCTTCTGCGTTTGAAACTGAGGTAGCCGCACGGCGCGATATTATACTAGAGCAAGGAGGGCTTACTTCCGAGGGTGAGTACGTAATACCGGAAGGGGAGGCTACGACGCGCGCTAGACTTGATGCGGAAGAGGCGCAGCGACTTGCAGCCCCCACTACTCAAGACCCCCGGCAAGGCGACCTTATCGACGTTGCCGAAACTGCTCAGTTAGAAGAAATGGTAGCTGCAGATAAAACACGCCTCGCTGAGAATGAGACACTTCGCGCTGAATCTGAACTAGAGTCCCTTGGTGGTACATTAGATACTCAACAACAGCAAAAAACAGCTAGTACGCGTGGTAGGATATTAGACTCGGTGTTGACTGACGTGCGTAGCGATAACCCAGCGATAGCGATTAAACGATTTTCGGCGGCATTAAAAGCTGAAGGCGTAAGTAATACTGCCCCAAATGGCGCAGAGCGGCGAGCAATTAAACGAGCTACCGACGTAGTTGCAGCTACTAAAGCTCCTCAAGCACCGCTTGAGGTTATCGAACCTCAACAAGCGTACCAAATGCGGGAAGATGCTGAGGGCGTGCGTCGCCGTGCGCCGCAAACAGAAGTACCATTTGTACCAGAAAAAGGTGTGAGGCGCGGTGCATCACCGAAAGCAACCGCAGTGCCAGAAACAACTGCGGTGCCAGAAACAACTGCGGTGCCAGAAACAACCGCAGCCCCAGAAACAACCGCAGCGTCAGAAGTAGCGCCAACAACTCCTATGGAGCAAGACGGTGAACAACTATCTCTTTTCGGAGAATCTATACCCGCTAATGATGCTGACAACCGAGGAAGTAGAGGAAGCGTTTCACCTCCTGTACCAAAACGAAAACCTTCTACTAGAAAGGGTGCCCGCCCCGCTTCGCCATCTGACGTGCGAAAACTGGCTGATGCTGCAGATAATGTTGTTAGAATTGTTACAGGAGAAGGACCAGCACCTAGTTCAGTAGAAGGCAGCATTACTCCAGAAGCAGCAGACTTTCTTGTTAGCGCCGAGCAAGGCATGCCTTCATCTATCAATAACAACTTAAAGCGCATTGCTAAAGAAAACGATGTGCCGCTAACTTCTAAATCAACTCCTGAGATGTTAGTAGCAGAACTTAAAAAGAAAGCTACGCCGAAGAAAGCTGCACCCGTAAAGCCCGCGGCAAAGAAAGCAACACCCGTAAAGCCAACGACAAAGAAAGCTGCACCCGTAAAGCCAGCGGCAAAGAAAGCTGCACCCGTAAAGCCAGCGGCAAAGAAAGCTGCACCCGTAAAGCCAGCGCCGAAGACGCCAGACACTACAGTACAAGGTGTAATAGCTAGCTGGGCTAGGGTCGCTTCCAATGAAATTAAGCAGTATGTCGAAGCCGTGGGAAAAGATTGGGGCGCTGCGTTACCGTCGAGCCTTAGAGTTGCCGGAAACTTAGACCCTACTACTGCCGCAGACCGTCGTGCAATTACCGACCTGCTAGATACCAAACCCACTACAAAAGACGCAGAAGCAGCTAAAATATTCTTTAGTAAGCACCCTAGTGCACCCGCAGTCTTACAAAACATTGCGCACGCCGAAAAATTTGAAAAGGACGTGTACAGGAGAAGTGAAGGCGAGTCATCACTAGAAGCAGCATACTTCAAAGGTATGGGAAAAAAGAACGCTGTCGCTGCGCGTAGGTGGATAGAGGCTAATTTGTCTGAGAGCACTAACAAGTGGTTAGGGGTTGTTCTAAGGGATAATGATAGGGCCTTAGCCGCTATAACTCGGGGCGATATGAGAGACGCGGAAACTATACTTGCTAGGGACGTTGAAGACTCTTTTAAGCTACCATCCGACGCCGTGGTAAACCTCGACATGCCTGTACACCCGGCTGTGACCGCTTCGCTTTACGCGGGTGATCTTACTGGCGCGTTAAGCGCACTAGCTAAAACAGCGAGCGGCGACCGCGTAGCGCAAATAGCTAAGTCACTTATAAAAGTAGCAGGCACTACTAAAGTAGAGGTTGTTAAAAACTTAAAGGGTGCTGACGGCACGCCCGTAGCTGGGCTGTTTGATCCTAAGACTAACACCATTAAGATTGACGCAGGAACTGGTATCAACGCCCACACGATTTTGCATGAAACTACCCACGCAACGGTTTCGGCAACGCTTGATAACAAGAACCACCCGCTCACTAAGCAGCTTACAAAGTTGTATGAAGAAGTTAAGGACTCTCTTAGCACTTATTACGGCTCCGAAAGCG
>Ga0209603_1002413_pt1 | contig 17385 bp, 33 predicted proteins | sample COGITO_mtgs_1206_FD_184812 | JGI IMG/M metagenome (GOLD analysis project Ga0209603, IMG submission 184812) | Pelagic marine microbial communities from North Sea - COGITO_mtgs_120607 (SPAdes) (version 2) | ecosystem: Environmental > Aquatic > Marine > Epipelagic ... | reverse complement strand
TATAAATATTAACAATTAAATTAAAATTAGAATTATGAGTTTACAATTAACAGGAACAATTAAATTAATCGGAGAGAAACAAGTATTTGACTCTGGATTTCAGAAAGTAGAATTTGTTATCACAACAAATGATGAGAAGTACCCTCAAGATGTTAAGTTTGAAATCGTACAAGATAAGGTAGATGACTTTATCAAGTATAACAAAGTAGGAGCATCAGTAGATGTAGATTTCAATGTTAGAGGTAATGAGTACAATGGTAAGTACTATGTGAGTCTTTCGGCTTGGAAAGTGTTTAAATCAGGAGCTAATGCACCAGCAACAGATATTGGTGTGCCAACAGAGGAGTTAGCAACTAACGATTTACCTTTCTAAATTAGATAAAGGGAGGTTTAAAAACCTCCCTTTTTTTATTAATAAACAAAACAAAAACAAATGACAGAACAAGAATTACAAGAACAGAACGACCATTTAATGTATATGAAATCTATAGAGGAAGAATGTGCTATAGATATAAATAAAAAGATAGAACATCCTCCTGTAGCAATTAGCTTTAAGAATAAAGAAGTAGTTACTAAGGATGGTAGTGTTAAAGAATTTCCTATTCCTATTGGAACTTATGGTAACTTTAGCTTTATACAAGCACCTCCAAAATCAATGAAGACATTTTTTGTTAGTTTATTAGGTTCAGCATTTTGTAATCCTAATGGCGAGTTTACTAAAGGTATGAGTTCTTTTAGAGGTAAGAAACACTTTGTACACTTTGATACAGAGCAAGGAGACTGGCACTCGCAAAGGGTGTTTAAAAGGGTTGAATGGATGAACAAGGGATTAAACTTAGATTTTTATCACACATTCGCTTTAAGAAAAATAGGTTATAGAGATAGGATAGATTTTATACAGTACTACTTAGATTGTATGAGAGAGGAAGGTAAAGAAATAGGTTTAATCGTTATTGATGGTATTGCTGATTTAGTTAGCGATGCCAATAATTTAGAAGAGTCTAATTTAATCGTACAAAAGATAATGGCTTGGTCAACTGTTTATGATTGCCATATAGTAACTGTAATACATAGTAACTTTGGTTCAGATAAACCAACAGGACACTTAGGTAGTTTTTTAGAGAAGAAAGCAGAAACACAAATACAATTAGAAAGGGATGAAAACAAGTTCGGTTGTATAACAGTATCTTGTAAGAGAAGTAGGAATACACCATTTGAATCATTTGATTTCATACTCAATGAAAACGGACTTCCTAAGATAATTAGTGCTGATGAATTACTCAGTTTCTAATAAGTTGTTAATAACTTATCAATAAAGATTAAACAATAAACATTATATTTATAAAACAAGATACAATTTATAATATCAAAGTATTATGATAGAAGAACAAACAAAATGGAAAATATTTGTAAAATACAGTCTTATATTGGAAGATATTTATCAATTTTGTTGAATTAAACAGTTATAATGGAAAAAAATGACCAAATTAAGGTTGAAGAAGAAATTAAACGTCTTGAAGAAGAAATAAATAACGCAGTAGAATATCAAAGATTTTGGGATGCTATAGAACTTCAGGAAAAAATAAATAATTTAAAAAACAAATACAATTATGAAAGATTTTAGACCAAGATTAAAAGGTAAGATATTAAAGGCTTACCAGAACCTAACTAAAGTAGAGAACAGAGTTCTTGTTATAGGTGATTTACACGAACCATTTTGTTTAGATGGTTATTTAGATTTCTGTAAAGAGCAGTACGCTATACACAACTGTAACAAGGTTATTTTTATTGGAGATGTTATTGACAATCATTACTCAAGTTATCACGAATCATCAGCAGATGGTTTAGGTGGTAAGTTTGAGTTAGAACAAGCAGTAAAGAAATTAGCTAAGTGGTATAAAGCATTTCCTGATGCAGATGTTACTTTAGGTAATCACGATAGAATTATTATCCGTAAGGCACAATCATCTGATATTCCAAGTAAATGGATTAAGGAGTTTTCTGAGGTATTAGAGACACCTAATTGGAACTTTGTAACAGAGGTTTATTACGATGGTGTTAGGTATGTTCACGGAGATAAAAGTGGTAAGCCTAAGATGGCAGCTAAAAGAGATATGGTATCTACTGTATCTGGTCATTACCATACAGACTTTTATTGTGAATGGATGTTTGGAAAGACAAGAGCTATCTTTGGTATGGCAGTAGGTTGTGGTATAGATAGTAAGTCTTATGCTATGGGATATATGCAAGGAGGTAAGAAAGAAGCGATTGGTCTTGGTATTGTATTAGGTGGTAAGATTGCTTTTAATGTAAAGATGGACTTGTAATGAATTATAATAATGATTTTAAATACGATTTAAAGATAGGTCAAGTTAAGGAAGAGGAGTTGGGTGATATACTTAACTCCTCGACTATTGAAGTTAAGTACGATTTAAAAGCATTAAACACAGGTAATGTTTATGTAGAGTATTTTAGTAGAGGAAAGAAATCTGGATTATCTACATCTGAATCAGAATATTATTGCTTTGCTTTTGGAGATACATTACATTTAATAAAGACTACTGATTTGAAAGATAGATGTAGAAAGTATTTGAATACAGATAGAGATAGATTAGGGGGAGACAATAATACCTCTAAAGGAATATTATTACCTATAAAAGAATTGTTTTAATGAATCATAAAATTATATCCCCTTTATTTATTACGTTACCGAGAAAGACTGTAAAAGATAAAAGGATTGCTTTGAATATGAATACATATAGGAACTTACATCACAGAATAAGTAATGATGCTAAGAAAGCCTATTCAGAAGCTCTTAGAGAGCAGTTAGAAGGCTTATCTATACAAACACCTGTCGAGGTAACTTATAAGGTCTATAAAGCATCTAAAAGACGTTTAGACAAGATGAATGTGATTAGTGTAGTAAGTAAGTTCTTATTAGACTCTATAACCGAGTATGGTTGTTGGGAAGATGATAATGATGATTATGTAAAGAAAGAGACTATAATGCCGACAGAATTAGATAGAGAGAACCCAAGAGTAGAAATAATTATAAAAGAGATTTGATGTTAGAAAAGTTAGCAGTTCATCACGAGTTATGGATTAAGATGTTAGTAAATTTAGGTTGTAGAATTGATATTGCTAAAGACTTAGTTCAAGATATGTATATCAGGATGCACAGACTTGTGAAAGATGAGAAAAGGATTATGTATAAGGATGATGTTAACAGGTATTTTGTATGGGTTACATTAAGAAACTTGTATTACTCTTATTTAAAAGATAAGAGAAATAGTATATTTTATGAGATATTAGAGAATGATGAGGTTGTTGAATCTCCATATAATATGGAAGAAGATGATGCTTTTAGTAATATAATGAAGCAAGTAAATGATATAACATCTAATTGGACTATTTCTAACCAGAGGTTATTTGAGTTATACTTTATACAAGGCTTATCATTACGAGCTATATCTAAAGGTACTAAAATAGGGTTGAGTTGGATTCATAACTCTATACTAAAACAAAAAGCTATATTAAGAGAAAATTTATCAGAAGATTTAATAGATTACTTTAACCAAGATTTTGACAAGATATGAAACCAGACAATTATTATTTAGAATTAGAAAAGAAAGGGTACTACGAAACTATAGACAAGAGGTCTAAAGATTACAGGGAGTACAAAGAATGGAAATCATCTAAGAGAAGTGAAGACTACAATAAGTTGAAGCAGAATGTAGAAACACAATCAAAAGGTGTAGGTGATACAGTGGCTAAGATTACTAAGGCTACAGGAGTAGATAAGTTAGTTAAGTTTATAGCTGGTGAGGATTGTGGTTGTGATGAAAGACAAGTTCAGTTAAATAAGTTGTTTAGCTACAAAAAGATAAACTGTATATCAGAAGATGATTATACTTACCTAAGTAATTTTATAGATGGTAACACAAATAAAATAAACAATCAACAGAAGGTAAGATTGATTACTATACATAATAAGGTATTTAATACTAATCAGAAAACTAACACAAGTTGTTCTCCTTGTATATCAGGAGTAGTAAATAAATTAAAAAAGTACTTGCAGGTTTATAAATAGTTTTGTAGATTTGCTTTAAATAAAATAAAACATATTATGAAGCGAACTAAAGAACAAAGATTAACCAAGTTTTGGGAAAATAATATAAACCCAATCACAGGATGGTTTGAAGATAAAAGGATGCACGAAAGAAAGAAATCTAAGAAAGCTAAGTTATGAAAGTAATATTTGATGCAGACAGTTTAATCTATGCTTCTTGCTTTAAAAGAAAGGATGATAGAGAATCTTCGGATGATATATTTGAGACTGATGTCAATGTAGCTTTTGATAAGTTTCAACGTAGCTTTGGCAGGTTATTAGCTTTCTTAGAAGACTTAGTAGAGGTAGATGAAATTGTGTTTTGTAATGGCTCTAAGAATAACTTTAGAAAAGATATATCCCCTACATACAAACTAAATAGAACACAAAAGAGACCAGAGATATTACCTCTACTTCACGATATGGTTAAACTTGAATACAATTCTGTTTATGGCGATGGGGTAGAAACAGATGATGTTGTAGCTACGTTATGGGCAGAAGAGGTGTTAAAAAACGGTATTGATTCCGTAATCATAATGTCATTAGACAAAGACTATAAGCAATTTCCTTGTTGGTTTTATAATTACAATTACAAGAGTAGAGAGTTAATTAAAATATCAGAGCAAGAAGCTAATGAGAACTTCTACTATCAAATGATTATAGGAGATACTGCTGATAATATAAACTATTGTAAGGGTTATGGTAAGGCTTATGCTAAAAAACTCTTTAAAGAATCTACTAATAAGTATTCATTAGTTAATAAAACATATAGGTTGTATAAAGAAATATACGGAGACGATGCTAAATCTATGTTTAATGAAGCTAAATCACTACTAACACTTAAAACAGACTGTTATGCTAACATTAAGCGATGATGATAAGTATATTGTAGAGTTATACTTCTCAAATTCAATAATAGAGATTCAAGAAGGATTACCTAAGTACATTTTAGAAGAGATTTTAGAGTATTATGAGGAACAAGAGTACTATTTAGCTTGTGCTGGTATAAAGAAAGCCTTAGATTGGTACGATACCAATAGTTTTACTAAAACAATGATAGAAATAGACAAAATAAAAGAAAATAACAAATCAAATTAAAACAAACAATATGTTAGGATATAACAAAGAGAACGCAGACGAATTAGCAAGAGATTTTGAAGAATTGACAAGAATAGAGTTAAATAGTGATTCAAGAGAGACAGAAATAATGATTACACGAACATTATTCTATAAAATACTAAAAGATTTGAACTTTATGAATGATAGGATGATTTCTGAATGGTTTAAGGAAAGAGGTGTTAATAAAGGTCGTTCTTCAATAACACACGCTCTATCTAAGATAGGTATTTACTACAAATCATATGCTTCGTTTAGAAATAGGTATAATATTTACTTTAATGATAGGGCTGAGGAGTTTCTTACAATAGAGCAAGTAGAAAAGAAGCATTTAAAAGACGTTAAAGAGAATGTACATACAAATACACTAAATAAAGATAAAGATGCCTTAGATGTGCTTATAGATAGTATTCCAGAGGATAGAAGAGATGAAGTTAGAGAAATTGTTAGTTTAAGAGTTAAATCTTGGAATTGGAAGAATAAAGATGAATGTCAAATCATACAAGGAGAGTCTTCTATAGAAGGTTACTGTTTTTAATCAATAAATTATATCAATTATGGGAATATTAATTATAGTACTTATAATAATAGTAATAAAAATAATAGTTACAATCAAAGAGAATTAATTATGAGAGGTACACAACCACATTACGAGAACGGAAAAGATTACGACATCATAGATGTTATAAGAGATTACGAATTGAACTTCTGTAGAGGTAATATCATTAAGTATGTTGCAAGAGCAGGTAAAAAACAAGATGAACTACTTGATTTAATCAAAGCAAAGGATTATCTTGAGAGAGAGATAGAACTGTTGAGAAGTAAAGACAGGGTAGATAGGTAAATGTTAAAGAAATGTTAAAATTTGTTAAAAAGTATTGTTAATCTAAAAAAGTATTGTAGATTTGTATCATAATCAGGCAGATTGCCATAAAATAAATAATTATGTTACATTACAAAATTTACGACAACCAAAAGAAAACTGCACAAAAAGTGTTTAACTCAATTAGTCTCGGTAATAGGCGAATACACTTAGTCGCACCAACACAGTCAGGTAAGACAGGAACTATTATTCACTTAGCTAATATGCTTCCTAATGATAACTTTATCTTGACATCAGGAATGATGGATAACCATTTATTTAATCAGAATAGTTATATTGCAGAAGTTGCTGCTAATAATATTAGAGCTATAAAAATACATAACTTGCTTAAAGAACCTAACCCCAAGAAGATAGTTAAAGACCTTAACATAAAGTATATTGTTATTGACGAGAACCATTTTGGTATAGGTGAGGAGTCGAGATTAGATTTATTTATAAAAGACTTACATAACAACTGTCCTAACGTTGTTATAATATGGGTTGGAGCTACAGGTTACCAGTTAATAAACAGTAGTATTATTGATGACACTATACAGATGGATGTTCCAAGTAATTACTATGGTGTATCTGATATATTAGAATCAGGAAACCTTATAGATTCTAAGAACTTTGAATACCTATCTGAATTAGATTCTAAGATTAGAAAAAAAAATAAAGTAGATTATGGTGTTATTGTTAATGATGAGATGATGAATGTACTTAATCACTTAAAATCATTTAAGAATGGTTTAGGTATTCTTAGAGTTCGTTCAAGAGCCTCTGCAAGTGTTTTAAAGCGTAGTTTATCTAACAGATTTCCTTATGCTAAAGTTTTTGTTGCAGTATCAGGTAACGGAGGTTCATCTATATCAGAGTCAATAAAAGATGCTAAAATACTATGTAAGAATAAAAGAGTTATACTAATAGTATGTCAATCATTAAAAGCTGGTATCGACTTAGGCGATGCAAAAGAATACATTAGGTTTGTTGTAGAGACTTATAAAACTTGTGCATCTGTATCTCAAGGATTAGTAGGTAGAATATGTGGTTATCACAACAATACATCTTGTTTGTTTGTAGCAGACCCAGAGGCTGTAGCTTTACAAGCTGCTTATGAGAATGACCATAGGGTTGTTAATGAAGAATTTTTATCTAATTGTTTCTCTGAGAACTCAAAGAGATTAGGTACTAACTTTTTATTCAAGAGCAAATTTAACACCAAGAGTGAATATTATTATGGAGGTAATGCTTATAAGGTTAGTTCAATATTAGAACTTAAGAGTGAATGGTTTGCTGGTTATAATGACAAATACCTTGATAAGGTAGCTAAACTTATGGTTAAGATTAAAGATAGTGATGGTCAATATATTTTAAAGTCATCAGATTATCCTGAGAATATAGATAAAATAAATACAATACAAAGCGAGAAGTTTAAGCATAGAAAACAATTTGATTTTTATGTAGGTAAAATGAGTGATAGAATTAACTTTACATCTATATTCCATAGGTTTGCTAATACCTCAGAAGGTAGAAAAAGAGGTGGTTTAAAAGGTGGAGATTCTAATAAAGATTATGCTAAAGCAATAAAAGTTGGTGTTTTGTATGATAATGACGACAAAATGTTTTACATTGCAGTCAGAGATTTACAAACGACAAAGAGACAACTTAATTTGAATATTACTAATAAAACTATTTTTAACCTATTAAATGTATAATTATGAGATTTAAAGAGATTACAGTAGAACTAATAGAGCAGTACTTAGATGGGGTACTGCACGGAGACGAAGAGCATAGAGAATGGCTTACAGAAGCAACCTACGCATTCTTTGCAGAAGACAAGCCAGTACCTCCTCCAAGAGGCTCAGGAACTAAAGACAGGCTTTATAAAGAAATAGAAACACTTAGGTTAAGAATAAAACAATTAGAGCAATGAAGGAACAACTAAAAGATAAGATATTATCAATCAGACCAGAGTATTCAACAGAAGGCTTTTCTTCGAACCCACTTCCAAATGAGGTTTCTATCTATTACGAAGGAGAAGATTTTACAATAGACTTATTCCTTGACATCAATGAAGTGTTAAGGATAGAGATATTAGAAGGAGAAGATATTTATGACTTATCTTATGAAGATGTTATCTTTTTATGTGGTTACTTATCAGGTTTATTGGAATACGAGATACAAATCACTAAGAACTATTATGATGCAGAAAGAGGTCAGCAAGACAACTATTACTAATATAGCTAAAAAACAAAATAACAACACTTTAGTTATCATAATATGAGTAATTCACAAGAGATTAAGCCAACAGATGGTAGAAAAGGGAATAGTAGAAAGAAATCTATTCCCAAGCTACCTGTACCAGATAAAGAGAGGTCTAACAAACCTGCAATGAATACTGCTAAGAAGAATAGGAAGAAACAATACGCTAAAAAAGCTATTAAGAACGTATTTGGTAGCGAAGTAAACGCTTTTGAGAGTTTAGCTAAGAAAGCAAAAGAAGGTAGCTATAATCATATGAAATTGCTTATGGACTATGCTTATGATGAAGAAAAGGAAACCTCTACAAACAAAGCTAATGCTCCTATAATTAATTTCTTTGGAGATAGTGTTGAAGGTAAGAAGATTAAAGAAAAGATTATAGACGTAACACCAAAAGATGAGTAAGATAGACATACACGAGAAATATATACCTATTTTCAAGAATGAGAGTAGGTATTTTGTTGTTACAGGAGGTAGGGGTAGTGGTAAGTCATTTGGTATAAACGTATTCTTACTTAACTTAACATACGAACAAGGACATAAGATACTATTCTCACGTTATACGATGATTTCAGCACATACATCTATTATACCTGAATTTATTGAGAAGATTAACCTAATGGGTGTTCACGAAGACTTTAGGATAACTAAAGATGAGATTATGAACCTTAAAACAGGTAGTTCTATCATATTTAAGGGTATTAGAACATCATCTGGTAATCAAACTGCTGCTTTAAAGTCTTTGAATGGTATAACTACATTTGTAGTTGATGAAGCAGAGGAACTTGTAGATGAAAGTGTTTTTGATAAGATTGATTTCTCTATACGTTCACAAACTAAACAGAACAGAGTTATTCTTATACTGAATCCAACAACTAAAGAGCATTGGATATATCAGAGGTTCTTTCAGAACGAAAACGTATTGCCAGCATCTAATATGGTTAAAAGTGATGTTACTTATGTTCATACAACTTATAAAGACAATAAGAAGAATTTGTCTGAATCATTCTTAGGTAGGATATACGAAATGAAACGTAAGAGACCAGATAAATACCAACACCAAATATTAGGAGGTTGGCTTGAGAAAGCAGAAGGTACTATTATAAGAAAATGGAGAGTTGGAGACTTTATTCCTACAGAACTTACTTGCTATGGGCAGGATTTTGGATTTTCAGCAGATTTAACGACACTTGTGAAGATTTCGGTAGATAAGAACGCAAGAAAGGTTTGGGTTAAGGAAATCTACGGAAAACCTAATCTAAACACATCTGAGATAGCAGGTATGAATAAACGAGAGTGTGGTATGGATTTGATTATTTGTGATAATAGTGAGCCACGTTTAATATCAGAGATGAAAACATTGGGTCTTAATATAAAGCCCACAATAAAGAAGAAAGGTAGTATATTATCAGGTATTGCTTTGATGCAGGATTATGAGATAATAGTAGATAGAGGCTCTCACGGAATAATAAGAGAGCTAAACAACTATGTATGGAAAGATAAGGGTGAAGTACCAATAGATAAATTTAATCATTTTTTGGATGCAATCCGTTATGGTATGATGTATTTAGTGCAAGGAGTAAACTCTGGAGTTTATGTGATAAGGTAATTTTATGTTAAAGTTTTTGTAGTTAATTTTATTTGTTTTACATTTGAATATTATTAATTATTAAAACAGAAAATATGAAAGCTACATTATCTCAACAAAAAACACTTACCTTCTACAAAGAAAACTCTAACTGGTTTAACAATAGCGATATATTTCTAAATGAAAATGGTGTAGTAGTTATCTTGACACCTAAGACTATTTATAAAATAGGTAGAAGAGGTTCATTAACTTCTAAATTATTAGAGGAGATTGTAAATAAATAATAAAATGTTTAATATGAAGGGGGTCAATTAATTTTGTCTCCCTTTTTTTGTTTAATATGATGGGGTATGTTTAATATGGAGGGATGTTTAATATAATGGGGGTCGTTTAATATGATGGGGGTAATTTTGTTATTTAGAATGGTTATAAATAGCTTATTTAGAATGGTTATAAATAGTAAATTTATTTGTGTATGTGAAAAAATTATTGTATTCGTGCGCACTTGTTCTATTGGTTAAATTATACTACAAATTTAATTGCTTTGTTAATGCGTATAAACGTTGAAAAATTATTTTCGTGTTATTTTTACATTTTTTTTGTTTTTTTGTTGTTTATTCTAAAATAAAGTGTATCTTTACATCGTCAATAAGGCACAATATTTTAAAACATTAATAAAATGAATACTAAACAAAAAATAACCTTAGTAATACTAATAATAATTGGTGTGCGATTAATAATTAATCAAATAATTAATAATTTTAACTTTGTACTATAATTAAATAAACAATGAAATCAATAAAAAAATTAAGAGAGTACGCTAATTTACAGGATGATTGGTATATTAATAGTCAATTAGATTTGTTGGAAACTGAAATTAACATTGCTAAAAACGAAGCTAAAATAGAATTATTAAAGGAAATTAATAACCATAAAAACCAAAACAATGAATAACGAAACAAAAAAATATTTTAGAAAAGTATTAAATGAAATAGATTATAAAGGGAATTTAATTAATCAAGTTATTGAAAATGATTATTTAATGACTGAAAAAGAATTCTCTGACATATACAATGCAATTAATACTTTAAAATTTGTAATTACAAACTATCAATTATCTAACAAATATATATAATATGAAATCAATTATAACACAAAACAGTAAATTAAAAAAGACATCTAAGGAGCTTGGCTTAAGAGTTTTTAATTTTGGGATAACTGCATATAAAACAAGTAAAGGAAAAATTACCTGTCCTTTCGCTGATGCTTGTGTAAAATTCTGTTACGCTCAAAAAGGTGCTTATATTTGGTCAAATGTTGCAAAGGTTTTCGAGCAAAGATATGAGTTAACAAAGCAATCTAATTTTATCGAAGTTATGAAAGCTGAGATAATAAAAAAGAAAGTAGATTTTTTAAGGGTACACGATTCGGGAGACTTTTATTCTAACAAATATTTTTTGGATTGGATGAAAATTGCTAATCAATTGCCGAGCGTTAAATTTTATGCGTATACAAATAGCATATCAATAGTAAAAAACAATAGTAGTTCAATCCCTAATAACTTTGATTTCATATTTTCGGATAGTGGTAAACAAACTAATTTAATAGACAAAGAAAAAGACAGACACACAAAGATTTTTAAAACAGAAACCGAACTACAAAAGGCTGGATATATTGATGCATCAAAAATAGACTTGTTTGCCTCAAAATATATCAACCCTAACAATAATAAAGTAGGTTTAATCTATCACTAAAAATAAAACAAATGTATACACTAAAAATTAATAACAACTTAAGCAGAAAATTAATATCAACAAACAAAGGTTTTATTTGTTATAACTTAACAGATGATAAAACGCAAATAGATGATTTTATTTTAACTGATGATTTGTACCGATACAAAAACAGGTATGAAAGTTTTAAGGCTTTAAGCTGTATTAAAAAACAATTTAACACAATAACTTTTTAAACTTATAACGATATGAAAAAAATATATAAATTAACATCAACACGAATAAATAATAACGATAGCTATATAAATGAGGAATTATATTTTTCCTCTAAAAATAAAGCCATTAAAAGTATGGAGTCCTTAAGACAGTACTTAATTTATAACCATACATTAAACGCAAATAACATAGTACATTACAATAACTATAAAGCTATTCAAACTTTTATAATTGATAACACATTTAATGTGTCTTTGATTGAACATAACATAAAAACATTAACGCTAAAATATATATAATATATGAGGTACAGATATAAATTAACTCACGTAATTAACGGAATGAAATCCATACACAAATCATCACTACCTTATAAAGATATAAACAAAGCCTATAAGCATTATAAAAATATATTTGGAAATACTACATTTATATGTTTAGAAATAATAAGCGATTTTTAACACAATAACATTTTAAGATAATATAATTATGATATATCAATTTTATTACATACACCCAAAGAAGAATAAAAAATGTATAATAGGCATAAGAGACTGCAAATATCCCAAAAGAACTAAAATATACAAACAACTCTTAAATAGTTTAGATATGGGATTTGTTGAGGTTATCGGATGCGAACCTCACAAGGAAATTTAACACTACATTTTACCCTATCAATTTAGCCTATATTAATTAAATTTAGTATGGGTTTTTTTTATGCAGTTATTTTTGTAATTGCTTGGTATTGTATGCTGGTATAATGTAGGAAATTAAGCCACTATTCGAAACTCAATATAAGCCACTTTAAGCCACTAAAATATTAAATATATACTAACACACCAGCCATAGGGAGAAAGTAACGTAAATCAAAGATTAGTATTGTGTAGTATGTCTCTTCGATGAATTCAACCATAAGTCAAATATCTTTTCGTTTAAAGCTGACATATGAATTTTGAAAATATAATAATTAGTCTAATACTGATTATAGTCTAATATCTTTTTGTTATAAACAGGTAATCTAATTTTGAAAATATAATTATATGCTCGATGGTTAGATATGCACCCTCCTAAAGTCTTAATGTATGTTAATGGTTAGTTAACTGATATAACTGGTATGCTCGTTAGTTTGAATATCTATTGGGTGCTACGAAGACAATAAAGGTTATAGATGCAATTACTAAGGAGACTTAATGTATCTGAACCAATAGTCTTACGATTATGACTAAAGTTTGGTAGGTTAAAGAGAACTACTGCTCTGTACATTAAGATAACTAAATAATTAATTTTTGTTTGTGTATAATGTTACACTATAGATAAATAATATAGTTTAGTTATTTGCTATAGATTATCTTTATACTTGTGAGCTAATAGTACATAATGGTAATCACTATTACTAATTTTAAGTCTTAATAGGTCATACTTAACTTCCTTTTTTTTATTACCTAATGGTAACTCATCTACAAGTTGTTGTAGCTTCTGTATAAGTTTCTTCTTCATATTAATCAAGTCTTAAAAAATCAGATTCAGCATACTTTAAGAACCAATCTTTATTGTTTTCATATTTATCTACTACTGCTTCCAGCATAACCAACTCTTCTATTTGGTATGATGATATTTTATCTACAAGTGATTCTATCTTGTTTAAGATATTAGTTGTCATCTCAGGGTCTGTCTTATAGACGCTATCAAACTCTTCTCTTACGATAGGTTCTAATATGTTGTTTACTCTGTTTAGTTGTTGTTTTAGGTTTTGTTTGTACCTATTGGTAGCTACAAGTTCCTCATTAGCCTCTAATAGTAATTGAGATAGTAGTACTGACTTTAGGTACGCAATGGATTCTTTTGTTATTTGTTGTTCACTCATAATTATTATTTTAGTATTTACTTATTATTCCTTCTATGTTCTTAAATCTATAACCTAACTGCTCTCTCATAAAAGACTTTCTAACACCATCATCTCTCTTTACTGTGTCTTTACATTCGGTAACTTTATCGAAGTAATGAGGTTGCTTTAAATCAAATGTAGAGATAGTTTCTACCACTCTGTATATTCTATTAGTGTCTAAGCATTTAAACTTAATAAACCTAATACTTAACTTCTCATCTAAAATAGTCATAGTCAATACTTATTATGCAAATATAAGTAAAATTATTCATTATAACAAAAATTAACACAAAAAAAATAAATTAAGTTATCTTAATATAAGATTGATTATTTATGGAGTTTACGATACCTGCAAATTTAAGAGGGATTAAGTTGAGTCAATGGCAAAAGTACATTAATGTCTATGACAAGAATAAGGATGATGAAAATGCTACTGAATTTCTAAACAAAAAGGTGTTAGAGATATTTTGTAACGTAAAGTTATCAGAAGTTGATAAGATAGGTTTAAGTGTGTTTGAAGAGACTTTAGTACACTTATCATCTGTACTAAATGAGAAACCAGAACTTGTACATAAGTTTAGTTTAAAAGGAACTGATGATGTAGTTGTTGAGTTTGGATTGATACCTAACTTTGATAAAATGAGTTATGGTGAGTTTATAGACTTAGAGAAATATATGTTTGATAATGATAACTACCATAAAGCAATGGCAGTTCTTTACAGACCAATTAAGTTCAAGAGTAAAGATAAGTATCTTATACACGATTACAAGGGTACAGAGTATATGGCTGATGTAATGAGAGATGCTCCATTAGACGCTGCACTTGGTGCAAGGGTTTTTTTTTATCGTTTAGCGACAAAATTAGGGAATTATACGATGGCTTATACACTCAAACAGTTACAGGAGACAAATCAGAACAAGCAAGACAAGGATTCGGTAAAAAATGGGGAGACTATCAAGCAATATTTACTCTCGCTGGAGAAGATGTTAGAAGAATCGCAGAAGTTACAAAACTACCAATACATCAATGTTTAATGTACTTGGAATTTATAAAAGATAAATCAGAGTTAGAAAATAGAATACTAAAACAACAAACAAGATGACACACATCTACGACATATTAGACACCATAAAAGACGAGTTATTGACTAACCCATCAGTAAATACTGTTACTTACGGAGATATAACTGATGTTGACTTAGATAAGACAACTATGTTTCCATTATCACATATGCTAATAGATAGTGCTAATTACAAGGAGAGAACAGTTGTTTTTAATATCAAGTTACTTTGTGCAGATATAGTTGATTACAATACTAAGAAAGCTGATTACGAACTGTTTTATGGTAATGATAACTTACAAGACGTTATGAATACTCAGTTCGAGGTTATAAACTCTTTAATAATGAAGTTGATGAGAGGTGATTTGTTTGAGATGAACTATCAAGTAACTACAGAACCTGTTGCACAACCATTTAAAGAGCGTTTTAGCAACGAATTAGCAGGTTGGAGTGTAGATATATCAATAGAGATTCCTAATGGCATAAGCATCTGTTAATGGAAGGAGAGAACCTAAAATTAGCCTTGAGAGAGGTTGGTAAGCTAATTAGAAAGAATCTAAAGCAAGAAGCTAAGAAGGATGAGTTCAAGGCTTCTGGTAAGTTAGATAGGTCTTTTAGATATAGGGTTGAAGACAATGAGCTGTACATATTTGGAGAGCAATATGCAAATGCTTTATCTAAAGGTATAAGTACAGGTGGTGGTTCTGACAAGGCAGGTTTTCAGAGGTTACAGAGAAATATAATTAAATGGGCGAAGACTAAAGGTATAAGTCCTCTGTTTAGATTATACGTAAAGGATGTTGATGGAAATTATAAACCTACAGGTAAGTTCAGAAAAGTATATGATAGTACTTGGAAGTCTTTAGGTTATGTTTTAGCAAGGAGTATAAGACAGAAAGGTATCTCTGAGAGATTTGGATATAAAGGTAGTGGCTTTGTTGAAAGAGTACAGGAACAAACAAAAGAACAAATAAAAACAATATTAAAAGAAGGTTACAGAAAGGATATACTGTTAAGCCTTGATAAATTAAAATCTATTAACTAATGGCAATAAACACAAGAAGTCCACATTTTGAAAGCATTGATTTTGCTGCAATGTCTTATGGTATTTTACAAGTATTTATTTGGACTGGTAATAAATCTAATGTATTTAGTCAAGTACCTACAAATCCTACATACACTTTAAGAAAGTCAGCAATAACACCAGCATCTGGTAATCCAAGTGTATCTTTTGAAACATCTGAATTAATAAGAGATTTTTTAGATACTGCATTTGATGGAGATTATACTGGTCAAGGTGTATGGGTTAAACATAAAATTACTGCATACAATGTATCTAATGCAGTTTTGTTAAGTGAGCAAAATATAGAAATAGCTTTTGATGGTTATAGTTACTTTGAGGAAGAAAATATCAAGGAGCAATCTCCAATGCTTTCTAATAAAAAGTTGTTTGTTTTAGAAGATAACACTTTTAGAGTTCCTCTTTACACGGAATTAAATCCAACAGTAGTGTTTTTAAAAGATGATGAAATTGTAGCTAATCAAACTTTTAATTATAGTTTTGAGAGTTCAGGACAAATAAAGTATGTTTCTATTTATGGCGAAAATGAAAACTGGGATACTTTTAAGGAAAGAGTTTTAGAAAATGGTGGTACAAGCTACGAGCCAAATGACTGTTTAAAAGCATATTTTAATAGTTATTCAATAGGTGCAGTTGATGAAGTTCGTGTATCTTATAATGATTTCGGAAGTGAGTTAATTCCAAGCGTAGATTTATTAGGTAGTAGTTGGTTTAATGGAGGTACAGTTCCAGCAAATACAGTTATAACTGGTGGTCAATTATCTCCATTGTATGATGCGTTAGCATATAGAGTAGAAAGTCCATCTGGAAATAGTGGTTACGCTTCAACAGTTGGTATTCAAGAAACAACAGATGGTAGTGATTATACAATATCTGTTTGGCTTAAAGGTTCTGGAAGTGCTCAAATAAGATTTCAAGAATTAGGAGATGATTATACAAACTACTTTTCTGAAACGATAACTTTAACAAGTAATTGGACTAAACACGATGTTACTGGTACTAAAGGAGTTGATGGTAATCCGTCAAGATTAATTATAATTAGTGTTGGTTCTGCTGCTTTAGATGTTTATGTTTACGAGCCATCTATAAGAGAATTTTATGGAATAAAAACAGATGTTATAAATGTAGAAACATTACAAGAATGTAAATACGAACCTAAAAAGGTAACATTTGTAAATAAGTTTGGTGTTTTACAAGATATGATGTTCTTTAAGAAGTCAGTTAAAAAGATGAATGTTAAGAAAGAATCTTATAAGTCAAATATATTAGACTCTAATATGTCTTATAGCAGAAGTAATCACGTTTACAGAGATTTTAACGTTATGGGAAGAGAGTCTGTTACGTTAAGTAGTGGGTTCTTGAGTGAAGAATACAACGAGGTGTTTAAACAGATGATGTTATCTGAAAAGATATGGGTTACTAATATAACAGAGAATGGAGAACAAGTATTACCTATAAATGTTAAAACAGATT
>Ga0209603_1002411_pt1 | contig 17385 bp, 16 predicted proteins | sample COGITO_mtgs_1206_FD_184812 | JGI IMG/M metagenome (GOLD analysis project Ga0209603, IMG submission 184812) | Pelagic marine microbial communities from North Sea - COGITO_mtgs_120607 (SPAdes) (version 2) | ecosystem: Environmental > Aquatic > Marine > Epipelagic ... | reverse complement strand
CACCAACGCCCTGCGCACATCTTCAAGATCCGCAGGCTGTAGGCTGGCGACGTTCCACAGTATTTTCAAAAGCCTCGGCGTTCACACGCCGGGGCTTTTTTTGTGTAAGGAAACGCACAGGCACTTGCCGAAGCCTCTGAGGCACTGAAGGCTAAAATCGAGTCCGCACCTGCGGGACAGGTCTTGCTCGTCAACAACAGCGGGTTTGGTGACTATGGCAGATTCCCTGATCTAGAAATACGTAAACAACTATCAATGATAGACTTAAATGTAAGGGCTGTGGTCGATTTAAGCTCGCGACTACTACCCGTTATCCTGCCCAGAGGCGGCACGATCGTGACGATTGCATCCACCGCAGCCTTTCAGCCGACACCTTTTTTAGCCACTTATGGCGCGACAAAGGCCTTTGTTCGGAACTGGTCACTCGCGCTCAACGAAGACCTTCGCGGCATTAAAGTGCGCACACTCACGGTCTGCCCAGGCCCCACCCGCTCTAATTTCTTCAAAGCAGCCGGGTTTGAGACGCTTCCCATGGATCAAAGCGCCCCTGCAGGCAGACATCTTAGACTTTTGCCTCAAAAAAATGGGGCTGAGCTCAGATGAAATGAACGACTTGTGTCCGTAATTAGTGGCGCATAGTTAATTCATACTACCGATTAGATTACGGTGGCCTTATTTGCGAGAACACAAAAAAGCCCCGCTACAGAAATGCTGCAGCGGGGCTTTTGTTAAAAACTAAGTCCACTTAGTTCGTGCTAAGACGCAGGAACATTTTATCAGAACTCGTTGGGTCTACAGATACTGAGTCACTTACTTCTGGAGTCCAGTTCTCTAGATCGGAAGAGGATTCAATGCTGTAGTTTACATTAAAGCTTGGAAAGCTTGGATCAGTTGATGAGCGTTCAATGTGAGCACTGGAGCGAAGGTTTTGAATGGCACTGGAGTCCAGTCCATCCGCACCATCCGCACCATCCGCACCAGCAGGTCCAGCAGGTCCAGCAGGGCCAGCAGGGCCAGCAGATCCAGAGCTCGCATCGAGCCCAGCAATGTAATTGTAGAGCGCTATATTAAGGCCTTGAACTGATGTATCAGCGACGGCCGGATCTGTGCCAGTATCGGAAACAGAAACCCAAATACCAGTACCTGTTTCGTAGTAGTCCGCAATCCCATCACTATCTGTGTCTGTTTCGAGATCAGCCATAAGATACAGACCCATGGAGTCAATTTTGACTTCATTATCTGCATCAAAGGTACTATCCTGTGAGAATTTCAACATTGTTAAATCGGCACTATCAAGATCTGTCACAGCAGTACCACGAACGACACCATTGACCACGTATTCTGCAGTATCATTATCAAGATCAAATTCGATATGAGCGCTAATTGCAGTCGAGCCACTTTCTTCAAACTCAACTGTTATGTACTGGTAACCACCAAATGTTGATGCAGCCGATTTAATGATAGCCTGCAATCGTGCATGAGCTGCCTTTGTGACGACCACGGGGTCACCTTCTTCACCAGTGCCTGTAGTAGTCTCTGCTTTGTGTTCAAACCTAAAGGCAGCAACACGCGTACCCCCAGTTGCGCCACCCGCAGCGTCAAAGAACAGTTGCCCAGTACGCATATCCCATGATGAGATATCTAAGGTTAAACGGTATTTTCCAGTTGTTAGCGCAGGGCTATATGCAGGGTTGGTTTTACGAAACACCTGTCCATCTTTGCCAGTCACTACAAGATTACCACTTCCATCTGTTGATGCACCAGCACTAAAATTTCCGAAGTTCCATACGGTGCCATTTGAACCAGAGTTTGCGAAACCAGTGGGATTTGGATTATCTTCAGTGGGTGTTCCTTCAAATGAGAGGCCAGCGGCATCTTCGAATTCCCAAAGTTCAAGTGCAATGGGGGTTAATGTTTGAGCCTGCGAGACAGAGGCAATTGCGCCAGCTGCAAGGATCGGTAAGAGGTATTTGTTCATGTTATTTATTATGGGGGGTGAGGTTATTTAGAATAAATATTAAAAATACGTAAAAATGAGCATCTTCAAAATACAACCTTACGGCGTCTTTCACCATAGACATTATTGACCCATAAATTAAAAAAAATGAAAGCTACGCATTACTGATAGGAATTTGCTTTTGGGCGCCGCTAGCCACCGCGGTGGCATTGGGGTGAGGGTTAGCTATGTCTATTTCCTACGTTTGACCCCTTCAAAGCCCCCTATTTAATTTAAACCGCTGACCCGTTCAGGGTTCCTTCTCATTAAGCACGAATACCTAATTAATGAAGGTAAGAAAGATGGTGCCAATAGCATGGCGGATATTGGGAAGTAGTAAAAGATTACTCCAATTCCGACCTCCTTCAGTTATAAAAAAGGGGTCAAACGGGTCTAAAAAAGGGGGCAAACGCAAAATCTAAAAATCATAAAGACCCTCGGAAGATCGCACCAGTTACAAACGGACTGCTGGCTCAACTACCCCCCCGAAACAATTCACGGAGAGTCACATGACCTAGCGGAATCTTTAGATTTTGCATTTGACCCCTTTTATGCCCTCCCGTTTACCCCCTTTTATGCCCCCATGTTCCGATTCGCTGGGCGATCGGCTGGGCAATCGTTCTTGTCGTCGCTATGATCCTCGGAACGAACATTGTTCCTTAAACTGCCCAAAGGGCATCCGCTCAAGAAATCCCTGCGGCGCTAATCATCTACGCGCTATCGCGCTGCGTCTTCCACTTCTCCTTAGAGTTAATGTAAAATTGGCAAAGCTGATAGTGCGACGCTATACCCAGTAAAATTAGCTATAAAATTCACTTGAACTCATAGGCGTCCTGCAGCTATGCAGCTTGTTACATCAGTAATGGCGTGGTCGCCAAGTGGTAAAGCCGAGGACTGCAAATCTTCCAGCGTCGATTCGATTCCGACCCGCGCCTACACCTTTATAAAAGCCCTTATTCGTAATGAATAAGGACTTTTATATTAGATTTTAGTGTAGCAGTCTATACCTTTAACTTAGGCATAAGCTTGATCCTTTAAAAGCCGAAAAAAGAGCTATTATTGCACATTAAGCCGCATAAAGGCCTTAGACTGGTCCGGGACGGATACCTCAATGGTATGGCTTGTATGCGGGGTCCAAGTTTGTAAGTCGGTCGATAGTTCCAGATCGAAGTTCATATCGAAATTACCATCATTTCCTTGTTGAATACCCAATGAGCCGATCTGCGCATCAACAATTGAACTAGGATCAACTAGACCGAGTAGGCTAGGATATTGACTTACGACACTGAATATTTCGCTGTAATTTGCATTGGGATCATAGTTAGCGTCTGCCCAAACACCGTCTTCGATGCCATCTCCTGAAGTGTCTGCATTGTTGGGATCCGTCCCAGGTTCTGAAGTAGAAACAAATGTTCCAGTGTTATTTTCAACACCATCGGTCAAACCATCACTGTCAGAGTCAGCATTATTGGGATCGGTTCCAGTATTTGATGAAGCAAAGACTACTCCGGTATTTGTTTCAAAGCTAGCTGATGTAGCTAGGATGTTAGCATAATTTATGTTGGACGTTTGAAAGCCCCAATTAATGCTAGTGTCATTGTGAAAAGTTTCGGATACGGCTGATGTTAGTTCCCAGACATCAGCACCATAGCCCAATATGATTGTTCCTCCAGTTGTGAGGTTAACAAGGGAGAGTGATGATGTCCATGCATCTGCTGTCGCACCTCTTGTTAAAGTCCATGTGAGGCGAAGGTCATCTGATTGTGCGTCATCTGAACCTAAGCCTATATCACCGGGATCAAAAGTGTTGGAAGTTTTCAGACCAGGTACATCCCAGTTGCCTGGTGAGTAGCGCACTCTGTAGTCATCTGAGCCAATAACATAGCGGAAATAAACACGAGCGACGTCATTGCCAGTTTGTTCTGCGCCGAGCTTGATCACATTGAAGGCGTCTCCAGTGTCAGTTGGTAGATAGTTAAATTTGAAATCTGTGACAAAAGTCAAAGTCCCTGCCGCAGGATTAAAGGTGCCGCCTTCCCACCAAACACTTTGCCAAGGAGCAGAATATACAAACTCGTTACCAGCATCTGTGTTGACTAACACACTACTTGAATTTGCACTCCAGCCATTTTGACCATTGAGATCGCTAGCACTGGTGAAGCCCTCGGCTGAAGTGAAATCGAATGAAGAAGAAACTAATATTCCAGTATTGTTTTCAAGACTGTCAATAAGACCATCTCCGTCCGTATCCGAGTTGTTGGGATCGGTTCCAGTATCTGTCTCACTTAGGTAGATGCCAGTGTTGGTTTCGACGGAATCATCAAGACCATCTCCGTCGGTGTCAGAACCAAATGCAAGCGAGAGTGCTGCGGCAAAAATAGATGTTACACTGATCAGTAGTTTCTTATTCATGTAATTGGGGGGTATGGGTTTATGTAGTATTGTAAAATAGATTGAACTGTAACTAAGCTAGCTTGTTACGTGTAAAGTACACAGGTGTAAAGTACACAGGTGTAAAGTAAATTCATGGATAGACCTGTCAAGTTATTTGGAAAATCACAAATGTGCACTAACCAAGGGCTTATTGCCGTTCCTTCCAAAAAAATCCTTAAAACTGATAGGAATTTGCTTTTTGGCGGCGCTGAATCCCGCTTGCGCGGGGACGCTACTCAATGACGTTGTAATCGAGATTCGACGCATTGCGACGTGGAGCACCGTGGCTTCTCACACTTTTAGAGTAGCGCTCCCCGCTTCAATCCGTTTAACCTGCGCGGGATGAATACACCGATCCTTTATATCAAAAATGGCTGCCCATGGTGCGACGAAGCGCTCAGCTACTTCCGCGCAAACAACATTCGCCTAGAAACACGCGAAGTACGTAGCAACAAAGTCTTCATGGAGCAAATGGTGAAGGTCAGCGGCCAAACCAAGACACCGACCTTTGTGCTCGGCGATTTTATAGTCGCCGACTTCGACATCGGGGAGTTCAAAGTTGCGCTGCAGCAAGCGCCTGCCATCCAAGCACAACTCGGGCTCTGACGGTTAAGGATTCGTCCCCTACTACGGACCTGTAAATTCTTAGCAAAGCTCAAAGCCACGCAACTCATTGAGTCTCACAGCTCACATTTGTTCATAAAAAAACGCCGTCTCTTACGAGACGACGTCTTTTACAAACAACAAACTAACAAATACCGTTATATAGAGATAGACGGGCCAGTCGCCTGAACGTTCAAATTATTTTTTAGTTTTTTTGAATGCATTGCGTGACACCCGTATGACCGATGCAAATAACTAGGACAGTAGCTATGCTTTGCGTATAATCGACTGTTCGATCGGCAAGAAACCTTAAAAATAATGCTAAATTATACCATTCTCGACACTGACAGGTCATAGAGAAAAATCCATGAGGGAGAACACTTGATTTTTGCATGTAGCTGGCTAGCTTCCTGCTCTTCTTTTTTACGAACACACAAACAGCATACATATGAGTACACAAACACCTGAACGCCACGAATTCCAAGCTGAGGTCAAGCAAGTCCTCGATATTGTGGTCCACTCTCTTTACACAGATAAAGAAATCTTTGTCCGTGAGCTAGTTTCCAACGCATCGGATGCCACCGAGAAACTGCGCCATACGCAAATCACTGAAAAGGATATCTTCGACGCAGACCTCGATCTTGAGATTCAAGTTTCTGCGGACGAGGAAGCTGGCACGATTACGATCAAAGACGTTGGCATTGGCATGACGCACGATGAGCTGATCGAAAACCTCGGCACCATCGCGCACTCAGGCTCGAAAGCATTTCTGAATGCCTTAAAAGAAGGCGGCGAGCGCAATGATAATTTGATCGGCCAGTTTGGCGTCGGCTTCTACTCCGTATTCATGGTTGCAGACTCTGTAAAAGTCTACACTCGCTCATGGCAAGCTGACGGGCAAAGCCTCTGCTGGTCGAGCGATGGCTCTGGCTCCTATGAAATCGAAGAAGCAGACGATGAGCGTCGCGGTACTCGTATCGTCATCTCGCTGAAAGAGGAGTATAAAGACTTCGCCAAAAAAGACCGGATCGAAGAGATCATCAAAAAATATTCCGCATTTGTGCAGTTCCCAGTCAAAGTCGATGGCGAGGCCCTCAACACCATCGGTGCGATCTGGCTTAAAAACAAGAACGACATCACCGAAGAGGAGTACAAAGAGTTCTACAAGTTCCAAGCCAAGGCATTCGATGATCCTCGCTTCTGGCTCCACTTCGCTGCCGATGCACCACTTGAAATCAATGCTCTGCTGTTCGCACCGACTGAAAATATGGAGGGGTTTGGCTTTGGTCGGATGGAACCAGGCGTCGCACTATACTGCCGCAAGGTCCTGATCGACAACGAACCCAAAAACTTGCTGCCAGACTGGCTACGCTTCGTGCGCGGTGTCGTCGACAGTGCAGACTTGCCGCTGAATATCTCTCGCGAATCAATGCAGGACAGCAGCCTTATTCAGAAGCTGAATAAGGTCATTACCAAGCGCTTTCTTAAAACACTTGAAGAAAAGGCCAAGAAAGAGCCTGCAGTCTACGACGATTTTTGGCAGTCTTTTGGATTGTTCCTCAAGGAAGGAGTCACCACCGACTTCACTCACCGCGACCAGCTACTTAAGCTTCTACGCTACGAGTCATCATACACCGAAGAAGGCAGTACTTCCAGCCTGGCAGATTATCTCTCACGTGCTCCCGAAGGGCAAAAAGAAATCTACTACCTGTCCGGCGCCAGCCGCCAAGCAATCGAAACTGGTCCTTACTTCGAAGCCTTTAAAGCACGTAACATCGAAGTACTTTACCTCTACGAGCCAATCGATGAATTCGTGATGAACCACGCCCGTGCGTTTGACGAGAAAAACTTCGTCTCGGCCGATTCAGATGGCATCGACCTAGATGCTATTGCTCCTGAAACAGACACTGACAAGGAAGAGGCACTCTCCGCAGATGCAACCGAAGGGCTCTGCACATTCATTAAGAATAAGCTAGGGGACAACGTCAGCGAAGTGTCTGCCAGCGAGCGCCTAGTCGGCAGTCCGGCCATGATTATTAATGGCGACAAAATGATGACCGCACAGATGCGCAAGATGATGAAGGCCATGCAACAGCAGCAAGGCGGCGATGCAGCTGCAATGGGTGGAGAACCGCCGGTAAAGCTACAGATCAACCCGCGGCACCCGCTCGTAAAGAACTTGGCTGGCCTGCACGATTCAGATGAAGCACTTGCCTCACTGATCAGTGAACAGCTCTTAGACAATGCACGCGTCGCGGCAGGACTTCTCGAAGACCCGTCTGCGATGATTCAGCGCAACTACAAGATCCTCGAGCAACTCAGCTCCAAATGATCTATAGCGAGGCAATCCTAGAGTGGAAAGTCTGGCTAAAAATACTGTAGCGAATCGACCTGCTTCGTGATCTCGAGCGCATGCACTCGCTAAAATGCCTTAACAAAAAACGCCTCCTTTCGACAGAAAGGAGGCGTTTTAGGTTAATTACTCAGACATCTGACTATTCGCCTGAGATCTCGCCAGTCTTGTATTGGTCTATTAACAATGACTTCGCTTCGATTGTGCCTCCTCACCGACTGCTACTTTCGAGCCATCATTACTAATTCAGTTAAAACTAAATCAATACGCGGCTGACATGCTTGCAATCAGCCCGAAAGCCCTCATTTTTTAAATCAGACCAGTTGGGTCGTAACGCGTCCACAACCAAAAGAGCCCACGTAATTCGCTCAAATCTCACCCGCTGATCACCATGAAGGGCTCTAAAATGAAACCTCTCCCTGACTTGATGAGCAGTCCTACCCAATACTTTGGCCAGAAAATCAACTAGCTCACGCAGGACGAAGCCCCGCAAGCGTCGTGCCATACAGGCCAGGACAAGTGTGTTCAAACACTGGCTTGCCCGACTATTCGTCTTATTTGGCTTAATCGCTGCGACCATTTATTATTGGCCGCAGTTACGCGAACTCGCACACATCGCGAATACAACACGCTCGATTAACAATACCACCGAACTACAAATCGCCCTAGCCAGAGAAGGCTTCTCCCCTGGCTCTATCGACGGAACTAATGGCTCACAAACCAAACGCGCCCTGCGCGCTTACCAGACCGCTCATAAATTGCCACTCACAGGTATCTTTGATGTCACCACTGCTGACGATTTAAAAATCCAAGAACCAGTGTTTATAAAGCGTGAACTTACCAGAGCAGACTTTAGTGATGTGGGCAATCAGCCGCCTAACTGGCGCGCGCGCGGCGCACTAGACAAACTACGCTTCCACTCCCTCCGCGAAATGATTGCGGAACAGTCACAGAGCGATCCTGATTTAATCGACAGTTTAAATCCCGCCACCAACTGGCACGACCTATCGATTGGAGATACGATCTGCATACCATACGTACCCCCCTTTCGCGTTAACGAAACTGCCGCTTACTTGCAGATCAAACTCTCCGAGCGAGCCCTGCAGGCTTTTAGCGCCGACCATCGACTGCTGTTTCACTGCCCAGTTAGCATCGCTCGCCGTGTCGAAAAACGCCCCAGTGGTGAACTGCGAGTAAACGTTCGCGTCAATGAGCCAAACTATACATTCAATCCAGCTATTTTAACTAGCACTGCAGAACGCGAAGGTATCACTCAAAAATTCATCATTCAACCCGGGCCCAACAACCCAGTTGGAACAGTTTGGGTCGGACTCAACCTACCCAGCTATGGCATCCACGGAACGCCTGAACCCGAAAAAGTTGGCCGCACTGAATCCAGTGGATGCTTTCGCTTGGCCAACTGGAATGCACAAACAGTACTGCATGCCGTGCATGTAAATATGCCAGTCTTTGTCGAACCGTAGTCAAACACGTCACACTAAGTCGCTTGATCACTTTTTCTCTGGGCGCATCGCTAAGCTAACCACTTCTTTGTCAAAATAGTTACGATCCATGCCGGCGTTCACCACGAGTCCCTGCCCATTGATACCAGTGGAAGCGGGGCTCAACAAAAAGACTGCAGTGTTGGCAACTTCCTGCGTCGTCAGGTTCTGCTTACGAAACGTCAGCTTTTCGGCGTACAAGTAGCTCTCCAAATAGCCGGGAATGCCTGCCGAGGCACTGGTCTTCAGCGGTCCAGCATTCACCGTATTAAATCGCACGCGCGTATCAGCGCCAAAGGATTTTGCCAAATTGTAAGACGAAGTCTCGAGTGCCGCCTTGATCGGCGCCATGTAACCATAGTTTTCTGCGGTCACATCTGTAGATGAGATACCGATCGACACCACTGACGCATCGTTCTTCAAAAATGGTTTAAAGGCACCCGCGACTTCAACCAGAGAAAAAGCAGAGATTGCAGTGGCCTGCAAAAAGTCCTTTCGCACGGTCTCATGGAATGGCTTAAATCCCTCCGAATAATTGGCAAATGCGATCGAATGCACAAGGCCATCAAGTTCGCCATACTCCGTGCTCACCTGCTCAGCGAGCGCAACGATCTGCTCTGGAAACTCCACGTCGCAGATGTATGCTTTGCGATCGCCAAGGAGTTTTTGTAAACTCTCCAAACGTGCCTCGGAGCGCACGCTATGAATCACCTCTGCGCCCTCTGCTTCAAGGGACTTGGTAATCGCCCAAGCGACACTCTTTCGATTCGCAACTCCCATGACTAGGAAGCGCTTGCCTTCGAGTGCTAGAAAACTCACTTACCTGCCTCCGCTTCGAGCATTGCCAGTGCAAACTCGATCGTGAGTGCTGGCTTACCGTTCTTCAGTACTTTGCCCTTCATAAAAAAGAATTTACTGATTGTCTCCTTCATCGTCACCTCGATGACAACATCATCACCAGGCTTCACCATCTGCTTAAAGCGTGCATCGCTGATACGCGAAAGAACCGGAGTCACATCTGCAAGCGCGCGGCCTTCCTTCTCGATCTGCTTGCCGAGATAAATGGCTCCGGCTTGAAAACAAGCCTCACAGAGTAAGACTCCAGGCATAATGGGGTTACCTGGATAGTGCCCCTCAAACTGCGGCTCCTCCATGCGGATCGTACGCTTACAAGTAGCGCCGTCTTCACGAATTTCGACAATCTCGTCGATAAAAAGAAACGGGGGGCGGTGTGGTATTGTGCGGAGAATTTCGTCCATAACGTCGAGTCAATGACTAAACCAGCGAAATGCACGCTAAAAAAAAGTCTCCGTAATCTAGGATCACAAAGCACATCTAAACTAGACAATAGCACCATACCCAGCAATATATTAATAACGTTCTTATGAATATTATAATATAAATTCCATTGTATCAACACACACTATGAAAATTCAGCCGAAATCCTATCTTTATTACATGACCTCAGTGCTATGCTCGACAGCTTCGCTCAGCGCCGGCGGCCTCTACCTCTACGAACTCAGTACAACTGAGACATCGATGGCAGGCGCTGGCTGGGCTGCACGTGCACAAGACCCAGCCACAATTGTCACCAACCCAGCTGGCATGAGCCGACTCGACGGCACGCAAATTCAATTCACTGCGCAACCTCTAGCGATCGATTCCAGCTTCAGTTCGGATCAGGGCGGCGGCTCCGATCTAAACTCGGTACTGCCCGGCGGTAGTTTCTTCGCCACCCATCAACTCAATGATCAATGGAGCGTCGGCTTTTCCATGGCTGGTTTTTTTGGTCTCGGCTTGGACTACGATACTGGCTGGGAAGGTCGCTACTATTTGAATGAGATCACCCTACAAAGCGTCGGCATGCAACCGACCGTCGCCTATCGCATCAACGACCAACTTTCCATCGGCGCAGGACTTGCCTTCATTTACACCGTGTTCGAGCAGAAAATGTCCATCAACAATGGCGAACAAGAAGATGGCAAACTTAAGTTCGACGACAACACACATTCCTTGCAGGTAAATTTAGGTATTTTGTACGAACCAGATGCACGCACGCGCGTTGGCCTGCAGTACTTATCCGAATCGGAATTCGACTTAAAGACCCGACCCAAGGTTGAAGGTGACGGTTTGGTATCAAATGCGTTGCGGAGAATCGGCAAGGTTGATCTGAGTATGACGATGCCACAGTCGCTCATCCTCAGCGCATTTCATCAAGTTTCAAATCGCTGGGCCGTAATGGGCAACATCGGCTGGCAAGAATGGTCTGAATTTGGCAAAGTCGATATTGACGCCTCCGCCGTTAACAACAGTAAATCGATCATCGCAGATCGCAGCTACAAAGACACCTGGAACGTCGCGCTCGGCCTGCAATATCAGATCAATGAAGCATGGCGGCTGAATACAGGCATCGCCTACGATACCGAGATGGTCGATGAAAACGACGTCACCCCCGACCTCCCAACTGGAGATTCATGGCGCTACGGGATCGGCGCAACTTACCAGTACTCAGAGAGCGTCCAGATCAGCGCAGGCTATGAACTTCTCTGGTATGGCGATATTGATATGAAAGTCGATCGCGGCTTGGCAGGCGAGGTATCCGGCACCTACGAAGATCATGCGATCCACTTCTTTGGTTTTAGCGTGAATTGGTTATTATAATAAGCCATATGCAAGAAGTAAATAAATAATCAATTTACCGTTGGATGTCTCGCATTACATTGACTGTAAATGAATTAATCATATCAAAATGATTCACAAATTCAAAAAAACACACTCAATATAATGAAAAAAAACGCACTAGTAGCAATCACCACAGCAGCAATCCTCCTAGCTCCAAATGTCAATGCCAATGCCGAATGGCAATTTGGTATTGGGACTGGAATTGGCATCACCAACTATGATGGCGACCTCACATTTGAAGATGGCAATAAGCTGGACGTTGAATACGACCAAAACGATTTCGAAGGTGGATTTGGTTTAGCAGGTTTTGCAACCGATGGTACGTGGGTAATCAACCTCAGCGCCAGCATGGTAGAATACGAATCCAAAGATACTATCCAAGCTGAAACAGAGCGCTCTAAAAACAATTTTGAGCAAACTGGCGCAGAACTCACTTTAGGCTATGTCGCCTATCGAGAAGGTGCAATTACCCTCACTCCATATGCAGGTATTCAATACACTGACCATGAGTGGAGTTTTAAATCCAGCAGCGAAAAAGTGGACATTGATGATTCGTGGGTGGACGGGGTGATTGGGCTCAAACTCGACTACAAGATTAATGAAGAATGGGCGTGGAATAACTACATCAATTATGCTGCAGGCGACTCAGAAGGTTGCTTAGGCATCCAAACAGGTGTCTCATGGCAGTGGACTGAAAGCTGGATTGCTGGTGCGTATGTTAGCTTCGAAAGCGATGAATTTGATGGTGAAGACGGCAACGCTGAATTCGATTACGATACAGACGTTACTAAACTTGGCCTGACCATCGCTTACATTTGGTAAAAAAGCTGTCGGAAACTAGGAGTTATCAGTGGATCCTAAAGCATTAACTAGCCCTTAAATTCGGTTTAACTAAGCCACGACTCATCACAGAGTCGTGGCTTTATTGCATACTGATAACTCATGTACACGGTGAGGGCGGCTGTTATCCATTGAGCATGCAGTGGCGCGAATCACCGCTGCAAACGCTACCCTTTCGAGAGTTCAAACAAGCGTTTGTCGATCTTGTTGGCAGTGATCACCCCGTAATTCATCGTACCCAACCAGCCAGACATAATAATGCCAACTGAGCCAGCATGGTATAGGCCTCCGATTTTCTCGGACAACTCCATCGAGACCTTCAGGCCTTCAAACTTAGTACCAAATGAGGTGCCCTGCATGGACTTCGTATAATAATTTACGGTGCGTGGGGTCGCGGCTTCGATATGGTCGATCTTGTCCCGTACGCCAGGGATAAAAGTCTCTAAGCTGCTCACACATTCTTCACACATACGCGATTTTTCAGCCTCGTACTCCTCATCTGTTAGTTGTTCCCACTCATCCCAGCGAGCATTGAGCGAAGCAACCACGGTGTAGCGATCACTCGTCAAGTGCGGGCGCGTTTCCGGGTAGTAAACCGAGAAGGTGTGGCTGCTGGTGTGAATCGATGTCAGTTCATCAATGGTATACTCAGGTGCTCTCGAAGTAAATACAAGGTCACCGATATTTGGAATCGTCTCCCCCTTCTTGATGCCCATATAGACTTGGCAAGAGCTGGTATTGTTGCGAACCGCCTTGGCTTCCTTAACAAAGTCTGCCGGAAATTTATCTTCGCCGACGAGGTATTCAATCGTATTGCGCACATTGGCATTTGAAAGCACCACCTTACAGCGTACCGAACGTACCGGGAAGGCCTCACCGCCAGTATTTTGGCTACGTACTCGGACGCCCACAACTTGGTTGTCCTCCACATCCACGCCTTCAACCAGCGCGCACTTCCGCACTTCGCAGCCATTGCTCTTCAGCTCGGCCACCATCTTTTTAATGAGCGTATCAGTGCCACCTTGGAATGTGAAAACACCCTTACTCATAAAGTTGGAAAACACGATACCGTAAGTGATCGCTGGATCATCAATGTGCGAACCATTTGCATATGAAATGGGTTCCATCAATAGCCGGTGCACATCCGTGCGGCCCGGGAAAAACTCCTCAAACATTTCCCCCGTCGTCTGGGTATTATCGTCGTAGAAGTTCATCGCCCGCAAATGGTCGTAGAACCCTTCGACTTTATCACGATCTACCTTAAAGTCGTTGACCAAAATATTGGTAAAATCTTCACGCTCGAAAGTGGTCCACACATTCATCTGCGGGTTGATGAAGCGTACATCTTTGAGCTGGTGGATCGAATCAGCGATTTCTTTAGTCCAATATTTGCGGCAGGACTTCACCATCCCATGAGGAAAACCATGCAGAGAAATATCAAAAATATGCCCTCCAGGGCGCTTGAACCAAGTGGCCAGCCCACCAAATTGATAGTGATGCTCCAACAAGAGCACCTTATGACCATTTTTTGCTAGGTAATTCGCGCCGGTTAATCCGCCTAATCCCGAGCCAATGACCACGACGTCATACGCTTCTTCGATCCCTTCGAGCCAATCTTTTGCCATAATCTTATAAAAAGTTAAACACGTGAAACTAAGAACCACACAAAAACCGTGGTCACTGCATTTTAATACTCGCGGCCTAACAAGCCATGCTTGTGAGATTTTTCAACCCACAAATGCGAAATCGTCGGCTTAGAAGCCCTGCACGCTGATCGGCGCCTTTTCCATCTGATCAGAATCACTCATTTCAGCTAGCAATTGATCCAACTCGCGATCAAAAAACAGTAAGCCATTGCCGATCTTCTTGGCGCCCACGGTACCATTGGCAGTCTGCATTTCGTAACCAAACGCTGAGATATCGTCCGCTGACTTCTCCTGATCAGCGGATTTAGGAGCTTTTTCCTTTTTTTTCCAATATGAGCCATCTGCTTGTAGCGCTAGAAGTTGGTTATACTCATAGCCTGTCATCGCTTGGCTGCGCTTGTAGACCTCAATCACAGATTTACCATCCACATAAAGTACATGCACATCCCAGCCTGCCAAGATGCGCTTTGCGTCTAACTCTTTGGATGCGGGTCGACGCCCGTTTGCAGTCTTATAATAGATGCGGATTTCGGACGATTCAGGCAGCAGCTCAAGATACTTTAAATAAGGCATGCCCCTACGGCGCGCTTGCTCAACAATATCGTCACGATACACGATGCCACCCGATGAAAATAAGCGTCGCTCAATTGAGTCCTTGCGCTCCCCGATACGAGCTTCGCCCCTCGAACTAATCGCAGCCAATACGACACCCGCACATAGACAGGCCAATACGAAAGAAGATTTGGAATATTTCATGGTTGAGATCATGCTTGCTTGTAAGCTGACTATCCAAAGCAAACAAGCTAGAACCGCATAATGAACACTTTCTACAACGACTTCGACCTCGAACGCTTCCCTAATACTCCTGTCGCCGAGTCCGATTATCGCAACGCCTTTCAAATCGAGCGCGACCGTATCATCTTCTCCTACCCATTCAGAAGACTGCAATCTAAGACGCAAGTCTTCCAGTCAGGCGAATACGACTTTTACCGCACTCGCCTGACGCACTCGATCGAAGTCGCTAAAATCGGACGATCGATTTGCGAATATTTGCGCGCCAGTTCGGATCAGCTAAATGACTCCTTTTATATTGATGCCGACTTAACTGAAGCAGTGGGTCTCGCTCACGACATGGGGCATCCACCGTTCGGTCACATTGGTGAACGCAAACTCAATGAGATGATGGGCCCACATGGAGGCTTTGAAGGCAATGGCCAGACCCTGCGTATCCTGACCGAACTCATCTACGAACGCCCAGGTGCAACCAAAGGCATCGCCCCCACCCGAGCCTTCCTAGACGGCGTAATGAAATACAAAGCGCTCCATAGCGAATGCATCGGCCAAAACCGAGACGGTACGCTCAATTATCCCGAGCACCACTTTATCTACGATGAACAGGTACATTGGCGCCGCACGATTTTCGACAGCAAACAAGTCCCTGAAGTACTCAGCTCACCCACAGCGCTTAACGATTTTAAAAGTATCGAGTGCCAAATTATGGACTGGGCGGATGACACCGCATACTCATTGAATGACATCGTCGATGGCATTCACGCGCGCTACATCAATGTCGGTAGCCTCACAGAGTGGGCCGCAAGCCAAACACTTAACGCCCCTGAAAGCGCACTTATTGATAAGCTCTGCCAAGTCATCCGCGAAGACCGCTATGAATCTCACTTCGGCGCACGCATCGGCCGCTTTGTCCATGGTTGCACCCTGACCAAGCGAGATGGATTCCTGAGTGACCGCACCAACCGTCACGCCTTCGACCTCTCCATCGCTGCCGAAGTCAAGGCCGAGAGCAAACTCTATAAGCGCATCGCGCTCGATCTAATTTTCCGCTCGCCGCAGCTTCAACAAATTGAATTTAAAGGCGGCCATATTTTAGGAAAGCTCTTTAGTGCTCTTTGCGAGCACTGTGCTAACGAAGACGGCAGCGGCCTCCGCATCTTACCCGTGCAAGTGCAGGAGCTGATTAAACACGAGACGACCACAACCGCGCGCCACCGCCGACTGTGTGATTTTACTGCTGGCCTGACCGACAGCTTGGCAGTACGTACCTATAAGCGCCTTTACGACCCGGACTTCGGCTCCATCGCCGAACTACTGTAGGCGTAACAATGTGATACAGACATTCCTGTCTGTTCCAGAGCCAGCACTTACCTTGAGCTACAGGCAGGACGGAGGTCTACCGGAGATGGCATAGCAATGCCTGTTTCACACTCACTTTTTCACGACTTCATAAAGTAGAGCCAATACTCCGCCTCCGCCAACTGAGCCTTCACAGGATTCTCACGGATGTAGCGTAAGAAATAAGCATACTCTTTGCTGTTTCGGACGATACGATCATAGGACTCGTCCATCCAAAACACACCAGACCTCCCTAGCGCCTGATTCACTAAGCGAGCACTCGCGCCTTTGATTCCTTTCAGTAAATCAGATAACTCAGACTCCCCCAAAGGCTCCACCAGCGCATGCACATGATTCGGCATAATCACCGCCGCATGAAGCCGCAAACGCGTCCCATCGAATCGCAGCAGCCAATTGCACACATGCTTACGAATTATCGACCGACCTAGCACACAACTCCCATACCCAGCATCCAGCCAAGTCTGCACAGGTTTCGTAAACCGCGTCGCAGAGTCCCGTTGTTGCTCCGCAGTCCACGGCTCAGGATTCTGCAGTGCCCATTCCTCACGCTCCGCCTTCAACTGCGCCACCTTCTCTTGAGGCAATGAGTCCGCGAGCCGAAAAGTCACCCAATACACAGCCCCATCCCGCGTCCAATGCGGTAAATTACGCGACCGCATTTCAATCTCAGAATTCAGTGACTCCATTGCCATCACTTATAGCTAACGGATCACAACAATACCGCAAGTGAACGTGATACAGACATTCCTGTCTGTTCTTCCCCGGTGATACAGACATTCCTGTCTGTTCTCCCCCGTGATACAGACATTCCTGTCTGTTCTTCTCCAAAAAAACAGGCAGGAATACCTGTATCACATCACTCATCCCGCAAGCTTAGCACCCACTGCCACCGCAGGCGTACAAACAAACTTCAACGACTTCAACGTAACGTAAACTCCCAGTAGTACCATGCACAGGGCGATCCCCCCTAAGAGGCTCAACGGTCCGTGTTGAATGACCATCATCACCAACGCCATAACCGGCATGATACTCATGGCAATTGCAGGTACCAACGCAAAGGCAAAAGCGATTCGACGATGCTTCAAAAAAACCACAAACGTAATCAACGCCAAAGCCGCTAATAATTGATTGGTCGCACCAAACAGCGGCCAAATTGCTTTCCACACAGGTATGACCGTG
>Ga0209603_1002409_pt1 | contig 17402 bp, 15 predicted proteins | sample COGITO_mtgs_1206_FD_184812 | JGI IMG/M metagenome (GOLD analysis project Ga0209603, IMG submission 184812) | Pelagic marine microbial communities from North Sea - COGITO_mtgs_120607 (SPAdes) (version 2) | ecosystem: Environmental > Aquatic > Marine > Epipelagic ... | reverse complement strand
AAAAAGTCAATTTTAAAGATAAAAAGATTTCACGAAGAAAATAGTTCTGTCAAAATCGTTCCAACTCATTGCGCAATAACAACTGATAAATTAGTCTCTAATACATTTTTTTCTAATGACCTTTAAGCTTAAGATTATATATAATTTACTGGAAATTAAAATTCTTAAGTTTTTATTCAAGAATAATATTAGTAAAATTCAAAAAATTAAATGGAATTACTTTTTAAAAAAAATAAATCAATCTCCATTCTATCAGAGTTTTATTGGAGGTTCTTTCAGAAATTTCCCTGTCTTAGAAAAAAAAGATTTTTTAAAGAATTTTGACCTAATTAATACTAAATCTATAAAATATTCAGATGCTGTTAAAGTTGCACTTAAAGCTGAAAACACTAGAAATTTCAAACCAAGTATTAAGGGAATAACTGTTGGGTTATCAACAGGAACCTCAGGAAACAAAAGTGTTTTTTTAGCCAGTGAAAATGAAAGAGCTTATTGGGTTGCTGCTGTTATAGACAGAGTAATTGGATGGTCGTTTAAAAAAAGAAAGATTGCTTTTTTTTTAAGAGCCAATAGTAATTTGTATGAATCTGTAAATTCAAAATTAATAGATTTTAATTTTTTTGATTTATTAATCCCAAATGAAATCAATTTGCAAAAATTACAAGCTTTAAACCCTACAATTTTAGTTGCTCAAACCAGTATGCTTTTGGTTATAGCTGATGCACTAATAAATAAAGGTTTAAAAATAAATCCAGAAAAAATCATTTCAATTGCAGAAGTCCTTAGTAAAGAAGATAAGAATTATTTAGAAAAAATTTTCTCAAAAAAAATTCATCAAGTATATCAATGTAATGAGGGGTTTTTGGCTCATACTTGTGAAAAAGGTAATCTACATTTTAATGAAGATCTTTTAATTATAGAAAAAGAATATATAGATAAAGAAAAGAAGAGGTTCTTTCCAATAATTACAGATTTAAATAGAACAACTCAACCTGTTATTCGATACAAATTAGATGATATTATTCACGAAAAATTGGATTGTCAATGCCAACTCAAATCAACAGCAATTGAAATGATTGAGGGAAGAAAAGACGATGTTTTAAAATTACTTAACATAAATGGGGAAGAAGTTATTGTTTTTCCTGATTTTATGCGGAGAGCTATTGTTTTCTCAGACGATAACATTGTAAACTACTCATTGACACAGGTTAATGAAAATGAACTCAACTTATTTGTAGAGGGTGAAATACAATATTTTGAAAAAGCTAAAAATTCAATTTTAGAAATTTTGAAAAAATTAAAAGTTTCAAATATTATAATTAATTACAATAAAAAGCTAGATCATATAAAAGGCACCAAACTAAGAAGAATTAAAAATGAATTTAAAAACTCCAATTAAAATTACAGGGATAGGAAAGTACTTGCCTAAAAAAAAACTTTCAGAGGATTTAGAAGTCAATTTTAATATTCCAAATGGATGGTCAGATAAAAACTCTGGTGTCCAACAAAGACATTGGACAGACGCCGAAACCGTAGGGTATATGGGGGCAAAAGCTGCACAGCAAGCACTAGATTATTCTAATACGAATATTAAAGAAATAGATTTACTAATTTCTGCAGGAGCAAGTTTTGATCATATTATACCCAATCAATCGTCAGTTATAAAAAGTCTAATCAAGCATGCTGATGAGTACAATTTTCCAGCCTTAGACATCAATACAACTTGCTTAAGTTTTTTAACTGCATTTCAATATGCAGCTCAAGTTATGAATGAAAAAACTAAGAAAATATTAATTGTTTCTTCTGAAGTATCATCCAAGCATTTAGATGAAAACAATTGGGAAACCTTAACATTGTTTGGTGACGCAGCTGTAGCTGTAATAGTTGAATTCGATGCTAGTAATGAATCTTATTTAATTAAAAGTGAACATCGTACCTATTCTAAAGGAGTTAACCTTACAAAAATTGAGGGTGGAGGTATAAAAAAGCCTTTTAAATTCTTCCCATATGACAAAGAATTACATAGTTTCCAGATGAAAGGAAAAAACTTATTAAAGCTTGCTAATATTGAATTGCCAAAATTTATGGATGAATTTTTTAAGAACACTGATTATGAGATTCAAAACTTAGACAAGATAATTCCACATCAAGCCTCAAAGTTAGGCCTATTGCTATTTAAAAAAATGTATTCTTTAAATGATGACATTGTATTAGAGACATTACATAAATACGGAAACTGTATTGCTGCTTCTATTCCTTTAACATTTGTAGACGCAATAGAAAATCAAATAATTAAAAGAGGTGATATTTGTTTACTTTGCGGAACTTCAGCGGGATTTGCCATAGGGGGTCTACTTATTAAGTACTGATTTTATGGTATTTAAATTATTTAAAGAATTATTTTCGATCCATCCAAAAAATATGAGATTTCCATATTTTAAGAGGATTTTAATGGTTTTAATAATGGTTCCATTCTTCACCTCACTTTTTATTATTAATAACTTTTTTCTGCTAGTAGACCATCTTTTATTTTCTAGATTTAAAAAACTAAATATTAAAGAGCCAGTATTTATTGTTTCTATGCCAAGAACAGGAACAACTATGCTTCTTCATCTTTTAACATCGCTAAAAAATGAATATACAACTATGAAATTATGGGAGTTGATTTTTGCTCCTTCTATAACTCAAAAAATAATAATTGTAAATTTTTTTAAAATTGACTTTAGAATAAATTCAATAATAAAAAAAGCAGTAATACTTATCTCAGATAAAATTTTTAAAAATTTGGGTTCTCTCCACAATACAGGATTAGAACAACCTGAAGAAGATGAGTTGGTTTTATTATGGAATTTATCGTCTCCATATCTTCAATATTTTTATCCTGAAAGCAATATTTTTGATCAACTTTTAAACTTTGATAGTGATTTAAATACTAAAAAACAAAATAGAATAATGATAAAGTATTTTAGACATGTACAAAGACATAATTACGTGTTTAATAGAGAAGGAAATAAAAAATTTTTATCAAAAAACCCTTTTATGATGAGTAAAGTGAGATCTCTTTATTCTCATTTTAATGATGCAAAGGTTTTAACTATAAATAGATGTCCAAATCTTGTGATTAATTCGACTGTTAACTTAAGTGAACTGTTATTTAGCACCTTTTCATCTGTTAAATTTAAAGATGAATTAAAAGTGAAAATTGAATCTGTAATTAAGGAATGGTATTTTCATTCTCATGAGATTTTCAATTCAAATGAAAACATAAACCATCTTTATTTAGATTTTGAAAAATTGATAAAAAAAGATGAAACTCATTATAAAAACTTATTTGAATTTTTAGGGTTAGATGCTAAATATATATATCATATATTGAATAAAAACAATCAAAAGTATAAGTCGAAACCCAAGAAATCTTACCAAATAAAAAAATATTTAGAAGGTGATGATATTCCTTTTATGAAAAAATATTATAAAGAAGTTATTTAAGTTTTTTCGACAAAACTTGATCATATACTTTTGCAAAATTTTCTTCTAACTTCTTTGCTTTTCTAATTGACGGATTTGTTGCTGTGAGAGTTAGAATAAACTTGATTATGCTTGATTTAATAATCTCGTTAAAAGAAAACCATCTGTAACCAAAACCTACTGTTGTATCGAGGTTATGAACCTCATGCCAAAAAAATGGTGGATTGTAAAGTATATCACCAGGTTCTAATATGACGTGCCAACCTTTAGCTTTTTTGAAGATATCATCTGGTTTTTTTGAACTAACACCACTTCTAAAGAAAATAGAATTGTCTACTTTAGGTTGTAATAATGGATTGTAATAGGTATCGTAAATAAACCATTCTTTTCTTCCATGAATTTGCACAAATAAATTCGACCCAACGGCTGAATGTATAGAAGTTGAAGTATTTTTCCCTCCAATAAAGAGTTGATGCTTTGAACCCTTAGGTTTTGAATTTGAGAAATTTAAAAGCCAATCATTATCAATGTCTTTTAATAACTCAGGATTCTTATCTAAAATTGGACAAAATCTAACATATTCTTTACTTCCAGCTTGCATCATTTCAATAAATTCTTTAAAATTCACTAAACTGGTTTCACTGATTTTTTTTGATTCAAGACCTTTTACTGACGCATCAAATAAAATAACTTTAGTTTCGCCGTAATTATTTTTAAAAAAATTCGGACTCCATTTATTAAAAGCTGGCCATTCTTTTGCTGCACCTTTAAATACCACAGGTTGGGGATTTTTAAAATATCTTTTATGAAAGTCTTTCGCAGTTACATTGGTTTCCAAATTGACATTAGTAAATCTCTCATTTTCATTTAATACTATTTTAGATGCAATTTTTGTAGATATATTTAAACGTTTTTGTTCTAACGATTTTATCGACGTAAAGTGTTCAAGTAACCACAATAAATTGTATGTGTTTTTATATTTTAATTGAGGATTGCTATTTGAAGACATTGAAATTTTCGTTAGCTAATAATTTCTCATTTAGAAACTTCATGAAGATGTAATATACAATCTTTAAAAGATTTTTCTTACATAATTTATAAATAAATTTCTTTAATTTAACAGACTAAAATGAATTTTTCAACTGTTTTTTATGTTGTCAATTTTTAATGATTAATACTTGAGTTTTGAAGCAAAGAAAAATACTATTATTATTATCTAATGGTTTTGAAATATTAGAGGCAAGCGCTTTTATTGATGTTATGGGATGGAACCTGGAAGAAGGTAATAAAACTACAAGACTATTTACGGCTGCAATGGGAAACGAAGTTAGTAGTTCATTTAATATGCATTTCAAAGTTGATTTTACATTAGATAAAGTTGATGTTGATTTTTTTGATGCCTTAGTAATTCCTGGAGGATTTAAAAGTTATAATTATTACGAAGATGCTTACAGCTCTGTTTTTTTAAATTTAATTCAGAGATTTAAAAATCAGAATAAAATTATAGCATCTGTTTGTGTTGGTGCACTTCCTCTTGCTAAAAGTGGTGTTTTAAAAAATAAAAAAGGAACCACTTACAATAATGCAGAGTATTTAAATACTTTAAAAAAACATGATGTTGTTTTATCTGAAAAATCAATTGTAATTGAAGATAAATTGATTACTTCTAATGGTCCGTCCACTGCAATAAAAGTAGCATTTATTTTACTTGAAATGTTAACAGATAAAGAAAACACATTAAAAATTAAGACTTTAATGGGTTACTAAATTATATTCTAAAAATGAAATTCATGTAAAAAATTACCACATCACTTTTTTAGTTCTAGCTTAGAATTATCCTTTACTTTGCTTAAGAAATTGTTTTTATGAAAAAAATAAAATTATTCCTTTCAGTTTTTTCAATATTTCTTTTAAATTTTTTTTATTGTCAATCATTTACGTTTCAACAATCGATACAATCTTCGTCAGATGATGCCGAAGAAAAATTTGATGGTTCTTACGTGACCACTTCTAGCTCTGATCTGGAAATGATGTATGATTCTTGGAATAGCCAAGGAATTCAAACTGTAGGCTTGAGATTTGATAACGTTACCATTCCCTCAAATTCTACAATCTTAAATGCGTACATTCAATTTACAGCAGACGGAAGCAGTTCAGGGAATATGATTATCAATATCAAAGGGGAGAATACCGGATACGCTTCCTCCTTTGCAAATTCTACAAATAACATCTCAAGTAGAAATTTAACTCTTTCAGATGTCTCGTGGAATCCAACTTCAAATTGGAATAATAATGCTGCTGGTTTGGCACAAAGGACACCTAACATATCTGCCATAGTAAGCGAGGTTATCACATCAAACAGTTGGCAGAGCGGAAATCCAATTTCTTTTATTCTCACAGGCACAGGCAACAGTTCAGACCTTAGGGAAGCTTATTCATTTGATGGTAGTTCTTCGAAATCTGCTATGCTAACAATAGAATACAATCCTAATATTAATACTGATTTAGCAGTATCTTCTATAAATTCTCCTGGAAACAGTATTTACCCCGATTCTTCTTCTTTAATAGAAATTAGTATTTTGAACTACGGTGTTTTAACTGCCAATAATTACAGTTTATCTTATTTCATTAATGGAAATTTGATTGCTACAGAATACGATACCATTCCCTTGATATCAGGACAGACTACAAATTATACATTTAGTCAACCAGCTAATTTATCTACGCTAGGCACTTATTCTTTAAGTGCTCAGGTTAGTATTGCTAATGATCAAGACACCTTAAATGATGTTTTCACAAAATCTGTTGAAGTTGTTAACGAAGTAGATTCTTTATTTTTTAATTCAGGAAGTTCTTGGAGATTTTCAGATTCAGGGTTAAATCCAGGAAGCACATGGAAAGATTCCTCATTTAACGACTCTTTGTGGAATGTAGGAACAGGACATTTTGGTTTTGGAGAAGGTGATGAGCAAACCGTTCTAAATAGTGGATTAGCAACTTACTACTTTCGTAAAAAAGTAAATGTTTCTAACATAAACGAGATAAACACCCTCTATTTCCATATGATTCATGACGATGGAGGTGTGCTTTATATTAATGGACAGGAGGCTTTTAGAACGGAAATGATGCCCTTAACAGCAATTGGTCATTATACTACTGCAAGACAAAGTTCGAACGCTTCAAATGAGAATAGCTATTATACTTACAAAATTGATTCCGGTTTATTGGTAAATGGATTAAATACATTTGCTGTTTCTATTCACAACAGAAGTAATTCCGACGATGATATTTCATTTAACTGCTACATAGATTCTAACTATTTATACGACTTAGACGGTCCCTATGTTTTTTACGACGGTGGCAATATTATAATAAATGAAATTACTCCAAATGGCCTAGAAACTAACACTTATTCAACCATATTAGGTTTACAATTAACTTGTAATTTACCGCACATGGGAACAAGCTTTTCATTTAATTTAAAACCTCAAATTAATATTGAACCCTCTACATATGTTTCCAACCCTTCAAAATTTTTATCTATATCAGATTTTGATGGACACATAGAAGGATTTACGATGTTGCTAAGAGGTGAAGGAGTTATTGATAGTAATTTTAATTGGATTTATGGAGACGGGCATTTAATTATTAGTGGAGACTTATTTGACCGTGGATTTCATATTACGGAATGTATGTGGTTATTATATAAACTTGAAGCAGAGGCAGCTAATGCTGGTGGAAAAGTACACCTAATAATTGGTAATCATGAAATCATGAATTTAACCGATGACTGGAGGTATGTAGAAGTTAAATATTTTAATAATGCTCACTTAATGGGTAAAAGAATGTCTGAATTATACGGTTCCGATACAGAGCTAGGCCGATGGCTTAGATCAAAAAATATAATTGAAAAGATTGGTGATTACGGTTTTTTACATGGTGGAATAAGTCCTCAAGTATCGGCATTTAATTTAAGTTATGATGAAATAAATAATTATGGTAGACAGGAGATGAATGCCATACCATGTGGTAATTTAGCTTGTAATGTGGTAAATGGAAGTGATGGTATTTATTGGTATAGGGGTATGGCTTACAGTCAATTAACTCAAGCGGAAGTGGATGATATTTTAAATGATTTTGGAGTTAAACGTGTGGTTATAGGACATACAAAAGACAACACCATTAGATCGTTATATAACGACAAGGTCATGGCTATTGATATGTATCACGTAGATAATTTTAATAACGGATATATGGAAGGTCTTCAATTTGAGTTGGGATGTTTTTATCTATTTCATACCGACGGAATTAATAATAACTATAATTTGATTGGAAATTGTGATTCTTTAACTTCTAATTTAATTGAAATTAATGAAGATGGTCATTTGAAAATTTACCCAAATCCAAATACTGGTATTTTAAATATTGAAATCCCAAGCAAGGACTTATTCTATTACAATTATACAATAGTAGATGTTGTCGGAAAAGTAATTTCTGATGGTAAGATAAATTCAAAAATAACTGCTGTTAATATCAATGATTTTTTAGATGGTAAGTATATTTTAACGCTCCAAAATTCCAAGGAAATGATTTCAGGATATTTTGTTTTAAAACGTTGACAAAATAGCGTAATAGAAGTTGAATAATATCATTTTTTGAAGTATTATTTATTCATTTCAAACATCAATCACAAATTTCTTCTTTATGTGTACATTTGTTATGATATAAATTTAATAGCTTTTGGAAATTAAATACATAAACAGAAAAACTAAAAAAATTCATTCAGAATCTCCGCCTGCAGAAGGTTTGTTAAAGTTTTTGTACGATAATCCATTTGGTAATACAGCTATTTTACCTCTTGTCAAAAGAAAGCTAATTTCTGCTTTTTACGGTAGGATTATGGATAAGCCCTCATCTAGTGAAAAGATAGAAAAATTTGTAAATAAATTGGGAATAGATATGTCGGAATCTCAAAAGAATATTACAGAATTTAAATCATTTAACGACTTCTTTTATCGTAAATTAAAAACAACAGCTCGTCCTATTAGTAAGGGATTTGTGTCTCCTGGAGATGGCAGGCTGTTAGCTTTTGAAAATATTATGGATCTGCAAAATTTTTTTGTAAAGGGAAGAGGATTTACTCTAACAGAGTTTTTGAACGATAAAGAAACGGCCAAAAAACATGAAAATGATTCTTTAATTATTCTTCGGTTGGCCCCAAACGATTACCACCGATATCATTTTCCAACTGATGGAAATGTGTCAAAAACCAAGAAAATAAAAGGAAGTTATTTCTCTGTTTCTCCTTATGCTTTAGCGGGTAATTTTACTAAAGTATTTTGTGAGAATAAGCGTGAATATGTTACACTATTTTCTAAAGAAAAAGGTGAAATAATATTAGCACCTGTTGGGGCAACAATGGTAGGAAGTATTTTTGAAAGCTTTACCCCAAACACTAATGTTAAAAAGGGAGACGAAATGGGGTATTTTGCATTTGGTGGTTCTACGATTGTAATTTTGGTAGACAAAACAAAAATCAAAATCGATGCAGATCTACTTGAGAATACCAAAAACAAAATGGAATCTTATGTAAAAATGGGAGAATCCATAGGTAAATAAAAAAGTATTTTATCTTCTTAATCTGAAATGTTTCATATTTACTAATATTAATTTATAAAATATAATTTTAATTCTCAAGTCTAATAACTTCTATACTTTAAAGAAATTAGTAAAATATTATTTATGAAAAAACAGTTTTATTTCCTATTGATTTTACTTTCATTTTTAAATTTATCTACCGCTCAAAAAGAAGTTAAAAAGCTGTCAGAAAATGAAAATAAGCGGTTATTAGATAATCAAACAAAATGGGAAAGTAAGTTTGAGATAGAATGCTCCATTAGAGCATTAGAAGTTGAAAGCGACTCTATATGTTGGTTTACAGGTAATAAAAATAAATTTGGATTTACTGAAAATTTTGGAAAAACCTGGAAAGAATTAAATATTAAATACGATACGTTTAATTTAGAATTTAGATCCATTTCTGTGACTACTAATTTTGTTTTTATTTTATCAGTTGGTTCGCCCGCTTTACTATTTAAAATAGATAAAAAGACGCTTAACTATAATTTGGTATATGAAGAAACTGGCGAAAAAACTTTTTACGATTCCATGCAGTTTTGGGACGATGAAAACGGGATTGCAGTTGGTGACCCCACAGAGAGTTGTATGAGTATTTTGCTAACTAAAGATGGTGGTAATACATGGAATAAACTAGCATGTGAAAACTTACCATTTGCTAGGGTAGGAGAAGCTGCTTTTGCGGCTAGTAATACCAATATAAGTTTGATAGATAAGATGGCTTTTATTGTTACTGGAGGAGAAGAAGCAAATGTATTGGTAGGTAGTCAATATGGAAAAACTTGGAAGAAATATAAGTCACCAATATTACAAGGAGGAAAAATGACAGGAATTTTCTCTATTGATAATTTATCTACAAATTCAGCAATTATAGCTGGTGGTGATTGGACTACAAAGGAAAAAACAGAAAAAGCAATGGCAATTACAAAAGATGGTGGTCTTAGTTGGCAATTGATAGAGAATAATCCTGGATATATAAGCTGTATTCAATTTATCCCAAAAACAACAACTTTAGTTGCTTGTAGCACTACTGGAATCTACCACAGCAATAATTACGCAGAGACTTGGTTAAAAGTGAGTGAAGAAGGCTATTATAGTTTTCGAATTTCAGAAAATGGGGAGCATCTATACTTTTCTGGACAGAATAAATTAATGAGTCTTGATAAGTCTACTTTGCTGAGAGAATAACTTTAATATGTTAAATATGCTATTTGCAAGAACTTTTATAATTGTTGGAGGAATGTTGGTTATTTCATCAATCACAGCGAAAATAAATAGACTATTTGAAACTTCATTAGAGATGTGGATGACTATTATTTCATCATTTATATTATTATTTGCTTTAATGATTTTTAATGATTCTTTTCCGCTTAATCTCATTTTAGTTGCTTGCTTTTCTGCTGTAATTGGATGGCAAATTGGCCCTACAATTAATCATTTTGGAACTAGGTTTAAAACAAGAAAATATTTCAAATCAAAAGGAATAAAAATCAAGAAGAGACAACAATTGACTGCAGCTCAAAGAATTGAGTTTCAAAACTCAATTGATTTAAAAAAATATCAATCAGAGTGGCAGAATATTATCTTTAAAGCATTATTTACCACGGCGCTTGCTGTATTTTGTAGTGCAGGATTGGTATTTTTTACGAGTGTTGATTATGGTTTTCTAGGATGGGTTTTATTTATAGTATTATCGTTGTTAGTCGTAATGGGATTTTTGAATATGTTCTTTTTCAAATCCAAATTATTCTCACTTTTGAGACCTTATATTGGAGCTGTAATATTTACATTATATCTTCTTTATGATTTTAATAGATTGGAAAAAATGAAAGCAGATGAATCTTGGGGTTCTGCCATAGAGATTGCAGTTAGTATCTATCTTGATATAATAAATTTGTTTTTAGATTTATTAGCAATTCTTGTAGAAACTGAATGATATATCTTGTATTGAAAATAAAAATATTTAAGCTAAGTTATTTTAGTTACACATTCATTGTTAAAGAATAAGTATAATCATGAAAAAACTATCAATTTTCCTCGTCTTTTTCATAATACTAAATTCCTGTAAAGAAAAACATGAAAAAATCATCACTTTAAAAGATTCAAAAAATAATTTCACCTCAATATATGTGTTATGTATGAACATAATATACTTATCTGATTTGTCCTGTAATTATAACATATAAACCATATTTAACAGATTTAGTTATAACGTTTTGGCAAAAGTTTCTAGATGTTTTTTTCGAAAAAATCATATGACAATTTTTGGTTAAAAAAACTAATATTTTTTATTTTTCGTTTTGGGGAGAGATAAGTCCTCCTTATCCACGACATTAAGTAGGGTAAGGTGTCGTATAAGTGACCGGTAATCGGTATAGGCTTGGGGTGTTACTATAAAAACCCCAAGCTTGATATTTTCTATAAACTTTTTTCACCTTTTTACTATTAATTCAATAGTAATGTTTAATCCTTCCCCCCACAATAACAAATATTAACGTCTTGTACAATGTAAACAAAAATAAATATTATGAAAAAAATTAATCTTACACTTGTATTTTGCATGCTGACAATTTCTAACCTAATCTTCGCATCAATTATACATGTTCCAAATATAAATACATCAGTTACATATGCTACGGGAGGAGGATTTGCTACTCCAATTACATTAACTGTTGAAGCTACAGATTTAGAATTTACATATGATGATTTTATGGGTATTAAAGCTCAAAATTATAATAGTGTAACAGGAAATATTTTTACTGTTACTCCAACTGGAACATATTCTGATGGACTAAAATTGTATCAATTTAATGATCCAATTGATGGAAGTAATTGGTTGAATATTGATGGTGCAACTGCTTTCGGGCCAACGCCTTTTCAGCCAGGTCAAGAACCAGCAGGAATTCATTATGTTGGTGTTAAAACAGATAATAACAAATATGCTTGGATAATGATTGATGTTTTACCTGGAGTTGAAATTATTATAATGGGATATGCTTTTGAAGATAATGGTAATCCTATAGCTGCTGGTAATATTGGCATTGTAACTCCAAATACTATTTATGATATTGTATCAAATTCACCAGATCATACTACATTGAAAGTTGCAATTGATACTTGTGCATTAGATGTTACTTTATCAGGTTCTGGACCATTTACATTATTTGCACCAACTGATGCTGCTTTTAATTTATTGCCAGCAGGTACAGTTACTGCTCTACTTTCTGATATACCACAATTAACAGATATTTTATTGCATCATGTTGTTGGAGACAGTGTATTGTCTGCAATGTTATCAAATAATCTTGTTGTCCCAACTTTGAATAGAAATGTGTTAGTTTCAATTACTAACGGTGTAGTTTTTATTGAGTCTGAGAATGGAACTATTGCTCAAGTTACAGTTGCTGACATAACAGCAGATAATGGAGTTTTACACGTTATTGATGCTGTCTTATTACCTGTAACTCCTACTACTGAAATAATGGAGAATGGTTTTGGTAATGGTTTGAAAATATATCCAAACCCTACTAATGGTGATTTCACAATTGATTTAGGAGAAAATCATCAAAATACTAAAATTAGTATAACAGACTTGAAGGGAAGATTAGTTCAATCAATAGCATATGTTGAAAGTCAATTATTGAGTCTAAAACTTGAAGATCCTGCTGGAGTCTATTTGTTAGTGATTAAAACGGGAGACAAGAAAAAAGTAATTAGATTGATAAAACAATAAAACGTTTGCTAACAAAAGCTAAACTGCATTAAATGCAGTTTAGCAAAACTTTATAGACCAAAATTATTAAGATAAAAAAAATCCTACTTATATTGATTTATTACTCTATGATTGGCTTTGGGCAGCAAACTTTTATGTACGCAGATTCGTTTTAGGTGACAGATGTTATAATTGATAATCCTAATTTAATAATGGATATTGCTATTTTCAATGGATTAAACTCTTTTATGAACTATCTTTTTATAGTCCTCTTTTATTGTTTTGATAATAACTGATTTGTCGGCTTTGAGTCCTTCAATGCTGTCTATTTGGTTAAATTCTCGCATATTGGAATCCCCCCAAAGGCTAAATTCAATAATTATAGGGGTTAAACGAATCCCTTTTTCCGTTAACAAATAAATATTTTCTTTTTTGTTATTTGGTGCTTTTGTTTTGAAAATCAGTTTACAAGATGCTAATAATTTTAATCTAGCAGATAAGATGCTAGGAGCAATTTTTTCATCTGAATTAGAAATTTCCTTGAATGTCTTTTTATGCTTAATGAGCATATCTCTAATAATTAATAAAGACCATTTATCGCCTACAATATCAAGTGTAGAAGAGATTGGACAGCCAGAACGAAATTCTTTTTTCATTTTTTATAAGTTATTACTATTAATTCGATAGTAATGATTACTTTTGCTATTGAATTAAAAGCAAAAATACAAAAATTATTAGTTAAAGAGTTTCTCAGCTACTCCACTTCAATGTAGTCTTTTTGTTTTCTAGATATACGCTCCAAGCTTCTGAAGCAATTAAGAGATATATTAATTCAGAATTAAAAAAAATAAATCATTATTAAATAAAAATTATGTTAGCAGGTCACTTTACTACAGCGTTAATTGCAAAACAAAAATTTCCAAAAGGAACTTTACTTTACTTTTTAATTATATCACAATTACAAGATTTTTTATGGTTTACGTTTCACTATTTAGGTCTTGAACTGACTAATCCGACCGATGCCTTTGATGCCACCTTAAGTAATATGGCAGTAGAAATGTTATACAGCCACGATTTGTTACCGCAATTATTTTGGTTGTCAATTGTATTCTTAGTTGGGAAACTGCTATTCAAAAGCACCAAAATAGGGTTAGTAAGTGTGGTTTTAGTAACGATCCATTTTGTTTTAGATTTCTTTTCAGGTCATATGCACCATGTTTTTGGGGCAGATACAATGGAAGCTGGTCTTGGATTATATGCAACTAATCCTTATTTAGCCATTTTAATAGAAGCCTTTTTTAGTATTGGTGCTATGTGGTATTTCTTTAGAAAAGAAGCAGAAAAAAGAATTATTAGAACTACAAAAAATAAAATTGCAATTATTTCTGTTTTTGCTTATGGAATTATTTTTATGCTACTCATTGCCACAAAATCTTTCAGAGAGATATTTAGTATTCCTGAATTTGATTTAGGATTTAATACCAACATTCCTACACTTATCTTCACCTATGCAGCAATGTTATTTACCTTAAATCACTTTGTCCCAAAATTCGAAGTACAGGAACTTAAGTAACACATTGGTAAAAAGTTTAATAGATTTTATAGGAGAATTGAAGTTTAGGAATGAACCCCTATTTTATTTCGGTTTAATATGTTTTATATTGTCTGTAGTTTTTTTTGCGCTAACTAAAAATACAACAACACAAATTCAAGGACTTAGTTCTTGGTTCAAGCCTTTTAAATTTGCAGTTTCAATAGGTCTATTCTCTTGGACTATGGCTTGGTACTGTCATTATCTGCTTGATTTTAATATCATACCTTTTAATTGGACGGTAATTACATTGTTCGGTTTTGAACTTGTCTATATTATTTTTCAAGCATCAAAAGGAGAGTTGTCTCACTTCAATATTAGTACACCAACACATTCCTTTCTATATTCATTAATGGGTTTAGTAGCAGTACTTGTTACTCTATATACTGCGTATATTGGGTTTCTATTTTTCATACAGTCTTTTCCAAATTTACCTGTTTATTATGTTTGGTCAATTCGTTTGGGAATCTTGATTTTTGTTGTTTTTTCATTTGAAGGAGGTTTGATGGGTTCCAGAATGAATCATAGTGTTGGCGCTATAAATGATAATTCGAATTGGTGGATCGTAGGTTGGAGTAAAACTGTAGGTGATTTAAGAGTATCTCACTTTATTGGTATGCACGCTTTACAACTTTTACCATTACTCTCCTTCTATATTTTTAAAAATACAAAATCAACAATAGTTATTTCAATACTTTATGGGCTTCTTGCTACTTCAACATTAGTTCAGGCATTAAATGGCAAACCTATCATTACTCAAAATAAAAATAAAGAGACAAAATAAAAGATAAAATTTTAGATAAATATAAATTACCTCTTTTACGTTTTAAAACAAGTTAAATCATTTACAATAAAAAATATTGAATTAATAGAGTAGTGGTAGACAAAAAATTGAAAGCCAAACTATTTTATTTTCCTATTCATTTTAAAGTTCATGCAATTTTTTGAAAAAATCTCCAGACTATTAGCTAGTATTTTTCCAAAAAAAACTTGACAACCATTCCTAAATAAAATGAATAAGAACTTTCTCTTTTTCTTTTTTTTGGTTTTTCTTTTTCTCTTTTGTTTATGAGTTTAACTGATTATATTTGAGATAAGGGAAATAAACGTAATACGTTTATCCCCTCGTTGGCGGTCATTAGAAAAAGAAACAGATATAAAATGAAAATACTGATAAAATTACTGTTGGTAACTGTGCTTATCTCGTGTGGAAAAGATGAAGATATTTTGTCAGATAATTCAATAGGCGAGAATGTAAGTATATTAGTTCACCCCAGACAGACAGATGCTAATTACTCGACTACCGACAAAAGTCATTTTATAGTTAGGAATACTAAAAATCATTTAAATAAATTAATGCTCTTTATTGGTGGAAGCTTTAGTTCGCCACAAGACTACACCTTTATCTCTGAACACTCTGCTTCAATAGGGTTTGATGTAATCAGTATTTCATATCCAAATAATGTCCCTGCTGCTTCTTTAGCTTCGAGTAGCAACCAATTTGCATTTGATAATTATCGAGATGAAATATGCTTTGGTAATCAAGTTAGCAATGATGTTGAAGTTGACATTTTAAACAGTATCAATAGAAGAATCATAAAATTAATTCAATATTTAGAAAGTACATACCCGGAGCAAAATTGGAATCAGTATTTAATGCCATCCAACAATATAGATTGGGAAAAAATTGTCGTAGCAGGACACTCTCAAGGTGCAGGCCACGCTTGCTATTTAGGCAAGAAAAGATTGGTCGAAAGAGTAATTATGTTTTCAGGACCAAATGATTACAGTACACATTTTAATAGTCCTGCAAATTGGCTATCTGAAGATGGATTAACGGAATTAAGCAAACAATATGCTTTACTGCATATAAACGATGAGATTATTTCTTATGATTTTCAAGTATTGAATTTGAAAGATTTAGGTGTTTTGTCATTATCTGAAGATCCACTTTTGGTAGACGATTTAAGTTCGCCATATAACAACAAAAATGCACTATCATTAAATATACCAGCATTTTCAAATCACAACTCTACGGTAGGTGGAAACGCAAAACTTCCAAATATTTGGACTTATATATTAACATCAGAATAAAATAACGAACCGCCAACAATGTATATAAAAAATAGGCGAAATAGTGCTAAAATCAAGGCTTTTGGCTCGATTCAAACTTTGAGCATAACCAAAAGTTTGGTGCTTCGTAATCGCCTACTTTTCATATACTAAACGTTGTGTTTAATTGAAGAATGAAAAAAAATAAGAAATATGGACTTTATTTAATCGCAATTGTGCTCGTAGTAGGACTAAGTCTTTTACATCCATATTTCAACGGAAAAAATCCAATTATAAGCTATGTTCATCACATAGTCTGGGGAAATGTAATTGAAATTGAAGCAGCCCAAAATGTGGATAAAAGAAATGTTACTGTCATTTTCAAAAATGAATTTGCCTTAGTTGAGGATAGAAGTCAAAAGGAATATGAAAACCTAAACACACAATATAACTACACCTCAATTTCAGACACTGTAATAAAAAATGGCAAACAAATTTCTGATATACCTTATGACTATGGAAAGCAGATATTGATTGCCTATTATAGGCAAATTGAAATAGGAAGATTAGGACTGTGGAAAACTAATAATTGGCATTCTCATAAGTATTATTTAAAAATAAGTGAAGACCAAGGCAAATATAAAATGGAAGGTGAAATACTTGGCCCAGATAATAAAAACTAAACACAACACAAGTGTAATTTCAAAAGCTTTGGGTCAGTCTGCCTCTTTTATTTAACTTCGTCGGTAAAGTAACTTGCTTAAGCTGTCGACAAGTTCCGCTGCGCTCCACATGTCAAAAGCTTCAGCAAATTACACTAAACGTTAGCTACCATTAATGAAGCAATTACTTTTTATCATCTTTTTATTTGCATCTACTTATGTCAATTCTCAAATTGATACTTTGAAAGTTCTTCAAGGTGAATGGAGAATTAAATACTAT
>Ga0209603_1002407_pt1 | contig 17416 bp, 20 predicted proteins | sample COGITO_mtgs_1206_FD_184812 | JGI IMG/M metagenome (GOLD analysis project Ga0209603, IMG submission 184812) | Pelagic marine microbial communities from North Sea - COGITO_mtgs_120607 (SPAdes) (version 2) | ecosystem: Environmental > Aquatic > Marine > Epipelagic ... | reverse complement strand
TCTGCTGGTGTAGGCATCAGGTTTTTTATGCCGATGATTGGAAAGCTTGGATTTGACTTTGGGTATGGCTTTGATGATGTAGATGGTGATGGGCAACCATTTGGATGGAAATCATCGATTACTATAGGACAACAATTTTAATAATAATTAAGGAGAAGATGGCAATAATGAAAAAAATAACCATATTTTTTATGCTATTAATTGGTATGACCGCAAGTTTAAGCGCACAATTAAAAATAGGATATATTTTATCAGAAAGAATTCGCGGTGAATATGAAGAATTTAAGGAAGCTGAGTCGCAACTACAGCTTGAATACCGTAAGGTTCAATTTGAGTTTGATCAAAGAGTCAAAAAACTCGATAGTTTAAAACAAGACTATGAAGTAAAAAGATTAATGTCTTTAGATAAAGGTGAAAGTATCAGACAAGAAATAGAGCAGACTGAAAAACAAATACAAACATACCAAGCTGAAAAAGTTGGTCCGCAAGGGGAACTAATGCGGAAGCAAGCACAGATGGAATATGATATTTTGGGGAAGGTTAAAAAAGCCGTTGATAAAGTCGCTATTGATGGTGGCTATGATTACATAATTGACGCATCAGTAGGCTTACTTTATTACAAACCAAAATATGATCTTACTGATGACGTTTTGCATGAATTAAGAAAACTAGATACTTCAAAATAGATATTAATTGAAGTTTAGTTTAAAGGAAATCAGCTTATCGGTTAATGGTAATATTTTTGGAGATCCTAACATAGAAATATTTGAAGTAGCTGAAATTCAGAATGCAAAAAATGGAAGTATTTCATTTTTAGGAAATAATATGTACGCTAAATATTTAGAAACTACTGAGGCCTCTGCAACTATTGTTTCAGATGAAAGTTTATTATCTGGAAGAAATGGTATTGTTGTTGATGATCCTCAATTAGCGATTGCTAAAGTATTGTCGCTGTTTTATCCAGATGAACCTTTATCTCAAAAAATCCACTCAAAATCTCATATTTCTAATTCTTCTGAAGTAGGAATGAATGTTACAATCGAAGTGGGAGCTGTAGTTGAGAGTGGTGTTAAAATAGGTGATAATTCATTTGTTGGTGCAAATTCATTTATTGGTAGAAATACTAAAATAGGTTCTGGCTGTAAGATATATCAAAATGCAGTTTTATATCACTCAACAATAATGGGAAATAATTCTATTGTTCATAGCTCTACTGTTATAGGGAGCGATGGATTTGGATTCATTCCAGGTGATGAGCAGCACCATAAAATCCCGCAAACTGGAAGAGTTGTAATTGGTGACAATGTAGAAATAGGAGCTAATTCAGCAATTGATCGAGCAACTATAGGTGAGACAATTATTGGAGATATGAGTAAACTAGATAATTTAGTCCACATAGGTCATAATGTTCAGATTGGTAAAGCATGTTTAATAACAGCACAAGTAGGTATTGCGGGTAGCACTAAAATTGGTGATAATTGTCAAATTGGTGGCCAGGCTGGGGTTGTCCCTCATGTTGAAATAGGACCAAATTCGATTATCGCAGCAAAATCTGGTGTTACAAAATCACTGGCTGGTAATCAAATGTATGGTGGGTATCCAGCAAGGCCAATTAGAGAAGAGCATAAAAGAAATGCAGTACATAGAGAAGTTTTATCAATTAAAAAAAAATTAAATCATTTAATTCAAAACTCTAACAACGATTAATAAATGCATAGAAGACAAAGAACTATTCGAAGCTCAAAATCTTGCAAAGGTGTAGGTTTGCACACAGGTGTTGATAGTGTAATTACATTCCATCCTGCTCCAGAAAATTATGGAATAAGGTTTGTGAGATCGGATATTAAAGATTCTCCTGAAATCAAAGCAGACATTGATCACGTAGTAGATATTTCAAGGGGTACTACAATAGAGCAAAATGATGTACGGATTCATACTGTTGAACATGCTTTAGCTGCTGTTAACGGTTTAAGAATTGATAATGTAATGATTGAGCTAAACAATAAAGAAACGCCAGTTATGGACGGTAGCGCAAAAGATTTTGTTGATGCTTTATCGGATGCTGGAACTGTTAAACAAGAATCAAAAAGAAAAGTCTTAGAAATTACTCGTGCTGTTAATTACACTGATTACTATAGAGATATAGACATTCATGTTATCCCAAGTGATCACTTTAGAGTTACGTTTTTAGTTGAATATCCTTTGCCAGCTCTAGGGACTCAATATGAAGCAATCTATAATATGGAAGAGGATTTTGCTGTTGAAGTAGCCCCTGCCCGTACTTTTTGTTTTCTAAGTGAAATCGAAATGTTAAAAGAACAGGGCTTAATTAAAGGTGGTGGTTTAGACAATGCGCTAGTTATTGTAGATAAAAAAATTGATCAAATTGAAATGAACAGATTGAGAAACTTATTTGGTATAGAAGAAGCTATTGTTAATGGTTCAAATGGTTTACTCAATGGGAAGTTACTAAGATTTAAAAATGAGCCAGTCCGTCATAAAACTCTTGATTTAATTGGTGATTTAGCATTGCTTGGGGTTCCAATTATTGGCCACGTGACGGCTGCAAGAGCAGGCCATGCTAGTAATGTTGAATTTGTAAAAAAACTAAAAAAAGTTTATGCAAAAGAATTAGAAGAGTTATGGAAAGGTGATTAGAAAATGAGTAATGATTTAGTAAAAGATTCTTATAATATCCAAGATATAATTAAAATTTTACCTCATCGATATCCTTTTGTTTTAATTGATAGAATTGATGAAGTAAAACAAGGTGAATATGTTAACGCGATTAAAAACGTTACGATTAATGAGCCTTTTTTTCAAGGCCATTTCCCAGGTCAGCCTGTTATGCCAGGAGTTCTTTCTCTAGAATCGATGGCACAAGCTACCGCTTTTTTAATGTTACATGAATTAGATGACCCCCTTAAAAAAAATATGTTTATATCGGGTGTTGATAAAGTTCGTTATAGGCGTTTAATCATTCCTGGGGATACTCTACATATTAATATTAAACTAGTTTCAAAAAAACTCACTCTATATAAGTTTGATGGCACAATTAAAATTAATAACCAGCTTGCGGTGCAAGCAAAAATATTTTCGAATTTAGTTGACCGCGTAGAGGTTTAGTATTTCAAATAGTATTCATTCTACGGCTATTGTAGATGCAAACTCGCAACTTGGAAATAATGTTGTTGTAGGGGCTTATACTGTTATAGAATCAGGTGTATCTATTGGCGATGGAACATTTGTTGGAAACCATGTAACAATATCAGAAGGGTCTAAAATAGGAACTGATTGTAAAATCTTTCATTCATCTTCAATTGGCGCGATACCACAAGATCTAAAATATGAAAATGAAAAGACTTTTGTTTCAGTTGGCGATAGAACGATCATTAGAGAATTTGTAACGATAAATAAAGGTACTTCTGCATCTGGTAAAACATTAGTTGGTTCTGATTGTCTATTAATGGCTTCAGTTCATATAGCTCATGATTGTACGGTTGGCAATAATGTTATTATGTCAAATTTGACAACACTTGGAGGTCACGTGAATATAGAAAACTGGGCTATATTGAGTGGTGGAGTTTTAGTTCATCAATTTTGCAACGTGGGTGAACATGCATTTGTTGGTGCTAGTGGATTAGTAACTCAAGATGTCCCTCCTTTTATTTTAGCTGCTGGAACACCTCTAGAGTATAGTGGCATTAATAGCGTTGGATTAAAAAGGAGAGGGTTTTTGTCAGAAAACAGGAAAGAAATAAAAAATATTTATAAAACCTATTTTCGTTCAAAAAATAACCGTAGAGATAATATAAGAAAAATAGAGCAAGAATTAATAGAGTCTGAGTTAGCAAAAAAAATTATTAAGTTTATTGAAAACAGTGACAGAGGAATCATTTAGGATAAATGAAATTTATACTTAGGCTTGGTTGTTTTTTATTAAGTCTTTCTTGTAGTCAGAGCGTAGATTTTAGATATAATAATATTGATAATGAGAATCTTCATGCTCATGCAATAAAAGTTTCAAATTCCTCTACATTATGGCTTTCTGAACAAATTAACACCCCAAGAACAAATAGATACAGGCTATTTGTTAAATATGGACAATCATTAATTTTGAAAGAGATAAATTACAAAAAGTGGATTTTACCAAATCTTGAGTTTGGAGTTAAACCAACAGATAATTTATTGTTATCCGGAAAGTTTTTTGGGTTGCATCTAGACAAAGATTCTCCACAAATTATTGGAGGAGGCGTTCATTATCTTACTGGAGAAAATAATAATTGGACTATCTCTTTTCAGAAATCAGCAATTAATGGTTTAAATGATTTTAGATTAGTCTCAACTTCATTTAACATTAAAAAGTTAATCCACCAATCATTTTTCGATATGTATGTTGATCTTGGGCTAAATTATTATATCAGTAATTCATATTATAGCTCAGTTGACCTTCCAAAAAAAATTGAACGAGATTTAAATCATATTGGTCTTTTATTCATGACTCCATTTAACAGTTTAAATATTATAATTTCATTGAAAGTAAGTTCTGATAATCATTTAATTCAAGCTGCTTTAATTAAAGGGTTTTAATTTTGAAAAAAATATCAATACTTGGCTCTACCGGTTCAATTGGCGTAAATGCATTGAACGTAATTAGAAAAATTCCAGAAAAATTCCAAGTGGTGCATCTCACAGGAAATATGAACACAGAAAGGATGATTGCTCAGGGTAAAGAATTTCTTCCCGCTTCAATAACTATGGTAGACATTCAAGCTGCTGAGATAGTTGAAAAAGCGTTAAAAGGATTAAGCATAGAAATTTATTCTGGAAGAGAGGAGTTATTAGATTTAGCCGGGGATAAGAATGTTGACCTTCTATTGAATGCATTAGTCGGAGCATCAGGAATGGAGCCTACATTGAAAGCATTAGAAAATGGTGTTGATGTCGCTCTTTCAAACAAAGAAAGCTTGGTCGTCGCTGGTGACATCATTTATAGTGCTATGAAAAAATCTGGAGCGAATTTATTTCCAGTAGATAGTGAGCATTCTGCCATATGGCAGTGCTTATTTGGGGAAGCTAAAGAAGATATTGAAAAAATAATTCTAACTGGAAGTGGTGGGCCTTTTAGAACTCGGGCTATTGACAGTTTTTCAACAGTGACTAAGTCTGATGCTTTGAATCATCCTAATTGGGAAATGGGTCAAAAAATAACAATTGATTCAGCTACAATGATGAACAAGGGTCTGGAGGTAATAGAAGCATATTGGTTATTTAATTTAGAGATATCTCAAATTGAAATTATAGTTCATCCTCAATCCATTATTCATTCTATGGTGCAATTTAAGGATGGCTCAATTAAAGCACAGTTAGGTGTTCCAGATATGAAAATCCCCATACAATATGCTTTAACATACCCCAGGCACTTACCCTCAAAGTGGGAAAGATTAGATTTTAAAACAATTGGAGACTTAACTTTTGAAGCGCCAAACTTTGAAAGATTTCCATGTATTAAATTAGCTTATGATGTTTTAGAAAAAATGGGAACATCTCCAGCCGTTTTGAATTTTGCTAATGATTATTGTGTCTACAGATTTTTAAGAGAAGAGATCAAATTTATAGATATACCTAAAATCATTGAATCGGCTCTAGGAAACCATACCTGGCTCAAAAATCCCAAATTAGAAGACATTAAGAACTTAGATTATTGGACAAAAGATTTCGTAAACAACTTTGATTAATTTGGAACAATTCAATTAGATTTATATATAAATAAACAATAATTATGATATTCATTTGGTCAACCGCTCTCGTTATTGGAATTCTTGTATTCGTACATGAGTTAGGTCATTATCTAGCTGCAAGATCAGTTGGTGTTAGAGTAGAAAAATTTTCTATTGGGTTTCCCCCAAGATTTTTCACTGTGACATCAGTAGATAACGGGTTTGACATAACATTTTTTTTCTTTCGCTTTTTTGAGGGTAGTTTAAAGTGGATGCCTATTTTTAATACAAAAATAGGGATTGAAAATCGAAAGGGTACAAATACTGAATACGTAGTTGCACTGATACCCTTAGGTGGGTATGTGAAAATGGCTGGCTCTTTAGATGAAAGCTTTGATAATGAAGTAACTGGTTCCCCCGATGAGTTTTCTAGTAAGACAGTTCTCCAAAAAATATGGATTCTGAGTGCTGGCGTTATAATGAATATATTGACAGCATTTATAATTTTTACAGGTATTACCTTTTTTCAAGGAATTCCTGAAATAAATGAAGATCCATTCATTGGTTCGGTTTCTCCGAACAGTCCGGCGATGAAAGCAGGTTTAAAGGCTGGTGATGAGATTTTAAGTATCAATGGTGAAGAAGTATACAAGTGGATGGATCTAGTAAAAATTCTACAACCGATTCCAAATACTTTAGTAGATATTAAAGTTCAAAGAAATGGAATCCCTAGAATATTTTCTTTTGAGACTTATAAAATCCCATTGCCAACAAAAAATGGGATAGACACTGTCGGCGGAATAGGTATTGGACAGGATTATTCATATGTAACTACAAATTTTAGTGAATCTGTATCTGCAGGGTATATAAAAACCCTCCGAAGCTTTGGTCTTATTTCATTAACATTTAAAATGTTAGCTAGCGGTCAAGCAACGATAAAAGATCTTGGCGGTCCAATAATGATTGGACAAATCGCTGGTGAAACAGCAAAGGCAGGTTGGATTCCACTTTTAAACTTCATGGCATTGATTAGTATAAATTTGGCATTTTTAAATATACTACCGGTACCAGGATTAGATGGTGGGCATATTTTCATCATACTCATTGAAACTATTATAAGAAAGCCACTTAGCATAAAATCTAGAATGGTGATTCAACAAGTGGGGATGGTGCTTTTATTAGGTCTTATGTTTACTGTTATGTTTAATGATGTTACGAGATTGTTTAACTAGTTTTAGATAATTCGAGATTTAATGACCCAAACTTCATTTTTAAAGTTATTAATAATGGGAGCTTTTCTTTTTCTGAAATCCACATAGTCATCTTGCCAGCATTTTTAAATGAGCTTCCATCCATCTTTTGAGGCCATATTTTATTAGCGAAATAGCTACCATAAGAAGTTTTTATCTTTTCCAGATTATCAACAAAAAACTGCAAAGGCATAATCTTTTTATTATCTACTATTTGAAGTTCATGGTTTTCTGCATAGTTTAAGTTTTTTGTTCTGAAATAATATATTAAAGAATATGGGTTGACGACTTTATCATTATAGTAAATAGTATCCTTTTTATAAATAAACATTTTTTCATCATTTCTAAAGGAAGCCAAAGAGTTTTGCGTATATTTTCCTTGTCTTAGTTTTTTTTGTACTCTAATTGGTTCCCATGTATTTAAATCTACATCGATAATAATCTTATCATTTATCGGGAAAATAAATTTAAGAGAAGGTTTTGATTTAACAATGAATTGAATTTTTAAGATATTTTTATTGTCAGAATTTATATATCGTTTTGAACTCAAAGATGCATTTGCAATATTTACACCACCAAAAGAAGCAGTGTATTCTAAGACTTCATCCCATTGTTTATCTCCGAAGCATAGTGAGGACATAAGCATTATTAGAAACATTATTCTCATCTGATGTTTTTCAAGTTTCCTTTTTCATATTTATATATTTTTGAAGCAGTGTTCATAAGTGTTCCATCTTCAATGATTAAGTCTATTTCATTTTTAAAAGAATACAGAATTTCATCAACATTAGTTTTAGGTTTTTTCCCATTTCTGTTCACACTTGTAGTTGTAATGGGGACTTTACAGCAATTTGCTAGTGAAATACAAAAAGGGTGTTTTGAAAATCGTATTCCTAATGTATTGTTTGGTCCTAATATTTTATTTTCTACTATGTTTTTTTTTACAGGAAAAATAATAGTTGTTTGCGCTTTTAAATATTGTAGTGCGTTTTTTATTTCATTGTCAGGAAGTCTTAACCAATTAGATGCTTTTTCTTTACTTTCAATTATTACACTTATAGGACCTTGGCGATTTTTAATTAAGTTTAAATTATTAATCGCTTCCAAGTTTAGTGCATTTACCCCCAGACCATATATCGTATCAGTTGGGTAAACTAAAATCCCACCATTTAAAATTACTTCTCTTGCGGAATCTAACGCTTTTTCATTTTCCCAATTTAGTATTTTAGTTTTCAATTAGTCTCTTTTGTTTTCCAGCGTTTGTGGAACCAAAAATATTGTTCTGGATACTTTTTTACTAAGATTTCTAGTGCTGAAGTATAGCTCTGAGTTATTGTTTTCACAGTATTTTCTTTTGGTTCAATAGCTGTAATTTTAATTTTATATTCATTAAAATGTGTCTGTAGACAAACTCCAAATATCATTGGTGCATTTGTCCTTTGATGAAATAAAGCTGCGCCCTTATGCGTTGAAGCTGGTTCATTAAAAAAATTAACAAATACTCCTTTTCGCTTTGCGTCTTGGTCACTAACTAATCCAAGAATCTCTTTTTGATGTAAAACATCATAAAGTATTTCAATATTTGTTTTTCTATAAACTTGTGAAATTCCGCTTAATTTACGTTTTTCTTCAAAAAATTTATTTGCTCCTCTATTCTTTTGTTTTTGAGCGACTCCTCTAAGTGGATAATCATTTACCCCAAACCAATGCCCTAAAATTTCCCAAACACCAAAGTGTGCAGAAATTAATATTACACCCTTATCATTTTTTAAGGCATCATTTAAAATTTTTCTTCCATCAACTTTTATTTTAAGATAATCCTGTTTTGGAGGGAAAGCCATAAATTGTATAAAATTATATGTAAAAAACTGGTAGCAATTTTTAAGGATTTGATCAACTTCAGCAGAAGATCTACTTGGAAAAGCTTTTCGAATATTATTTAAAGCAGTCTCCTTGCGTTTAGGTATATAATTATAAAGTATACTAGCAATGTTTTGGCTTATTATATAACGGCTTTTGCTAGATAACGATTTTAATATATTACCAAAAGATTTTAATATATAATATGTTAGTTTATAATAAAGACTCAAAAACTCCCCTTTATATAATTTTTTTTAAATGAATAGTGTTAGACTAGTTGTATGATTCACAGTCAAATTTAGCCATATGAAACAAATTTTTATTTATTTTTGCATTTTTTTTAACATTTCTCATGCTAATAAAGTATATCATATTCCAATATCTGGGACCATTGATTTAGGATTACCTCCTTTTATACAACGTTCAATTGAAGAAGCAGAGAATGATAGTGCCTCAGCAATTGTGTTTGAAATTAATACGTTTGGAGGAAGGGTCGATGCCGCTACTCAAATTAAGGATGCAATACTTGATTCAAAAGTTCCAACTATTGCCTTTATTAATAAGAGAGCAATTTCTGCAGGTGCACTTATATCTTTATCTTGTGAGAGAATTTATATGACCGGTGGCGCAACTATTGGGGCCACAACTGCAGTGGATATGCAAGGAAATAAAGCAAGTGAAAAAGTTATAAGCTATATGCGAGAAGAAATGGCTTCCACCGCTGAGAAGAGGGGAAGAAATATAATAATAGCAAGAGGTATGGTTGACGAAGAACTAGAGTTTCCAAGTAAAGTGGTAAATGAATTTGTGAAGAGTGATAATGAAATTGATACGATTAAAACAAAAATTTATTATCTCTTGTTTAATAGCGATACGGTTATTGTAAATGATATAGAAGGAAGGAAGCAGGGTAATTTAATTACTTTAACAACAGAGCAATCTCTTAAGTACAATATAGCAGATGCTTCTGCTGATAATTTTGATGCTGTTTTGGACTCCTTAGGTCTTTCAACTTTAAGTGTCAAAAAAACTAAAGAAAATTGGTCTGAAAGTTTTGTTAGATTCTTAACAAACCCAGTTGTGGCTTCACTACTTACAACATTTGGGTTTTTAGGTATTTTATTTGAACTACAAAGCCCAGGATGGGGTATCCCGGGTTCGATAGGATTAATATGTCTAATTCTTTCATTAAGCGCTTCATATATTGCAGAGTTGGCAACGATGAATGATTTATTAGTAATTTTATTGGGGATTTTATTTTTGTTGGTAGAAGCATTTATCTTACCAGGATTTGGAATTGCAGGGGTAGCAGGGATAGGATTTATACTGTGGGGTCTTTATTTACTTTTACTGCCCGATATACCAGTAGGAGAGGATATTTTGAACCAAGCTTCTAACGGTTTAATAATAGGCATTCTTGGAGGTATAGTTGGGTTATTCTTACTGTTTAGGGCGATGACTAAAACAAAATTTTGGAGAGACTTAACTTCACCAGGGATTCAAAAAAAAGAAGAAGGTTATGCAACTAGTTTCGGATGGGAAAAATTTATTGGGCAAGAAGCCAGGACTGAAACAGACCTACATCCATCGGGTTGGGTAGTTGTAAAAGATGAGCGATTTTTTGCTCTAAGTGAGGGTAATTTTATTAACAAAAATGAAACTGTTATTATATTATCTGTAGATGGTAACAGGATAGTTGTTCGTAAAAAATAGAGATTTAATAATTTTTAAAAGGAGTCAAATATGCCAGTAGTTCAAGGGACATTTTTAATTGTAATTGTATTATTTTTTGTCCTTTTCTTTTATTTTGTCCCGCTTGGGATGTGGGTGCAGGCGGTTGTGTCACTAGGCCTGGGTAGAATTAGAATCGTAGATTTAATTAGAATGCGACTTAGAAAAATATCACCTAGGCTAGTTGTTGATGGTGTAATTAACACTCACAAAGCTGGTTTAGACCACATCTCCACTGATATGCTTGAAACTCATTATCTTGCGGGGGGGAATGTAGAAAATATTGTTTCTGCTATGATAGCATCAGATAAAGCAAATATACAGTTATCATTTGAAATTGCAACAGCTATTGATCTTGCGGGTAGAGATGTGAAAGCTGCTGTTGAAACGAGTGTCTACCCTAAAGTAATTAATGCCCCTGTCGATGGGTATTTAAGCGCAGTTGCAAAAGATGGAATAGAGCTGAAAGCAAGGGCCAGAGTAACTGTTCGAACGAATATACCTGGTCTTGTTGGTGGTGCTACTGATGACACAATTATTGCTAGAGTAGGAGAAGGTATAGTTAGTGCTATTGGATCAGCGACTACATATTCAGATGTATTAGAGAATCCAGACAGCATATCTAAATCAGTACTTAATAAGGGGTTGGATTCAGGTACCGCATTTGAAATATTATCTATTGATATTGCGGACTTAGATGTTGGTAAAAATATTGGCGCTTCACTTCAAGCAGATCAAGCAGAAGCCGATTTACGTGTTGCACAAGCAAAAGCAGAAACGCGACGTGCAATGGCAGTTGCAGAAGAACAAGAGATGCAAGCAAAAGTACAAGAAATGAAGGCAAAAGTAGTAGCGGCGGAAGCAGAAGTTCCGAAAGCAATGTCTCAAGCATTTCGAGATGGGAACATAGGCGTTCTTGATTATTATAATATGAATAATATTAAAGCCGATACTGGAATGAGAGATTCAATTGCTGATTCTTCGATTCACCCTAAAGACTCAAGAGATGATGTTGACTCTGAAGACAGATAGCTTTTCTTAGGATAGTGAGAAAATAGCATGAGTAATTGGCTATTTTTAATGCTTTTGTATGCTTTTTTTGGGTGGTTCAAAAAAAAGCAAAGAGATAAATCTGTAGAAAAATTAGAAGGCAATGACAGCCAAAAATCAAATAGTATTGTAGATTTTGGAGAGGGTATTTTAAATGCATTAATTGGTGATGAGAAACCAGCACCAGAGTATAGTTCAATATCGAATCAAATTAAACCTGAAGAATATGACCAGCCATCCGAAGATTATTCTGACAACGAAGAGCAATCGAAAGAAGAAGATGCAAAAATTTCTACTGAACAACTACAAACTAAAAAGAATATTTGGTCGTCAACGATTAGAGTAAAAAAGTCACGTAGAAATAATGGGAATATATTAGCAGGCCTAATCGATTTAAATGATCCAGTAAAGACGGGAGTTATTTTCAAAGAAATCTTTGACAAGCCAAAGGCATTAAGGTGAGATAGAAGATAGAACTATAATAAAGTATCAAATACTTTTTTTGCTTCTTTTTCTAAACTTTCCAAATTAGAATTATTTTGGATGATATAATCGGCCATATTTTCCTTGTCTTCTTCTGGCCACTGCAAGGAAACGCGCTTTAAAAAATCTTCTCTAGTAATGTTATTTCTTGACATTACTCTTTCTGTGCGGTGACTAATTAAAGAAGATACTACTATAACGTAATCCATGTGTGTATCAGCTCCAGACTCATATATCAGAGCAGCATCAACAACAAAACAATTATGATTGTTTTCTATTTTAATTTTTTCAAAAGAATTATTAATTTTTTTAAAAACGTAAGGGTGAATTATGGCATTTAAAGTTTGTTGGTGAAACTCATCTTGGAAAGCAATCCTGGCTAGCTTTTGTCTGTTTATAGTTTGATTCGGGTCAATTACATCACTTCCAAATTCTTTGATTATTTCTTTTTGAGCTTCGAGGTTGTTATTTATAATATTCTTGGATTCTTTATCGGCATCAAAAATATATGCACCCCAAGACTGTAAGAAATTACTTACTTCACTTTTTCCTGAGCCAATGCCACCTGTTAAACCAATTTTCAACATTTCATTTTATTACTTTAATTATTCTCTTGGTTATGTCTTCGATAGTTCCAAGTCCATTTACTTCTTTTAAAATTTTATTTTCACGATAATATTTTATTATCGGAGCAGTTTGTTTCCAATAAACATCTTGGCGTTTCGAAATTATTTCGATGGCATCATCGCTTCGGCCAGAATCCTTACTGCGTTTAATCAATCTCTTGATTAGTTCTTTTTTTTCAGCCGTTAAACTAATTGCTACATCAATGGATTGATTTAATCTTGATAATAATAAATGTAAATCTTTTACCTGTTGTACATTTCTAGGATATCCATCTAAAATATATCCATCCTGACAAACAGAACTTTTAAGATAGTTTTCAATTATTTCGATTAAAATATTATCAGGGACAAATAAACCATTATCAATGTACTCCTTGGATACTTTACCGATATCAGAATTCAAAGCGATTTCTTTTCTAAGTATTTCACCAGTTGAAAGATGAGGGACTTTTAAATGACTTTTTAAAATTGTTGCTTGAGTTCCTTTTCCAACACCTGGTGGGCCCATAAATATTATCTTAAAAGACATTGCTATATTATTATTCCTACAATAGAAGCCGTAAGCCAAGAAGCAATGGCGCCACCAAGCATAGCTTTAATTACTAATTTTGATAAATCATTCTTGCGGTCTGGTGCCATTGATCCAATTCCGCCTAATTGGATACCAATAGACCCAAAATTTGCAAAGCCACAAAGAGCATAGCTAGCAATAATAGTTGATCTTTCTGAAAGAGTATTTTTATTAACATAATCACTTAGGTCTCCAAATGCAATAAGTTCTGTAAGTACTATTTTTTCGCCCATAAGTGTACCTACAATGCCAGCATCTTTCCAAGGTACACCCATTGTCCAAGCAAGAGGCTTGAATAATAATCCTAGTATATCTTGCATAGAAGTTCCTAATAAACCTAAAATAAAATTAATCATTGCAACCATTGAAATAAAAGCAATTAACATGGCTGCTACATTAGCTGCAAGTTTCATTCCATCTGTCGCTCCTCTTCCAATTGAATCCATTAAATTATTATCTGACGAATCTAAAATGATTTCAGTTGAATCGATGGTTGTAGGAGATTCTGTTTCGGGGTAAATGATTTTTGCGACCATGAGTGCTGCCGGTGCTGACATGACCGAAGCAGCTAATAAATGACCGGCAATATTTGGGATATTACTTAGCCATGTAACATATAGAGCCATTACGCTTCCAGCAGCTGTTGCAAATCCTCCGACCATAACAGCCATTAATTCTGATTTTGTCATTGTTGATATGTAAGGTCTAATTAAAATTGGAGCCTCAGTTTGACCAACGAATATATTTGCAGAGATACTTAATGTTTCTGCTCCACTAGTTTTCATTGTTTTCTCCATGACAAATGCGATTTTTTTAATAACAAATTGAATTATTCCAAGGTGATAACTAACAGCTATCAGACTTGAAAAAAATATAATAACAGGCAACGCACGAAAGGCAAAGTTAATCAAAGCTTGATCATAGCCGACGCCAGGAATGAATGAAGTAAATAAAAAATCACTTCCGGCATCAGCGAAGCTGATTATTTTCACTATGAAAATATTAAAATAAAAAAATAATGCCTTTCCAAAAGAGGTTTTTAATATAATAACTGCAAAAGAAAATTGTAGACCTAAACCCCAGAATATTATATTTTTATTTACTAACGATTTATTATTGGAGAGCATGTAAGAAATTCCTAGTAAAACTAAAACTCCTAAAATTCCGATATATTCTTGCATTACTTATTTTTTTGTAAATTAAAACAATTTCTGCAACGTGCTTCGTAAGCATCCGCTTCGCCTATTAAAATCTGCTCAGTTTGGGTTGCAATCCTTTGAGTATATGAGGCATCTTTTCCGCATTTCATACATATTGCTGATAATTTATCTAGATAATCAGCTTCGCACATAATTAATGGCATTGGACCAAAGGGTAATCCTTTGTAGTCCTTGTCCAAGCCTGCGATAATGACTCTAGTCTTATTTTTTGCAAGATTTTTACAAATATTAACTAAGTCATCATCAAAAAATTGTGCTTCGTCAATACCTACAACGTCATATTGATTAGCTAAATCAAACAATTCACTTGAATATGCTAGAGGAATTGAATTTATAGTATTCTTATCATGACTTACAATTTTATCTTTACTGTAACGGTTATCAACTTTTGCTTTAAATGCTTTTACCCTTAGGTTTGCTATCTCAGCTCGTCTTAGCCTTTTTAAAAGCTCTTCAGTTTTTCCGCAAAACATACTGCCGCAAATAACTTCAATCCATCCGTTTTGAATTGGTTTTTGATGCACTTTATAGCTTCTTTATTTTAATTGAATCAATTTTTTTAATAATTTTTTCTACGGAGGTATTTATTTTTGAGGAACCCGAAATAATAATATCAGCAACGGACTTTAAAGGTTCGACATATCGTATGTGCATTGGCTTCACATTGTTATCATATTGTTTCCGAATTTCCATAGGTAATCGACCTCTTTTTTTTACATCTCGTTTTAATCGTCTTTTGAATCGAATATTTTCAGGCGTTTCAATGAAAATTTTCAACATCATTAGATTAGTTAATTCCGAATAAAAAAAAATTAGGGTTCCTTCAAGAAATATCAATTTATTTGGATAAATAATATTGAAAATATTTTCTCGACAATGCTTTTTATAATTATATTTTGGTGACTTTATTTTATTTCCTTGAAGTAGCATCTCTAGATGTTTTTTTAACATTTTAGTATCAAAAGAGTCTGGGTGATCAAAGTTTATTTTTTTTCTATTATCAAAAGATAAGCTACTATAATCTTTATAATAAGAGTCTAATTGAATTGTCGAGGCAGCGCTATAATGGTCGATTAATTTCGAGACTATAGTCGTTTTGCCAGCAGCTGTACCTCCACATAACCCAATAAGCTGATTTTTCATTATCATAATTTTGTATTATCAAATGGTAGAGGAAGTAGAGCCCTAGAAGAGCTTTTACTAATGAATTTTTTTCCATCACAAATATAAATTGGTATGTCTCCACATAAATCCCAAATCACTTGTCTGCATGCTCCGCAAGGCATGCCCGCATTCTCAGTTGAAACTGACAATGCTTTAATAGTTCTATAACCTTCAGAATACGCTTTAAATAGCGCTACTCTTTCAGCGCAACATGTTAAGCTATAACTGCTATTTTCAATATTGCATCCACCGAAAATTTCTCCTGAGTCTGTTAAGACGGCTGCACCAACTTTATATTTAGAATAGGGTGCAAATGCCTTTGATCTCATTTTAATAGCTTTCAGGATAAGATAATCTTTAGACATTTTTATAATCCTATTTACAGGTAAAGGAAATCGAGCGATCAGTTTGATTACCCACTCTATCAATAATCGTAATATCTATGGTATGATTCCCCTCATTTAGGCCTCTGTCTAAATCATAAGTAATTTGCTTTTTTACAGGCTGATATGCACAAAATAATTTCGTACCATTTAATTTTATAGATATTGATTTTTCTTTTGGTTCTATACCCGAAATTGTGTCTTCAATATCAATAATAAGTTTCTTTATTTCTTTGCCCTCATAGTGACCTCCATTTGCAGGGTAGGTGTTTAATATTTGGGGGGGGATGAGATCTTGAATTATTGTAACTGCATGGAGTTGGTCTAAATTAGCGGTGAGTATATTTTTACTTGGATTATTTTTAGTTTTAACATAATTCCAATTTTCTGATTTTTCATCAAAATAATAAATAGCCATTTTTGTATGACCTGATAATCGGTGGCTATACTTCATCCCTAAAAGAAACTCGTTCTTCAAAACTCTATCAAAAGGCTGTAACTGATATACCGAGGATAAATGGTAACCATTTTTTACAGGTGCGTGTTTGTCAACTTTTTCAATCCAAATTGCGGTCGGAGAGTATACGGTATTTGGTAATGTCTGAATTGAACAATTCATATCTTTCGATATAATGACTGTCTTAATATTTGGTTCTGCAATACCAGGCATAAAGTTGAATCTTGTTTCCCTTGAAAGTTTGTCATTTTTAAGAGATATGTCGACATACTTAACATCTTCCAAAGTTTTTGGAGGTAACATATCCGATAAAAATACCGTTGGTTGAATCTGGCTTACAGGGTAAGATTTAAAAATATTATCGTTTGATAACTTTAAAGAGGCCTCTCCTTTCGCATATTGGTCCATTTCAATTTGGAAAAAAATGCCTCCCTCAGTATGAACAATATCAAGTTTTGGATTTACATCTAGCACTGTTTTTAAAGAATTATGATTTGACCAATGAAAAGGTAGAGCAATCGCACCTATTTGATTTGTTGCTATGAATTGAAAAATTCTATTTTTTGAAGCTTGAGTTGGTATTCGTATTTCTAAGTTTTTCCCTCTTTTTTGAGTACTAACTATTGTAACTTTTTCATCTGGGAGTCCAAAAGGTGTAAAACTATATATTGTAGCCTGCCGGACTGCTAGGCCACCTCTTTTAGGGCTCATTTCTAAAGTAATATGTTTTTCATCTCTACTAATTTCTTTAATAGCAACAGACATTGGAAATGTCCCAAGCAAGACTCCCTCAGCATTAGCAGTATTGCCTGCAGCATCTGTTATTAAAATTCTTATTTTATGATACCCTGGGGAGACACTTATAATACCATTATCTTCTAAACCATGGACAGACATTTTT
>Ga0209603_1002397_pt1 | contig 17465 bp, 18 predicted proteins | sample COGITO_mtgs_1206_FD_184812 | JGI IMG/M metagenome (GOLD analysis project Ga0209603, IMG submission 184812) | Pelagic marine microbial communities from North Sea - COGITO_mtgs_120607 (SPAdes) (version 2) | ecosystem: Environmental > Aquatic > Marine > Epipelagic ... | reverse complement strand
TCCCCCAGAAGCTCTCCAGGAGCTTACCCCCAATAAGTCCCCAGGAGCTTCCCAGGAAGCCTTCAGGAGCGCTCCGGGAACACCAGGAGCCTAGGCTGACTATATAGCTAATCAGCAAATTGACCATATGATCATATGTAGCTCTAAGCAGATCAGAGCCATAGAGAGACTAAGAGACATGATCAGTCTAAGAGACGCCAAGAGCACCAGCGCTTAGGCGCCTAAGCTTAGGGAGCCCACAGTACCGAGTCCACTTCGAGTTACTTAATCACCAAACCAGACCAAAGGGATCCCAGTACCCAGAGACACCAGAGCTCCAGAGTCACCAGGAGTCCCAGAGCGTATATGCGTCTTAAACACCATGGTTCACACATAAATACGCGATTAACTGTGGTGGGGCGGGGTGAAGCGCCGAATTATATAGGTAGACCTTAAAGAAGTATATTAGCTATAGCTTTATTTTCGATGTCATCTTTGGGCGTTAATTATTACACCCCGGGGCCACTAGGCTTCAGGGTCACTCAAACCTCTCAAAGGACTCAAATGATACCCCATCTAATTACCCCAGAACAGAGAGTACCCCAAGCCAGACAGGCCCTGACAGACACGCGATCATTTTCTAATGTCGCCGCGTCCCAAAAAATTGGGTCCCCGGGGGACAAGTACATTTTAGGCCCGACGGGGGTAACTTAGATTTCGCGCGTGATTTAGATGCTATAAGGTCTCAGACCACTCAGAGTACCCAGATAAATGATCATACAATTAATTAACAGAACCTTACAGGGCTCAGAGTACCCAGAGGACCAGCGAACCAATTAGAGTACACAGAGTGATGTGTCTTACACTTACTTACTGACACAACTAACTTGTCAATGACATAGACCCAGTCTAGACCCTACAGACCCTCAGAGACGGGCGACGTCCTCCGTGCCCTACTATGTCTCACGTTCACGTGAATGGTATTTAGAGACTAACCCCATGGGGTATACGGCAAATTGAACCCGCGGCTCGACCGCTTGGTACCGAGTGATCGTGACAGGTATCAGTCCTCCGGGGGTCCAATGGCTTCCAACGAAAGTGGGATAGGGATTAAGGCTAGTGAGGGGCACCGTGCTGAAATTTTCCCCAGAATCTAATTTTCCCAGAGACCTTTAATTACTATGAGAGATGAAACAAATCAGCAAGTGACTAATATAAGGATTATTATATTAAATATTAAACAATGATAGGAAAAGTAAAAGACGGTCAAAAAGAGGTTAAATGCATGAACCATGACCCAGAAAACTCAAAATGGGGCGAATACGCACCAGATGGTGGGTGTGATGAAACTCTTTTTATTGACGCCAAGTCCACTGCTGGTCTATGTTGGAGATGCACATCTAGAAGTGTCACCAACATGAGAGGCACCCAATACAATGATGAATCAGAATAATATTAACGTTCAATAAAATAAAAATGGACAAATTTAATGATGACTACCTACGAAGTCTAGAACAGAAATACAGTGAATTGATCAATCCTAACAAAATGATAGAGTTGTTTAACACTGATCAAGAATTTAAAGAATGGGCCGAGATGGGTACACCTGAAGATATTCGCGCAGCATTGATAGCTTTTGAGAAAGAGGAACTCTTTAATCATTGCATTATTCTTAAAGAAGTTTTAAGTACCAAAGAAAAATGAAAATAGCACTTATAGCACATGATAACAAAAAAGCAGATATGGTGGCTTTCGTTTCTAAGCGCCTCGATTTTTTTAATAGGGATGGCTTGTCTATCGTGGCAACCGGCACTACTGGTAGCCACGTTCAGCATGCTGGGATTCACAATGTGGAGTGTGTTGCTAGCGGTCCGATGGGAGGCGACGCCGAAATCGCAGCGATGGTTACTCGTAATGAAATTGATCTCGTTATCTTTTTCAGGGATCCTCTTGGCAAACATGCCCACGATGTAGACATTTCAATGTTAATGAGAGTTTGTGATGTGCACGATTGTCCATTAGCAACAAATTATAAATCAGCACACATTGCTGTCAAATACTTTAAAAAGAAGTAATGAATAGAATTGAAGAACAATATCGAGGACTACTTGGAACTCTATTAGAAAATTCTATAGAAAAAGAGGATCGAACAGGAACTGGTACGCTTTCAGTATTTGGTCGTCAGATTCGCCATAATATGAAGGATGGATTTCCTTTACTAACCACGAAGAAAATGGCAGTCAAAACAATGATGACTGAATTAAAGTGGTTTTTGAAAGGAGATACCAATATCAAATACTTGGTTGATAACGGATGTAATATTTGGAATGGTGATGCATATAAGAATTATGCGAATATTGAATGTAATCCACCACACGACCATTCATTAAGTAAGAGTGAATTTATCAATCAAATTAAAACGAATGATGAGTTTGCTAAGAAATGGGGTGAGTTAGGTCCAATCTATGGTAAACAGTGGAGAGATTGGGACGGCAGACAAGAACGAGATGGTTCCTATGACATGAGCCTCGACCAAATCGCTAACCTAATATTTCTGTTAAAAAGAAATCCTGATAGTAGAAGATTAATGGTTAATGCTTGGAATGTAAGTGAATTACATGAGATGACTCTTCCTCCTTGTCATTATGGGTTTCAAGTTTATACGAGAAAAACTACAAGACAAGAAAAGATTGTAAACCCTGGAAAGTATAGAGCAATCTCTTTAATGTGGAATCAACGATCAGTAGATACTTTCTTAGGACTTCCATTTAATATTGCAAGTTATGCGGCATTACTTTGTTTGATTGCAGAAGAAGTCGATATGATTCCAGATCAATTAATTGGAAACTTAGGTGATGTTCATCTATATAAGAATCATGAAGATCAAGCAAGAGAGCAATTAACTAGAGAAATTTATGATTTGCCAACAATAGAATTTACTAATGTGAACCTATTAGATGGAGAATTCGATTATGAAATTAAAGACTATAAATATCACCCAACAATTAAAGCACCATTAAGTAATTAAAATATGCGTACTAAAATTCAAGAAAATATTAAAAACCTAATTCAATTGGAAATTGAAGCTATTCAAAGAATTCCAATTAATCATTCATTCGAACGTGCAGTTGATTTGATCAAAGAGCAAGTTCATGATTTAGGTGGAAAAGTAGTAGTCAGTGGTATGGGTAAAGCTGGCCAAATTGGAATTAATATTGCCCAAACTTTATGTTCTACTGGAACGCCTGCAGTTTACTTACACCCAAGTGAAGCTCAACATGGTGATTTGGGTATTTTATGTAAAAACGATATTCTAATTCTATTATCAAACTCTGGTAAAACTAGAGAGATTGGTGAGTTGATCATGTTGTCTAGAGTTTTGCACCCTAATGTAAAGGTTATTGCCATCACTGGTAAAACTAATAGTTTGTTAGCTGAAGAGTCAGATGTTGTATTACACACTGGTGATTCGGAAGAAATTTGTCCACTTGGACTAACTCCTACTATTTCAACTACACTCATGACTGTTATCGGTGATATTATTGTAGTTGAACTTATGAAGAAAATTGAGTTTACTAAAAAGGAATATTCTAAACGTCATCATAGCGGATATCTAGGACAAAAAAGTAAAGAAGAATCAAATCAATCAATGCCCAGTTTATTAGATACTTTGCCACCAAACGACTATCAATTAGATAACTAATGAAAATAATAGCAATTATTCCTGCACGTTGGGGTTCAACCAGATTACCAGGTAAACCTTTAAGCGATATTAATGGTAAACCAATGATTGAGTGGGTTTATGAAGCTGTTAAGAAATCTAAAGTCGACAAAGTAGTAGTAGCTACCGATAATCAAAAAATATATGATAAGGTTTTATCATTTGGTGGAGATGTAATAATGACTAGTGATCAACATCAAACAGGAACTGATAGAATAATCGAAGCGTATGAACATTTCAAAGATGAATATGAATATGTTATAAACGTACAAGGTGATGAGCCAATGGTCAATTCCAATGATATAGATCATATTATAAACTGTCTACAAAAAGATAAGTTTGCTATCGCAACACTAGTTGGTCCATTAGACACATCACAAAGAATTGATAGAAATACGGTTAAAGCTTATATAGATTCAGATAAAATAAAAATGTTTACAAGGAGTCCATTATATGGTTCACAAGTGTTTTTTAGGAGACATATAGGAATTTATGGTTTTAGTAGAAATATTATAAAGTCAATTTCTACTATGGACAAAACAGAAAATGAAATAGCAGAGAGTTTAGAACAACTAAGATGGCTAGACAATAAAATAAGTTTTAGTTATGCTATTACAGAAGGATTATATAAAGGCATTGATACACAAAAAGATTTAGATAACTATAAAACATTCTTAATTTAAAACTATGATTTTACCAGAAATACCGCACACTTCGCCATCATTCATAATGGCATATCAAATAGATGAGAAATTATGTGACATGATTGTCGAGAATTTTGAAGATGTTAAGAAACTAACACAATATGATAAAATAAGAGGTTATCATAGATTACCGGAATCTAAGTTAGATTCAGATATTTTAGAAAATTACACAGATGCTATTAAAAGCGCATTTGAAGCATATAAGAAAGAATATGAGTGGTCCGATATTATGACTGTTCCTTGGAGCTTTTTTCCACCATTTAATATTCAAAGATATGACCCGGGAGACGCATATAATCCAACACACATTGAAGAAGGTGGGCCCAGAAAAGGTAAGATTCAAAGAAAATTAGCTTTTACTACATATCTAAATGATATAAATGAAGGTGGAGAAACAGAATTTATTTTACAAGGTATTAAAGTTAAACCTAAAAAAGGTTTAACTATTATATGGCCAGCTGGTTGGACACATCCACATCACGGTATACCGGCACCAAATGAAGTAAAGTATATTGCAACAGGATGGGCAGGGTATCATATTAGACAAGAATAAGCATCTAATTAAAATAATAAAATATTAAATGTGAAAACCCTCTAACGAGGGTTTTTTTATGTGTAATCCTCAAGGAGATAAATAATAAAAGTATTAATTTCTAATAAACCATCGATGAAATTTAAAAAACTAACTGGTCCTCCTGATTTCGAATTAGGACCATATGTTAATCAAATAGTAGAAAGAAATAAAGGACTAGATATGCAAATATACTTAGGGTGCGATAGTCAAAATAAAGCACTTAAAACAGTATATGCAACAACAATAGTATTTCATATAGCTTCAACCGGCTGTCATGTGATATATAAGAAAGAAGAGGTTCCTGTTATACGTGATATGTGGACTAGATTATGGAAAGAAACTGAAAAATCATGTGAAGTTGCACTATATTTGAGAGAATACGGCATAGAAGTTTCTACTATTGATTTAGATTATAATACCGACCCGTCTAAAAAATCAAATAAATTGGTTAAAGCAGCGGTTGGATATGTAGAATCTTTGGGCTTTAAAGCGAGATGTAAGCCAGATCTTTTACCAGGTGCGTATGCAGCGGACAATATTGTAAACTAAATGAGAAGTATACATATAAATATAAATAATCAATAAGAGAATATGTCATTAGCAGACGGATACGAAAACGAGAAAAATAAAAAGGGTAATTCTAAGAAGAAGGCTACTCCATTTTTAGATGAATTTGGTGAAGATCTAACACTTGCCGCATCAGAAGGTAAATTAGATCCTATTATAGGTAGAGATAAAGAAATTTATAGAATTTGTCAAATTCTTGCTCGTAGAAAGAAAAATAATCCTATCATATTAGGTGACCCAGGTGTTGGTAAAACTGCAATAGTTGAAGCTATTGCTCAACGTATTGTAGATAAGAAAGTCGCTAGAGTATTAGTAAATAAAAGACTAATTTCTATTAACATGACAACAATAGTCGCTGGAACTAAATATAGAGGTGAATTTGAAGAAAGAATGAAAAACATCGTTGAAGAACTTAAAAACAACGATAACGTAATAGTATTCATTGATGAGTTGCACACTATTGTGGGTGCAGGTGGAGTTAGTGGTGCATTAGATGCTTCTAATATTCTTAAGCCTGCATTAGCGAGGGGACAAGTACAGTGTATCGGTGCAACAACCTTAGATGAATATCGTGAGAATGTAGAAGATGACGGGGCACTCACTAGAAGATTCCAGGAAGTGTTTATTAATGCACCAACTGTAGATGACACAATTGATATTTTAACACGAATTAAGCACAATTACGAAGAGTATCATTCAGTAGAATATACACCCGAAGCTATAGAAGCATGTGTTAGAATGAGTGATCGTTACATTAAACAACGCGAGTTACCAGATAAAGCTATTGACTTATTGGATGAAGCAGGTGCTAGAACACATTTAATGGAAGTTAAAGTTCCCTCTAGAATTAAAACCTTAGAAAAACAATCTGAAGAAATTAAAGAAAATAAGAAGAAAGCAGTAGAAGATCAAGATTATGAACTTGCAGCTAGACTTAGAGATGATCAAATTTCATTAGAAGGTAAAATAATTGAAGAAACTAGAACATGGGAAGAATCTCTAAAATTAACTAAAAGACAAATAACAGTAGCAGATATTGCTGAGACTATTTCTACCCAAACTGGAATTCCTGTCAATAAATTGGGAACAGATGATTTAAAGAGCATCAAAAACATGTCTAAAGAAATCAAAAATATGATCATTGGACAAGACAAAGCTGTTGATGCATTGTGTAATGTTATTAAAAGATCTAGAACCGGAGTTGCAAGTCACGGTAAACCAAGTGGATCTTTTATGTTTTTAGGACCAACAGGTGTTGGTAAAACAGAAACAGTTAAAGCATTAACAGAATATATGTTCGGTGATATTGATTCTATGGTTAGAATTGACATGAGTGAATATATGGAAAAATTTGCAGTGTCTAGATTAATAGGTTCTCCTCCAGGATATGTTGGATACGAAGAAGGTGGTCAGTTAACTGAAGCAGTAAGACGTAAACCATATTCAGTAGTATTGTTTGATGAAATTGAAAAAGCACACCCGGATGTATTCAATACTTTATTACAAGTATTAGATGAAGGTAGATTAACGGACTCAAATGGTAGAGTTGTAGATTTTACAAACACGATTATCATTATGACATCTAACGTTGGCGCAAGAAAAGTTTCTGATTTTGGATCAGGTATTGGATTCTCTAGTAGTTCTACTATAGCTGAAGAAAGTAAAAAGATGGATTCTATTATAAAGAAAGAACTGAAAAATAAATTTAGCCCAGAATTCTTAAATCGTTTAGATGATATTATTTTATTTGATCAATTACAGACTGAAGATATTTTAAAAATCGTTCAAATAGAATTAAATGCTTTTTGTGAAAGAATGGCTATGGAAGGTTACTCTTTTAAATTTACCAAATTAGCAAAAGACTTTTTAGTTAAAGAAGGTTACGATCAAGCTTATGGTGCAAGACCAGTAAAAAGAGCAATTCAAAGATATGTTGAAGATATTGTGGCAGATGCTATTTTAGATCAATCTTTAAAAGCAGATAAAATCTACACTATTTCTAAAAACAAAGATGAGGATAAACTTTTTATTAAATTATAGTATAACTACTATAAACAAATAAGAAATGACAGACTTTTCAAATACATTTAAAGGATTAATACAAAAAATTAATACACACGGCTTGATCTCTAAACCAAGAGATCTTCAAGTTAAAGAATTTCTTTTAGATAGAGTTGATATAGACCCAACTAAACCTATAGCAAATTTTGAAGCCAGAACTTTTAATTGGAAATACTTTGCAGGTGAAATGGCGTGGTACTTACACAGAGATACAAATATTGATTATATCAATAATTTCTCTGGTTTTTGGAAAGGTATTACAAATCCAGGTACTAATGAAATTAATTCTAATTATGGTGCTTTAGTTTTTAACGATGAACAAATAGGATGGGTTATAGATTCACTTTTAGCCGATGTTAACAGTCGCCAAGCGATTATGTTCTTTAATCAACCTAAGTTTCAATTTAAAGGTAATAAGGATTTTGTATGTACAATGTATGCTAATTTCTTTATTAGAAATAATAAATTGAATATGAAAATTCAAATGAGGTCCAACGACATATTTTATGGATTAACATTTGATGCTCCATTCTTTTCATTTTTAATGCAAACAATTTATCTTATTCTTAAAAAGAATGATAAATATAAAAACCTAGAATTAGGAACATATTACCACTTCGCAGATAATATTCATTTTTATGAAAGACATTTTGAATTAGCAGAAAAGATTATTAATTCAGATTTATCAAAAAACGTAAATCATTCTTTAATTTTAAAAGAGTCTTTATTAGATTATGAAAACGGTGTAGTATCTTTATCAGAAAGAGGTTTAGAATTTCTACAAACAATAGATAATACACTAGGCCAAAAAGATACTGACTATAAAAATATATTAAATGAGTATTTTACAATCTAACATGCAAGAGATACCTAAAATATACATAGATCCTACGAGATTATTAGCAGCAGATTTTGAAAAAATACTGATGTCTAAATATGATATATTCTATAGGAGGATTGTAGAATATGTACTAAACGTACTAGAAAAAAAAGAAGAAATTGGAGTTTTAGCAATATTAGTCGATAAAGAAGGCGTAGAATATGAAATGGAATTACCTAAATCTGGTTTTAATAAATCATTGACCAAAGCAAAAAAATACTTCTCATTAATAGAAGAATATGAAACTTGCGATTTAATTAAACAAATACAAAAACAAACAGTATAGATGAATTATTACCCTAAAGAAAAAGAATTTCAAAGATACGCTCAATCTGAGTTTAATGTTAGCGGCTTACAGTTAGACCTATACAGTAAACAAGCCTCGATGACACCATATATCCTAGAAGAACGTGAAATGAGAGTTACTCAAATGGATATATTCTCAAGATTAATGGCAGATAGATTACTTTGGGTAGCTGGACCAGTGAATGATGCGATGAGCACAGTTGTACAAGCTCAATTGATGTTTTTATCAAGTAATAGTGCAGATGATATTACCATGCACATTGATTCACCCGGAGGTTCTGTTAAGTCAGGCCTTTCTATGGTAGATGTTATGGAATATATACCATGTGATATTCGTACAGTGAACACTGGAATGGCGGCTTCTATGGGTTCAGTTCTTTTAGGTGCTGGAACTAAAGGCAAGAGAGCTTCTCTAAGACACTCTACAACTATGTTACACCAATCTTCAGGCGGTTTTAGTGGAAACATTCAAGATGCGGAAGTTGATTGGGCTGAATGGCAAAAAGTAAACTTAGAATTATTTAATCTATTAGGATCATATTGTAACAAAAAGCCAGAAAAAGTTATGCAAGATGCTACTAGAGATTTTTGGTTGAATGCAGAAGAGGCTGTTAAATATGGCATAATAGATGAAATAATAAAACCAAAAATAATTTAATATATAAGATATGGCTAGTAGAGATAAAACAAGAGAGGTTTTTATTGAATTAATTAATTTACAATTAAAACCACACAATAAGACATATGATGATGTAGTGAATGTTTCTGATTGGTACATGAAATATACTACTACTAGAGAAAAGGAACAAATGTTTATTAAAGAAGGTGTTTCTATCTTAATGAAGAAATTAAGAATGAGTAAAACCGTTGCTGAAAGAGAAATAAACTGGTTTATCTTGCAATGGGGTTTAACTACAAATGGTGCTGAAGCAGATACAGAATTAATATATACTAAATCAAAACAAGCCAACCTCAAGAGGACTAAAAAATAATATTAAATTATTATAATATAAAAAAGGGACATTATTTTTACAAATAGTGTCCCTTTTTAGTTTTACGTGGTGATGTGTTCGATAAATAGTATATGAGTTTAAAAGTAAAAATACCAGTGTGGATTAATAACGGACCCAAGGATTCTGAATATACGATGTATAAGATGAAAGCCAATGTTGCGTCTATTAAAAAAGACATTTACACGAATAATTTAATGGAATCTCTAACTGAAATAGACGAAACTCTAGACTACTTATATAGATATGATGCTGTAAAAATGACACAGGGTTTAAACCCAATGAATCAGATAATAAGTGGATTTGAATTTCCAAGTTTAGAATTAGCATTTACACATGAAGAAGATATCGAAACAGATGAATATATGGATGATGTTGTAAATGAAGCTATTGATTTATATGAAGGCTTGCATTCAATGTGTAGAGAAGAATGGAGACGTATAGAAGACGGTTTGACATGCAACTATATACCAAATAAACCTTACTTTTTAAATGACGGATTTGTGTTTATAAAAACACCAGACAATAAGATGCATATCTACCATTTTACTAAACCCAATAAATATTTCACTAACAATTGGAAAAAGTTTAATATGAACCTTATATCAACATCACAGTGGACTGATGAAGATTTTTTTAAAAAGGTAGAAGAAGTAGTTTCAAGAGATTCAAGTAAGATTATAATTAAAATTAATTGTAAAACTGAAACTATTTTGGAGAATAACGCACTAGCAGTAATAAATCAAAAGATATTTTCTATGCTACATAGAGACTACTCATTTTAACATTGATATATAAACAAAGAAAAAAAACAATTTAAAACATGCCAACAGTTTCAAATCAAAACATAATCGCAGTATTACCGGAACTAGCACGAATAATTAGAGGTCAAGCAAATAGTATCAATATTAGCTTACACCAAAATTTCGTCGGTAACCAATTAAATATCGGTCTGTCTGATAATGTTAAAGTCGATCTATATAATATAGATAACCAAGTAGTAGCTTCATACTCTAAATCAGAAGGAACTCTAACATATGGTACGCCTAACAGTGAAAATCAAGGTGCTATTTCTTTACCACTTACAGGTGAACAAACTGCAGCTTTACCATTTGGTGATAATAATTTACAAGGAGCAATTAGAGCAAAAATCTTCGTAACATTAGGTTCTCAATTAATTCAGTTACCTACATTAAAATTAGCAAATATTTACGATGCAGGTCAAGAAATTGGAGATATCGTTGCTAGTAGATTTACCCTACCAGGATCAGTATATGATATTAAGTCATTTACTATTGCTGATAAACCTTCTGGTGGTGAAATTATTTTAAATGATCAAGATCCAGCAGGTGTTACTAAAATTAGAGTAGCTCTTACTGATGATAAAGGGTACAGAAACACATATTTAGAACAAGTTCTATTAAATAGAATTGATGTTGATGGAGTAAAGGTTTCTTTATTTCTAACCAACGTAAATAACAACAGCGAATACTCTTCTTTCGAAATTTTAGAATGGAACAGAATTGACGTATTAAATGCAGATTCAAACAATCCAGTATCTAACGATGATAGTGATGCTATCGAATTAACAGTTCAAGCTGAATCAAATTCAAATATCCCAGGATACGATTATACACTAGAAGTTGGAGATTCATTGGGTATCTTTACAGAATCTTATTCATCTCCCCAAGGTGTTTCTATAACACCTTCAGGTGCCGCAACCATAAATGATGTTAATAATATTACATTTAGTGGTGGTGCTGTTGTTAATAATAACGAAAACGGTAACGTTGAAGTAGTATTTCCTTCAGTTACTGTAACTACTTCTGGAACTTCTGGTTCTTCTGGTACTAATGGAACTTCTGGAACTTCAGGTATCAACGGGCAAGATGGAACATCAGGTGCCAATGGAGCTAAAGGTGAACAAGGTGAACAAGGTGCACAAGGTGTACAAGGTGTTACTGGAAACGACGGAACTTCAGGAGTTAACGGAACTTCAGGGGTTGATGGTCAAAATGGAACTTCAGGTATTGACGGAGTACAAGGTCCTCAAGGTATTGCTGGAAACGACGGTCAAAATGGACAAGACGGAACTTCAGGTATTGACGGAGCACAAGGTCCTCAAGGTATTGCCGGAAACGATGGAACTTCAGGTATTAATGGAACTTCAGGTATTAATGGATTTGATGGAACTTCTGGAACTTCAGGAGTTGATGGTATTGATGGAGCACAAGGTCCTCAAGGTATTGCCGGTCAAAACGGATTAGACGGTCAAAATGGACAAGACGGAACTTCAGGTTCTTCAGGTATTAATGGACAAGACGGAACTTCAGGTTCTTCGGGTGTTAATGGTATCGATGGAGCACAAGGTCCTCAAGGTGTTGCCGGAAATGATGGACAAAATGGACAAGACGGAACTTCAGGTTCTTCAGGTATTAATGGACAAGACGGAACTTCAGGTATTGATGGTTCTTCAGGAGTTGATGGACAAGACGGAACTTCAGGTATTGATGGACAAGACGGAACTTCAGGTATTGACGGAGCACAAGGTCCTCAAGGTATTGCCGGAAACGATGGAACTTCAGGAGTTAATGGAACTTCAGGAGTTGACGGACAAGACGGTTCTTCAGGTTCTTCAGGAGTTGACGGAGCTAAAGGTGATCAAGGTGACGCTGGAACTTCAGGAGTTGATGGAACTTCAGGTGTTAATGGAAACGACGGAACTTCAGGTTCTTCAGGTATTAATGGTATCGATGGAGCACAAGGTCCTCAAGGTAACGCCGGAAACGACGGAACTTCAGGTTCTTCAGGTATTGATGGACAAGATGGTTCTTCAGGAGTTGATGGACAAGACGGAACTTCAGGAGTTGATGGAACTTCAGGGGTTGATGGTTCTTCAGGTTCTTCAGGAGTTGACGGAGCACAAGGTCCTCAAGGTAATGTCGGAAACGACGGAACTTCAGGAGTTGACGGAACTTCAGGAGTTGACGGAGCTAAAGGTGATCAAGGTGACGCTGGAACTTCAGGAACAGATGGTTCTTCAGGAACAAATGGAACTTCAGGAGTTGACGGAGCTAAAGGTGATCAAGGTGATGCCGGAACTTCAGGAACAGACGGTTCTTCAGGAACAGACGGTTCTTCAGGAGTTGATGGAACTTCAGGAACAGACGGTTCTTCAGGAGTTGATGGACAAGCTGGAACGTCAGGTGTTGACGGACAAGCTGGAACTTCAGGTGTTGACGGACAAGCTGGAACGTCAGGTTCTTCAGGTATTAATGGTAGCAATCCAACAGGATCCACTGTATCATATAAAATTAAAGTAAATATGTTATCAGGTAGTATTGACGCTACTACACCTATTGCAAACGTATGGACGCCAGGAGGTGATGAAATATACAACTCATCAACGGGCTGGTCACAATCAGGTTGGAATATTGTTAAATCAAATAATAATTTAACAGTAAATCACCCACTAAATAAACCAGTATTATTAGGTTCTACTACCGCATTTAATAATAATAATTTATTTACAATACCATTTACTGGTAGAAGTGCATCTCAGATGTCAATTGTAAATTCATTAGATAATTCAAATGTTAAGTTTAATGCAATTACAGGTATTAATACTGGTGGAGCAACAGCTGGTTCTGGATACACAATCATAACATTCTTCGTAGAAGAAGCATAAAAATTATATAAAAACTAAAATGGCAACTAATCAAGCAGGTAAACCAACACAATTATTAATTACGTCAGTAGTTTCTGGATCTTCTTCCCCAGTCGATGTGATATTAGATGATCAAAGTCCGTGGTACGGATATCCTCTAACATTTCAAGTTGATTTAAGAATTACTCCACAAACACACGGTGATTCTACTACTAACACACCCTTTTATTATGGTGCAAATGATGTAGAAGAAGGTGATTGGTTATTACAACCTTCGGGAAAAGCATATAAAATAACATCAGTTATTTCTAGAAATGGTGACGGTGAAGCAAGGGTAATTATATCTGACGTTGATTCATATATCTTATTAGGAGATACAACCGGTAGTGGTAACAATTATCCGGACGAAGAACAAGCAGGAGTTTGTATAGAACTTGATAACGAAGGTTTACCTATCGTTGCAGGTATCGCTCAATTGTCTGGTTCACTTCCAAATATTGGATATTGGGTAGATGACGCGACTAGTAGATTTGAAGCAAGTTCTATTTCTCAATCACAATCAGTAGCAGTAGGAATAGGAACAGGTGTTGATTTAAATAAAGTGTCTGCTGTAACGACAGCCGACGGTCAATCTACTGGAATTGCTATAACATATACTCCGTTTTCAGATTCAATTGTTACAGTTAAAGTTAATGGAATGGAAGTCAATCTATCAAATGGTGATAAAACCCAAGCATGCTATTTTTCAGCAGACGGAGGTAACACCGCTAAACCGATTGCAGACATCGAAGCAGGTGACTTACTATATTGGAATGGTTCAATCGCTGGATATCAGTTAGACGAAACAGACGATATTGACATCTCATATCAAAAATCGAATTTAGATTAATATATTATAAAATAAATTCAAATTAAATTAAAAAAAACGTCGGGTGTATCTATATACATTCGACGTTTTTTATATATACTAAGAGAGACAATAATGTCTCTTGGCCTAAAAATAATATAAATATACATGGCACAATTAAAAGTAAAACAAATTTCGGATTTCGTCTCAGCTGTTGGCAGTATCCACGACGCTACCGTTGGTACGGCTGCAGGTACTGCAATCGCAGGTGTACAATCAGATGTTGATGTAAACACAGAAGCTATCGCATTAAACACTGCTAAAGTAGGTATTACAACTGAACAGTCATCTGCAATCGTTGCTAACTCGGCTAAAGTAGGTATTACAACTGAACAGTCATCTGCAATCGTTGCTAACACTGCTAAAGTAGGTATTACAACTGAACAGTCATCTGCAATCGTTGCTAACTCGGCTAAAGTAGGTATTACAGAAGCTCAGTCATCTGCAATCGTTGCTAACTCGGCTAAAGTAGGTATTACAGAAGCTCAGTCATCTGCAATCGTTGCTAACACATCTGGTATTGCTACTGAAAAAGCAAGAATCGATGCATTATTGCAAGATTCAACTACAGCATTAGATACTTTCGCTGAGATTGTAAACTTCATCGGTGAATTAGACACTGCTGACATTGAAGGTCTTTCGGCTGCATTATCAACTTCAGTTTCTAACGATGCTATTCACGCTTCTGGTATCTCTGCTAACGCTACGGCTATCAGTAACTTAGATACATCTGCACAAGGTTATGCTGATACAGCTGAAGCTAACGCTATCGCTGCTGCTGAAGCTAAAGATGTTGTTAGAGCTGAGGCTGCTAAGTCTTACGCTGACGGTTTATCTGTTAACTATGATGCTGCTGGTGATGCTGATACAGCTGAAGCTAACGCTATCGCTGCTGCTGAAGCTAAAGATGTTGTTAGAGCTGCGGCTGCTAACGCTTACGCTGAAAGTTTAGCTGGTAACTATGATGCTGCTGGTGATGCTGATACAGCTGAAGCTAACGCTATCGCTGCTGCTAAGACGTATACTGACGGTAGAGAAACTGCAATCACTACAGCTTATCAATCTTATGCTGACACTGCTGAGGCTGATGCTATCGCTTCTGCTAACAGTCATACTGATACAGAAATCGCTGCATTAGATCTTAGAATCGACGGTTTAGAAGGTGCTTCATTTGAAGAAGTAGTTGCTAACTTCGTAGATATAACAGGTTTCTCAAGTGGTGTTCAATTCAATCTTGATAACGTTAAAGTATTCGTTAACGGTTTACAAATCCACGAAGCTGCAGACGGTATCGACGGTTGGAGATCAGCTAATGGTATAGACTTTACAGTTGAAGGATTAGGTTATGATTTAGAATCTGATGATCACATCATCGTTTCTGGTAGATTAGCTTAATTTTAGCTTAAAGTCTAATTAGTTAATTCTAATTTAGAGTAATTTTTTAAAGGCTCGCCCGGTGGGCGGGCCTTTTTTAATTAAAATATATAATAAAAAATACATACATAAAATGAATATTGGTATTACTGTACACTTAGGAATTGAAAACGAAAGTCTCTGGATTAATGGTATTAAGTTAAACGCTTTATACTTGTTAAAAGCATTTAAAGAGATTGGATTTAATGCATACTTATTAAATGCTAGTGAGGTGCAAGCACCATACGAAGATAAGGTATTATGGGACACATCTGAATTCCCCATATATGATTATAAAACCAAGTCAAAAACAACTGATATCATGATCTGGTTGGGCGCTACTTATTCTGATAAAAATATTGAAGAATTTAAAGCCACTGGTGAAAATAAGAAAGTAATTAAATATGTGTGCGGTAGTAATTATATGAATGATCTTGAAGCTGTAATGTTTGCAAAATCAGGATCTAATCAAAAAACAGGATATAATCAAAAGTTAGATGAAGTTTGGTACGTACCTCAACAAGAAGAATTAAATAGAGAGTATTATAGAGTAATGCACAATTTACCTACTGCTAAAGTTAGACCCGTTCCATTTATATGGGATCCTATTTTTTTAGATCAAGCATGTGAGGCATATTATACTTCTGAAGCAATTGAAAATAATGTACCTCTACCGGTTTATAAACCAGGTAAAGAAAATAAAGATAAACAATTGGCATGTTTTGAGCCTAACATTGGTGTACAAAAATGGCATTTTATAAATTTATTAATAGCTGAAGATTATCTAAGATCCGATGGAGAGTTTGATAAGTTAAATATTATTTGTGGTAAAGACATATTAGAAAATGAGTATTATGGATCGATGTTAACTCACACTAAAATATTTAACACAGACCCTATTAAATTAAATTATCTACCTAGACTTAGGGCTGTTGATGCATTAGCACAGTTGGCAGACGTGGTTCTTGCACATCAAATTTCAAACCCATTAAACTATTCATATTTAGATGCACTCTATCTGCAATTTCCATTGGTACATAACGCACCTATGATCAAAGATGCTGGATATTATTATCACGGAAACTCTATCGGTTCAGGTGCTAGACAACTTAAGTTAGCAATTGAATCTCATGATCAAAACATAGATATTTACAATAAAAGAAGTGAAGATGTTTTAACTAGATACACTGTTTATAACGATGGTCTATTGGAAACTTATAAGAAATTAATAGAGAATGCGATCTCTCCAGATACACACCAAATAGGTTCTACGTATAATTGGCAAACTAATTTATACAAATAAAAAATGGGACTTAATGCTAATAAGTTGATTTTTAAAAGGCTCGTTAGAGAGTATGAATTTCTATTAGAGGACTTGGAAGATATCGAAGCAGCTAATAGTGAAATAAAGAATAAATTTATGGAATCATTATCTGAAATTGATGAAGATAAAATTCTTCAAACAGAAGAGATTGATTCTATAGCAAACGAATGGGCAAAGTCTAATAAAGAATCAGAAGAACTCGAAAAAGAAACTAATAAACATCCTGATTTTAAAAATCTATTTAGAAAGGTTGTTGTAAAATGTCACCCAGATAAATTATCGCCAGATATTGATCAATCTAAGTTAGATAAATATATAAAAATATATGAAGACTCAGTAGATGCTAATGAAA